>Ga0310690_10004593_pt1 | contig 19424 bp, 11 predicted proteins | sample AusTroGonzalo_MG_2_FD_207661 | JGI IMG/M metagenome (GOLD analysis project Ga0310690, IMG submission 207661) | Bovine rumen microbial communities from tropical cattle in Woodstock, Queensland, Australia - Gonzalo_04 (v2) (version 2) | ecosystem: Host-associated > Mammals > Digestive system >...
AAATGCTTCAAGGTATTGTTCTATGGTGTAATGGCAGCACTAGGGTTTTTGGTTCCCTCAGTCCAAGTTCGAATCTTGGTAGAACAACCTGTTTTTTTGTACCCAGTACATCGGACTTGTAGCTCAGTTGGTTAGAGCAACAGACTCATAATCTGGAGGTCCCAGGTTCAAGCCCTGGCTGGTCCACACAAAAAGTCTCAGAGTTGTTCTGGGACTTTTTTGTTGCCTTTTTTATTTGTATCCGCCAAACAAATAGGGGGGAATTCCCTTCATTCTTTAGGAAAATGGGTGCCAAAGAATAGGTTTTTTCATTTTCATGTCTCACCGAAACACACTACCTTTGCACCGCGAACCAGAACATAGGCGTCTGTTCGATAACCAAATGTTGAACCAATTAAAACGTGAAGATTATGAAGACAATGAACAAAGTGATCGCGCTCATCATCATGATGACCATCACAATCGCAATGCCAGCAATGGCAGGTAACGGTAAGAAAAATCCTAACGGCAAACGCGACAATGTCGTTGTAGTGTATAATGGCAGAAGGGATGTACACGACCCAAAGGCAGACATGCACAATCCTCACGGTCCAAAGGTAGAAGTGCGCGATCCACGCATCGATGCACCTCACCATCCCATCTATCGTCCCGACATGCGCACCTGCGTCATCAAGCTGAGTCGTCACGACTCACACCGTAAGGTTGTAGACAAGGTAGAGCGTATGAAAGGCGTAATGGATGCCGACTGGAGTCCACGCACCCGTGAAGTGATTGTCCGCTACGATGCCAACGTAACATCCGCCCGTCACATCCTCCGCTACATCTGATCACATATCCTCTACACCATTATACCAACAAGTCCCGGCTTGCACCAGCAGGTCGGGACTTCCCATTTCAGCCCCCTTCCCTTCAGGGGAGGACTATGTGGGATGATTGTGGTTTGTCCAACGAAAATTAACAACTCTTGCAAGTAAACCTTCATACTCCTCTCATAAGCCCCTTATAGGCTTCTCTAAGAATAAGCAAGGACCCCGCCCGTTGGACCAGCGCCTATCGCATGCGCTTCTCTATCTCTTGTTCGGAAGATGGCCGTTAGATGTTCGATAGATGTTCGATGTTTTATCGAACATCTATCGAACATCTGTTGAACAAGTAACGGACATCATATAGAGGAAGATTAGAGGTGGATTGACGGGAAATGGACGAATGGTTTGAGGGTTGTTTGGGGGGAGTTAGGGAAGGATGAGAGAGGTGTTAGATAGGAATGAAATAGGAGTGGGAGAGGAAGAGGAACAGGACCAGGAACAGAAAAGCTACGGAGGGGGATTAATGGGAGTTGTTTTTTACCCGTTTGTTACATAGGAACAAACCTATCAGGATTAGCAGGGTGCCGATGATGAAATAGAGGGTGATGCGTTCTGACAGGATCAACCAGGCGAAGATGACGGTTGTCACAGGATTGAAATAGACATAGTTTGTCACGATTACGGCTCCCAGCTTCTTCATCACCCAGTTCCAAGCAAAGAAACAGAGCATCGAGGCCACACAGCCTAAGAAGAGCAAGTTCCAAAAGACGGCAGGACGCAGTAGGGTGGTTAGGGATGGCATGTCGGGTTGGACAATCCAGTAGGGAATCATTGACAGCAGCCCGTAGAAGAATACTTTTCGAGTGATGAACACGGTGTCATAGCGTTGGTTGGCAGGTATCATCAATAGTGAGTAAAACGCCCAGCATAGACAGGCTGCGAAAGCCAGTGTGTCGCCCAACGGAGACAGGTGGAGCACAAATTGTCCGTTGAGGACTACTATCACGACTCCGATGGCAGCCATCAATGTTCCGGCAATCTGGATGCCATGCAATCGCTCTGAACGATAGAACAGGGCTGCGAGTAGCGCGGCAAACAAAGGACAGAGGCACACAATGAGCGATGTGTTTGTCGTCGTGGTGTAAATCATTGCACTATTCTCTGTGAGGAAATACAGCGAACCGCCTGTCACACCAAGCCCAAACATCATCAGCTCGTCTTTCCACGACGATGCCCACAGTCTGAACGATTTCCTGAAGAGCGAGTAGCTTAACAGCAGCAGATATGCCACCACAAACCGCAACACAAATATCTGTGCGGCTGTCAGGCCCTCCATCAGCAGGAGTTTCGTAAACACAAATGTGACGCCCCATACTGCTACAACCAGAAAGGCTACCAGATGATATAATACCCGATTCATTCTCTTTTCCCTTAAAAAACTAATGCCGAACGCCACGGTTCTTTACCTTAGCGCGGGCAAAGTTACGGCATTTATTTCAAACGGCCAAAATTAATCTAGAAAAAATGTCAAGTAAGCAGGTCGGAGCTTTGATTTCTGTTGTGCGAAAAGTAAAAATGAACGGGTTTTGTGGAAAAAAGATGTCGAAAAGTACTTTTTTTTAGATTATTGTTTGTCAAATGGTGAGAAATGCGTAACTTTGCCACCGCAAACACAAATAATGCGACAAAATGTCTATTCATTTGGTATATAGGAACACATTCGACATCCTGAGTCAGTTTGGTAATCAGGGAGGGCAGAATAATAAGAAGAACTCGAATAATAATAATTGGGTTCTCCGCTATGCGTTGTGTCCATCTACCAGTCCGATGGACATGAAAGAAAAAATAAGAATATGATACGTATAGGTTATATATAAATAAGGTGAAAGGGACTGGTTCAGGTGAATCAGCCCCTTTTATTTGATAACAACCGAAGTAACAATACAAATACAAAATAAGACACGAGTTATGAAGACATTGTATTCAAAAGAGTATGAGCACGATGCATGTGGCATCGGCTTGTTGGCAGATTTGAAGCGAAACAAGACGCACCAGTTGGTTGACAACGCATTGACGGTTCTGGAGAACATGAAGCACCGCGGTGCGGAATCGGAGATTTCGATGTTGAAAGGCGGCAAGGCCTCGGGTGATGGTGCGGGCATCTTGCTTCAGATTCCTCATGAGTTTATCCTGCTTCAGGGCATTCCGGTGCCCGAGCGTGGAAAGTATGGTACGGGACTGGTGTTCCTGCCGAAGGACAAGAACCTGCATGATGCCTATTTGGAACTGATAAGGAGAGAGGTGGAGGCTGCAGGACTGACGTTGTCGCATGTGAGGAGTGTGCCTGTCAACTCGGACATTCTGGGTGAGGCTTCTGCCGCTACAGAACCCGATGTCGTTCAGTTGTTTATCGAGGGAGCGAAGGATGTTGACCGCTTCGAGACCGACTTGTATCTGCTGCGCAAGCATATCGAGCAGAAAGTGGACGATAAGGACTTCTATGTCGTTTCGCTGTCGAGCCGCGTTATCATCTATAAGGGTATGTTGACATCGACGCAGTTGCGTGAGTACTATCCAGACCTGAGCAGCCCGTTCTTCACGAGCGGAATGGCCATCGTACACTCACGATTCAGTACGAACACGTTCCCGACTTGGTCGCTGGCCCAGCCGTTCCGTATGCTGGCACACAATGGTGAAATCAACACCATCCGAGGCAACCGCAACTGGATGGCTGCACGCGAGAGTGTGCTGTCGTCGCCTGCGCTGGGTGATGTGAAGGGCATCCATCCGATTATCCAGCCCGATATGAGCGATAGTGCTTCGTTCGACAATGCTCTGGAGTTCTTCGTCCGCTCGGGTATGAGTCTGCCTCATGCTATCTCGATGATGGTGCCGGAGTCGTTCAACGACCGCAACCCTATCAGCGAAGAGCTGAAGGCATACTACGAATATCATTCTATCTTGATGGAACCTTGGGACGGCCCTGCTGCGTTGCTGTTCAGCGACGGACGTTATGCGGGCGGTATGTTGGACCGTAACGGTCTGCGTCCTTGCCGCTATGTCGTCACTGAGGACGGTACGCTGATGGTGGCATCGGAGGCCGGCTGTCTGAAGATTGATCCTCAGTTGGTGAAGGAGAAGGGTAAATTGCAGCCTGGTAAGATTTTGATGGTTGATACCGACGACGGAACCATCTATACAAACGATGAGATTAAACTGAAACTGACCCAGCAGTGTGAGTACACCCGTTGGCTGCATACGAACCGCATTGAGTTGGGCAAGTTGCACAGCGGTCGTAAGGTGGAGAACAGCGTGCAGGACTTCCAGCGTAAGCTTCGTGGATTTGACTTTACACGTGAGGATGTGGACAAGGTGATTGTTCCGATGTGTGTGAACGGTCAGGAGCCGCTCACCTCAATGGGTAACGACACTCAGCTGGCTGTTCTGTCGGACCGTCCACAGTTGCTGTTCAACTATTTCCGCCAGCAGTTTGCACAGGTGACGAACCCACCGATTGACCCGATTCGCGAGGAACTCGTGATGTCGCTTACCGAATATATCGGCGCTGTGGGTATGAACATCCTTACACCTAACGAATCACATTGTAAGATGGTGCGCCTGCCGCAACCAGTATTGACAAACACCGAACTGGATATCCTTTGTAATATTCGCTATAAAGGATTCAACACGGAGAAACTCTCTATCTTATTCGACAAGAAGAAAGGCGAAGCCGGAATGGCTGCTCGGATTGACGAGCTGTGCAAGGAGGCCGAGGCGAGTGTGGATCGCGGCATCAACTATATCATCCTGACCGACCGCGACATTGACGAGGGTCATGCGGCAATTCCGTCGCTCATCGCTGTAAGCGCCATCCATCATTATTTGATTTCCGTGCAGAAACGTGTGCAGACAGCGCTTATCGTCGAGAGTGGTGAAATCCGCGAGGTGATGCACGCAGCCCTGTTGTTGGGTTACGGTGCCAGCGCCATCTGTCCGTATATGGCATTCGCTGTGATTGACTCGCTCGTGAAGCACGGCGAGATTCAGTTGGATTATTCGACTGCCGAGAAGAACTACATCAAGGCTGTGGATAAAGGTTTGCTGAAGATTATGTCGAAGATGGGTATCTCGACCATCCGTAGCTATCGTGGCGCGAAGATATTCGAAAGTATCGGTCTGGGCGAAGAGGTACTCAGCAAGTATTTCGGTACTCCTACATCGACCATCGGTGGTATCGGTCTGAAGGAGATGGCCAACGATGCTGTTCGCCGTCATGCTCAGGGCTTCGAGGGTAAGGAACCTGACGACATCCTGCCATTCGTAGGTCAGTATGTCTTCCGCAAGGACGGTATCCGTCATGCCTGGACACCCGATGCTATCGCAACGTTGCAGTTGGCTACACGTCTGGGCAGCTACAAGAAGTTCAAGGAGTTTACCAACCTCATCGACAGTGTTGACGAGCCTCTGTTCCTGCGTCAGTACTTCAAGTTCAAGTCGAACCCTATTTCGATTGACGAAGTGGAACCCGAGGAGCAGATCATGCATCGTTTCATCGGTGCCGCTATGTCGTTCGGTGCCATCAGCAAGGAAGCTCACGAGGCGATTGCTCTTGCCCTGAACCGCATCGGCAGCCGCAGCAACACAGGGGAAGGTGGTGAGGACGCTGAGCGCTTCAAAGCCGAGGTCGATGGCGTGAGCCTGTCGAGCGCAGTGAAGCAAGTGGCCAGCGGACGTTTCGGTGTGACGACCGAATATCTTGTTAACGCACAAGAGATTCAAATCAAAGTGGCACAGGGAGCCAAGCCAGGTGAAGGCGGTCAGCTTCCAGGCTTCAAGGTGAACGAAATCATTGCCAAGACGCGTCACAGCATTCCAGGCATCAGTCTGATTTCACCTCCACCTCATCACGACATCTACAGCATCGAAGACCTCGCACAGTTGATTTTCGACCTGAAGAATGTGAACCCAAGTGCGCAGATCAGTGTGAAACTCGTGGCTGAGAGTGGGGTAGGTACCATTGCTGCTGGAGTCGCAAAGGCCAAGGCCGACATCGTGGTTATCAGCGGTGCTGAAGGCGGTACGGGCGCCAGTCCTGCCTCATCAGTTCGCTATGCCGGCATCTCACCCGAGATTGGTTTGGCTGAGACTCAGCAGACCCTCGTGCTCAACGGCCTTCGTGACAAGATTGAGATACAGACCGACGGTCAGCTGAAGACAGGTCGCGACATCGTGAGCATGGCCCTTCTGGGTGCTGGTCAGTTCGGTTTCGGAACCATCCAGCTCATCGTTCTCGGCTGTGTCCTGATGCGCAAGTGTCACACGAACAGCTGTCCGGTGGGCGTCGCTACGCAGGATCCTCAGCTTCGTGCCCACTTCCTCGGCAAGGCCGATTACCTTGTTAATTATTATACCTTCCTGGCCCGCGAGGTTCGCGAATACATGGCCGAGATGGGCTTCCGCAAGTTCGAGGATATGATTGGCCGTACCGATATGATTGAGATTGACGAGAGCCGCATGAACGACAAGACGCGTACGCTCGACTTCTCTCGTCTGCTTGCGCTCATTGACAACGGCAACCCCATCCACGCTGTTTCTCATCCTATCCATAAGATTTACGATGTACTCGACCGCGACATGATAGAATCGGCTGTCGAAGGTCTCGCCGCCGACGATAAGGTGAGTCTGTCGTACGACCTCATCAATACTCACCGCGCTGTCGGTGCTATGCTTAGTGGTGAAATAGCCCGCAGATATGGTGGCGAAGGTCTGCCCGACGGTAGCATCAACGTCCACTTCAAAGGTTCGGCCGGTCAGTCGTTCGGTGCCTTCCTCATGAAGGGCATCTCGTTCTCGCTCGAAGGTGAGACCAACGACTACATGGGCAAGGGTCTCTCGGGTGGATGCATCAGTCTTTATCCGCCTCGTCATGCGAAATTCGACGCTGCGAAGAACATCATCGCCGGCAACACCTTGCTTTATGGCGCTACGAGCGGTGAGGTTTACATTAACGGTAGGGTAGGCGAGCGCTTTGCCGTCCGCAACAGCGGTGCCATCGCTGTCGTTGAGGGTGCTGGCGACCATTGCTGCGAGTACATGACCGGTGGACGCGTTGTGGTATTGGGTAAGACCGGTCGCAACTTCGCCGCAGGTATGAGTGGAGGTATAGCCTATGTGTGGGATCCTGACCATTCGTTCGATTACTTCTGCAACATGGACATGGTGGAACTCTCGCTCATGGAGGACACGACCGCTCGCAACGAGTTGCACGACCTCATCCGTCGTCATTATCTCCGCACCGGCTCCGAGCTGGCCAAGCAGATGCTCGACGACTGGGCAAAGTATGTCGAGGAGTTCATCCAAGTGATGCCGATTGAGTACAAGCACGTTCTCCACGAAGAGCAGATGGCTCGACTGAAGCAAAAGATTGCTGCCGTGAGTCGCGACTATTGATGAGAACAAATAATTAAGTCAACAAACACAAAAAATATACGACAATGGGAAATCCTAAAGCATTCCTAACTGTGCCCCGCCAGGAGGCTGGTCACAGACCCGTTTACGAGAGAATCAAAGACTTTGCTGAGGTTGAACAGACCCTCAGCACTCACGACCGCAAGCTCCAGGCCAGTCGTTGCATGGACTGTGGTGTGCCCTTCTGCCACTGGGCTTGTCCGCTTGGCAACAAAGCTCCCGAATGGAACGACGCCCTTTATCAGGGCAAATGGGAACTGGCTTACCGCCTGTTGATGGCCACCAATCCGTTCCCAGAGTTCACCGGCCGCATCTGTCCGGCACTCTGTGAGAAGGCTTGCGTCCTCAACCACTTCAACGACGAGCCTACCACCAACCGCGAAGACGAGTGCTCCATCATTGAGGCCGCTTTCCGTGAAGGTTACGTCAAGCCCGCCACCTACGAGCGTAACGGCCATCGTGTGGCAGTCATCGGCGCTGGTCCTGCCGGACTCTCTGCAGCCCAGCGACTCAACAGTCTTGGCTACGAGGTCACCGTATTCGAAAAAAACGCCAATGCCGGCGGCCTGCTCCGTTATGGCATCCCGAACTTCAAGCTCAACAAGTACCTCGTCAGCCGTCGTACCCAGTTGATGGAAGCCGAGGGCGTGAAGTTTGAGTTCAATTTCGAGTTCTCTGATTACTCCGATTTCTCCGACTTCGATGCTATCGTTATTGCCACAGGCACCCCGACCGCTCGCGACCTCAATGTTCCTGGTCGTGACTTGAAAGGCGTACACTTCGCCCTCGAGATTCTCAGTCAGCAGAACCGCCTGCTCACTGGCGAAGACATCTCTGGCGAACAGCGCATCAGCGCCGAAGGCAAGAAAGTCCTCGTCATCGGAGGCGGCGACACCGGTAGCGACTGCATCGGTACGTCTCATCGTCAGGGCGCTACGAGTGTCACTCAGATAGAAATCATGCCAAAACCGCCCGTAGGTCATAACCCAGATACTCCTTGGCCTTGGTGGCCCGTTGTCCTCAAGACTACGACCAGCCACGAGGAAGGTTGCGAACGTCGCTGGTGTCTTACCACCAACCGCTTTATCGATGACGGTAAAGGTAATGTGAAGGGTGCCGAAGTTGAGGAAGTCGAGTGGATTGCAGCCAAGGACGGAGGCCGTCCACAGATGCGTCCGACAGGTAAGAAAGAGGTCATCGACTGCGACCTTGTACTTCTTGCGATGGGTTTCCTGCGTCCAGAACATCCTGAGTATCCAGCTAATGTCTTCATCGCCGGCGACGCCAAGAGCGGTGCCAGCCTTGTTGTTCGCGCTATCGCCAGCGGCCGTCAAGTGGCAGATGATGTAGATGAATTCCTCCAAGGGAAAATGTAAAAATTTAAAAATCATTAGTGTCCCGTTAAAATGGGACAAGTTTAAATATTAATCAAATAACCCCGGAATGAGGGGACCAAATTGATCTTTGACATCGTTGAAATTAGTCTTATCGAACAGGTCTCGAAGGTGAGTTTTGTCTGTCAATGAGATGCTAAGAATCTGCAAGACCTCATAGGTCGATCGTTCTAGCCGCATATCATGTTGGACAATAGCCACGAGACAGTATGTGATAATAGCCACACTGATTTGTATGCGTACAGCATTCTCCGTCGTACCCCAAAACCTCTTTATCTTTAGATGTTGCTTGAGCCATTTGAAGAATAGTTCTACCAGCCATCTTTTCTTATAGAGATTTGCGACATCCAATGCGGAAAGATGCTTTGCATTCGTCAGGAAAGTGAACTCACGGTCATCTTCTTCGTCATAGTAGCGAATGAGTCTGAATGACTCTGGACACTTCTTCTCCGAGAGATAACCAGTCAGTTTTACTTCTGCATCAGTCAGCACGTTCTTAGGCATTCTTCGCTTCCATTTGACTATCTTGTACTTCAGGTTCGTCTTGGCTCTGACAACAAAGAAAGACTCTGTAAGGTGTATTCTGTAGAGTTCCCTGAATGAGTCGTAAGCCCTGTCGAATATGTAGTAAGCATTTGGTTCATAGTGGATTGAAGACATTGCCGTGGAATCATGCTTGGATGCTGTGGTCACAGTGTAGAAGGCTGGAACCTGAGCCTCAATGTCATATAAGACATGGGCTTTGACGCCTCCCTTCTTCCTTCGGAACTTCGCCCATGGGAATGTCGCCAGACACAACGGGATGGTAGTTGAATCAAAAGCATACTTCTTTCCTGGAATATCCAAGATGTTGGTCGCTCGTTTCTCGCAGGCTTCCTTCATCATGTAGAAGGCAAAGTCCTCGAAGATTCTGTAGTTACGATTCTGATTGGCTGATGCAAGAGTCGTTTTGGCAATAGGTTCACGACCTAATCCAAGATGATATTGCTTGGCCCGATGTGCTTCAAAAGCAACAATCAGGTCGCGAAGACTCTCACGATTACTCAGTTGTCCGAACATCATTGCAAGCAGTTGGTTCCAACAGGTGAAATGCTTCACGTAGCGATTACCATCATACTTGCGAACGTAGTTGTTAAACTGAGTCCTGTTCAGAAAAGCGGTAAGTTGAGCAAAAACGTATTTATCCTGGAACATAGCAGTCAATTGTATTTGGCTGCAAAGTTACAAAATCAAGTCCGTTTCATTTCGAAAACTTACCTAATAGACTGAATTTCAATTATTTCAAAGAGCGATCAGTCCACTTTAACGGGACAGTAGTGTTTAAAAATGATAAAATGTAAAAATGAAGTTCAATGGTAAATGGTAAATCGTTAAATAGTAAATAAGAAGATGCGAATCAATACAAACTACCTCCAGTTGGGCGGTCGATACCTCTTTGCTGAGATAGCCCGACAGGTTAGCGCCTATAAGAGCGAGCATCCCGAGGCCGACATCGTCCGGCTTGGTATCGGCGACGTCACCCGACCCCTGCCCGATGCTGCCATCCGCGCCATGCACCGTGCTGTTGATGAATATGCCGACACCAAGACCTTCCGCGGCTATGGACCAGAGCAGGGCTACGACTTCCTCATCGATGCCATCATCGCTCACGACTTCGCTCCTCGTGGCATCCAACTCGACCGCGACGAAGTATTCGTCAGCGATGGAGCCAAGAGCGACACCGGAAACATCGGAGATATCTTGGCCACAGATAATATCGTGGGTATCACCGACCCCGTATATCCTGTCTATGTAGACACCAATGTCATGGCCGGACGCAAGTTCCGCTACATTCCCTGCTATGCTGGCAACGACTTCACGGGCGACATCCCAACGGAGCACCTCGACATCATCTATCTCTGCTATCCCAACAACCCCACGGGGGCTGTCATTACCAAAGAAAAACTTACCGCCTGGGTCGACTATGCCCTCCGCGAGCAAGCTGTCATCCTCTACGATGCCGCCTACGAGGCCTTTATCCAGGACGACACCCTTCCGCACTCCATCTACGAGATAGAGGGAGCAAAGCAATGTGCCATTGAGTTCCGCAGCTTCTCCAAGACTGCCGGCTTCACCGGCGTCCGCTGCGGCTATACCGTCATTCCCAAGGAACTGAAGGCCGATGATGGTACGAGCGTCAATGCCCTCTGGAACCGTCGCCAATGCAGTAAGTTCAACGGAGCTTCCTACATCTCCCAACGAGGTGCCGAAGCTGTCTACACTCCCGAAGGTCAGCAGCAAGTCCGCGCCACCATCGACTACTACATGTCAAACGCTGCTTTCATCCGTACCAGCCTTGCCGACATGGGTCTCACCGTCTACGGCGGTCAGCATTCTCCCTACATCTGGGTTTCTACGCCCGATGGCGAGGACTCCTGGCATTTCTTCCACCGCCTTCTCACCGATGCCAACGTCGTTGTCACACCTGGCGAAGGCTTTGGAACCCACGGCGAGGGCTTCGTCCGCATCACCGCCTTCGGAACTGCTGACGACAGCCGCGCCGCTATCGATAGAATCAAGAAAATCATCTGACACATGGAACAAGTCAAGCACGAATGTGGTGTGGCGATGATTCGCCTGCTCAAACCGCTCAACTACTACAAGGAGAAGTACGGCACAACCTCCTACGCCCTCAACAAACTCTATCTCCTCATGGAGAAACAGCATAACCGAGGCCAGGAGGGCGCCGGCATTGCCTGCACCAACCTCGATGCCCATCCTGGTGAGGAATACATGTTCCGCGAACGTGCGCTCGGCAGCGGTGCCATTACTGAAATCTTTGCCAACATCGATGCCGACCAATGGAGCGAGGCTTCCATCCTCATGGGACACCTCCGCTACTCCACCACCGGCAAGAGCGGTCTCGCACACGTCCATCCCTTCATGCGGCGCAACAATTGGCGAGCCAAGAACCTTTGTCTCTGTGGCAACTTCAACCTCACCAATGTCGATGAAGTCTTCGACGAAATCACCGCCAAGGGTCAGCATCCCCGCATCTACAACGACACCTACATCATGCTTGAAATGATGGGGCATCGACTCGACCGCGAGAGTGAGCGCATCTACAATATCGCTAAACTACAAGGCCTTGTGGGTACCAACCTGACGACCTATATCGAGGACAACATCGACATCACCAACATCCTCCGCACCTCTACACCGCTGTTCGATGGTGGCTATGTGCTCTGCGGTTTCACTGGCAGTGGCGAGATGTTCTCCATGCGCGATCCTTGGGGCATCCGTCCGGCTTTCTGGTACAGAGACGACGAGGTGCTTGTGGTGGCCAGCGAACGTCCTGTTATCCAAACGACTTTCGACGTGGAGACCGACGACATTCACGAACTCCTTCCTGGGCAGGCTCTCACCGTCCGCAAGAACGGTAATGTAGCACTCACCCAAATACTTCAACCTCGAGGCAATCATGCTTGTTCTTTCGAACGCATCTATTTCAGTCGGGGAAGCGACCGCGACATCTACCGCGAACGTAAGGCGCTGGGCGAACAACTCACGCCCCAGATTGACAAAGCCATCGGTGGGGATTTGGAGCATACCGTTTTCTCCTACGTTCCCAACACCGCCGAAGTGGCATTCTACGGAATGCTCGACGGCTTCAAGAAACAGCTGAACGAGCAGAAAGTGGAGCAGCTCTACCGACTCACGCAGCAACATAATCCCTCACGTGAGGAATTGCGTGCCATCCTCCACAACTACATCCGCAGCGAGAAGGTCGCCATCAAAGACATCAAGCTCCGAACTTTCATCACCGAAGGCAACCAACGTAACGACCTTGCTGCTCACGTTTATGATATCACCTACGGGTCATTGGAACCGCAGGTCGACAACCTCGTCATCATTGACGACTCCATCGTACGTGGTACAACCCTCCGCGAGAGCATCATCCGCATCCTCGACCGTCTTCACCCTAAGAAAATGGTCATCGTCAGTTCCTGTCCACAGGTTCGATATCCCGACTACTACGGTATCGACATGTCGCATCTCGACGAATTCATCGCCTTCCGTGCCTCAGTCGCCCTTCATATCGATCGAGGCAGCTGGCAGACCCTCCACGACATCTATCGCCGTTGTGTGGAACAACAATCGCTGCCCGCCGAGCAGATGAAGAACTCTGTGAAGGATATCTACAGTTTCACGACGGATGAGATTTCCGATAAAATGCTCGACCTCCTTCGTCCCGAAGATGTCTCCACACCCATCCAGCTTGTCTTCCAGTCGCTCGAAGGCCTCCATCGGGCTTGTCCTCATCACCCAGGCGACTGGTACTTCAGTGGTGACTATCCAACCCCTGGCGGCGTGCGACTGGTCAATCAGGCTTATATTGATTGGTACGAAAAAATAGAGAATGGCCAAATATCAAACAAATAGTAAATAGTCAATGGTCCAATAGAAAATAAGATTATGGAAACAAAATACATCTTCGTCACTGGCGGCGTCGTATCCTCGTTAGGAAAAGGCATCATCTCGGCCTCGATAGGCAAGCTGTTGCAGGCTCGTGGCTACAAGGTCACTATCCAGAAGTTTGATCCCTACATCAACATCGACCCAGGGACACTCAATCCCTATGAACATGGCGAATGCTACGTCACCGTTGATGGTATGGAGACCGACCTCGACCTCGGACACTACGAGCGCTTTACCGACATCCAGACTACGCGTCACAATAGCATCACCACAGGCCGCATCTATCAAGCTGTGATAGACAAGGAACGTCGTGGTGACTATCTTGGTAAGACCATCCAAGTCGTTCCTCATATCACCGACGAAATCAAGCGATGCATCAAGGAGAACGCTACCCACGACCACTTCGACTTCGTCATCTCGGAGATTGGAGGCACCATCGGCGACATCGAGAGTGCACCGTTCATGGAGGCCATCCGTCAGCTTCGTTGGGAGATGGGGCGCAATGCCGTAAATATCCACCTCACCTATGTCCCTTACCTCCGTGCTGCTGGTGAGTTCAAGACCAAGCCCACACAGCACTCGGTGAAAGAACTGCAGTCGATGGGAATCCAGCCCGATATCCTCATCCTTCGCACCGAACATCACCTTGAGGACAGCATCCTCCATAAGGTCGCTTCGTTCTGTAACGTCGAACCAGAGTGTGTGGTGCAGAGTGAGGATATGCCGAGCATCTACGAGGTGCCGGTGAACATGCAGCACCAAGGTCTTGATATTGCCATCCTTCGAAAGCTCGGCGCACCCTTGCAGTTGGAATCAGGCGGACTTGTGTCGTGGTACCATTTCCTGCATCTCCAACAGGAGGCCAAGGAGGAAGTGCATATAGGTCTTGTCGGTAAGTACGACCTACAGGATGCCTACAAGAGTATTCGCGAGAGTCTTAGCCTTGCTGCCATCTACAGTGGACGAAAGGCGAAGATTCATTTCATTAATAGCGAAGAGATTACTGCTCAGAACGTCGCGGATAAACTTGACAAAATGGCGGGTATCGTCATTTGTCCAGGCTTCGGACAGCGTGGCATCGAGGGCAAGATTATCGCAGTCGAATACGGACGCACCCACGATATCCCCACCTTCGGTATCTGTTTGGGTATGCAGATGATGGTCATCGAGTTCGCCCGTAACGTCCTCGGCTACAAAGATGCGAATAGTGCTGAGATGGACGAAAAGACTCCGCACAATGTCATCGACATTATGGAGGAACAGAAAAGTATCACCCAAAAGGGTGGAACCATGCGTTTGGGTGCATACGATTGCGAACTGGTTAAAGGCAGTCGTGTTTATGAAGCATACGGAGATAATAAGTTGATAAAGGAGCGCCATCGTCATCGCTACGAGTTCAATAATCAATATAAAGAGGAATATGAGGCTGCTGGTATGAAGTGTGTGGGTATCAACCCCGCAGCCGATTTGGTGGAGATTGTCGAGATTCCTGAAAAGAAGTGGTATATCGGTACGCAGTTCCATCCTGAATACTCGTCGACGGTGCTGCATCCACACCCCTTGTTTATGAGTTTCATCCGTGCATGTATAGATAATGGTAAATAGTAAATAGTCAAATAGTAACTGAGATGATGAAGAGAGAAGCAAAACTGATATTGGATGATGGTTCGGTGTTCTGTGGCTGGTCATTCGGTGCCGAAAGGAACACGGTAGGTGAAGTGGTTTTCAACACAGCCATGATGGGCTATCCCGAAAGCCTTACTGACCCCAGCTATGCAGGACAGATTCTGGTAACATCCTTTCCGCTGATTGGTAACTATGGCGTTCCTGAGACGGGTGGAGAACCATTGCCGCAGTTCATGGAAAGTGAAAAGATACATGTGAAGGGTCTCGTTGTTGCAGACTACAGCGAACAATATAGCCATTGGAACGCTAAGGAATCGCTCAGCAGTTGGCTGAAGCGTGAAGGCATTCCTGCTATCTCGGGCATAGACACCCGCCGCCTTACCAAGTTGTTACGCGAGCATGGTGTGATGAGAGGCCGTATTGTTATTTTTGATTATTCTGACTACTCCGATACCTCCGATTATTCCGACACCTCCGATTATGGCTCTATTAACTGGGTAGAGAAGGTCAGTTGCAAGGAGGTGATTACCTATAACAAGGGTGCCGGTAAGCGCGTGGTCTTAGTCGACTGTGGCGTGAAAGCAAACATTATTCGTTGCCTTATCAAACGCGGAGTGGAAGTCATTCGTGTTCCTTGGGACTACGATTTCAACCAACTGGAGTTCGACGGCCTCTTTCTTGCAAATGGTCCTGGTGACCCCGAGCAATGTTCCAAGACGGTAGAACATATCCGCACCTTCTTGAATAACAAAGAAGTCCGTCCCCTGATGGGTATCTGCTTAGGTAACCAACTCTTAGCTCGTGCTGCAGGTGCCAAGACCTACAAACTGAAATACGGTCATCGCTCGCATAACCAACCTGTGCAGCGTGTGGGTAGCACTCAGTGCTTCATCACCTCGCAGAATCATGGTTATGCCGTCGATGCCAGTACCCTTCCCGCTGATTGGGAACCGCTCTTCGTCAATATGAACGATGGCTCGAACGAGGGTATCCGCCACAAGACCAATCCTTGGTTCTCGGCTCAGTTCCATCCCGAAGCTTGCTCCGGTCCTACCGATACCGAGTGGATGTTCGATGAGTTCATTTCTATGCTGGCGCATAGCACAGAGGACACAGAGAAGACGGAGGAGACAGATAATGATACTGTTTCAACCTCTATTGTAAAAGACTCTGTGCGCTCTGTGCTGCTTCTTGGCTCCGGTGCCCTGAAGATTGGTCAGGCAGGCGAGTTTGATTATAGCGGCGCACAAGCATTGAAGGCCCTGAAGGAAGAAGGTGTGAAGTCCATCCTTATCAACCCAAATATCGCTACCGTTCAGACCTCTAAGGATGTAGCAGATGTGGTTTGCTTCCAACCTGTGACACCCGAGTTTGTGGAGCGAGTCATCGAGAAAGAACGTCCTGATGGTATTCTCTTGAGCTTCGGTGGGCAGACAGCCTTGAACTGCGGTGTGGAACTATACCAGCGTGGTGTTTTAGAGAAATATGGCGTGAAAGTATTAGGCACTCCTGTGCAAGCCATTATCGATACGGAAGATCGTGATCTTTTCGTCAAGCGCCTCGACGAGATTGGCGTGAAGACTATCAAGAGTCAGGCGTGCAGCAACAAAGAGGAGGTTCGTAAGGCAGCTGCCGAACTGGGCTATCCCGTGATTCTGCGTGCAGCTTACGCGCTTGGTGGTTTAGGTTCCGGTTTCTGCGAAAACGATGAAGAATTGGAGGCACAGGCCGAAGAAGCTTTCTCATTCTCGCCACAGGTTCTGGTAGAGAAGTCATTGAAAGGATGGAAGGAAATAGAGTACGAGGTGGTGCGCGACCGTTATGACAACTGCATCACTGTCTGCAACATGGAGAACTTCGACCCGCTGGGTATCCATACAGGTGAGAGCATTGTGGTAGCTCCCTCTCAGACGCTCAGCAACAGCGAATATCATAAGTTACGTGCGCTGGCAATTAAGATTATCCGCCATATCGGTATTGTGGGCGAATGCAACGTTCAGTACGCTCTCGACCCCAACTCAGAAGACTATCGTGTCATCGAGGTCAATGCCCGTCTTTCTCGCTCTTCAGCTTTGGCATCAAAGGCGACGGGTTATCCTTTGGCTTTCGTGGCAGCCAAACTGGGTCTGGGCTATGGCCTCTTCGAACTGAAGAACTCTGTGACTAAGACCACCAGTGCTTTCTTCGAGCCTGCCCTCGACTATGTGGTATGTAAGATTCCACGTTGGGACCTCTCGAAGTTCCACGGAGTGAACCACGAGTTAGGTTCCTCAATGAAGAGTGTAGGCGAGGTGATGGCAGTCGGTCGTACTTTCGAGGAAGCCATCCAGAAGGGTCTGCGAATGATTGGTCAGGGCATGCACGGTTTTGTGGACAACAAGGCGCAGCATGTCACCGATGTTCCTGGTGCGCTTCAGCATGCTACCGACACCCGCATCTTTGTCATCGCCAAAGCCATGCTGATGGGCTATTCGGTGGAACAGATTCATCAGTTGACAAAGATTGACCGTTGGTTCTTGCAGAAACTTCAGCATATCATCACTGTCAACGACCGATTGAAGGAATACGCTTGTTTGGCCGAGTATTCAGAATACTCTGATTACTCCGAACTCTTGGAGTTCCTCGAAGCACCTGAGTTCTTCAACCTGTTATGTGAGGCAAAGATATACGGCTTCTCCGACTTCCAGATAGCACGTGCTATCGGACTGGGTGAGGTCGAACATAACATGGAGAAGGCAAGTCTCACCATCCGTAAATGGCGTAAGGAACTGGGCATCCAACCCAAGGTTAATCAGATTGATACCTTGGCAGCAGAATATCCTGCCCAGACCAACTACCTCTATGTAACGTACCTCTGATACTTCATTTTTACATTTTATCATTTTTAAATTATTGCATTTTCTATGACAATAGAATTCACCAAGATGCATGGTGCTGGTAATGACTATATCTATGTCAATACCATGAAATACGACATCCCCGACCCATCGGCAGCATCAATAGCTTGGAGCCGTCCCCATTTCGGTATTGGGAGCGATGGACTGATTCTGATAGGCAAAGCCTCGACTCCTGATGCTGACTTCTCGATGCGTATCTTCAACAACGACGGCTCAGAGGCCATGATGTGTGGCAACGGAACCCGCTGTGTCGCAAAGTACCTGCACGACAAGGGACTGACCGACAAGAATCCCATCCGCCTAGAAACCCTTTCTGGCATCAAGATACTCACCCTTCATCTCGACAAGGAGGGTAAGGTAGAGACCGTAACAGTCGATATGGGTGCGCCCATTCTCGAAGACTCCAACCTTTACAATCCAGTTTTGGGTAAGAATCTATCTATTCCATTTATCTCGCCCTTGGGGGAGTCGGAGGGAGCCTCTCTTTTCGTCTCCATGGGCAATCCCCATTACGTTATCTTCACCGACGAAGATGTAGAAACATTGCCAATCGAGGAATATGGTCCTCAACTCGAACATCATCCTGCTTTCCCCCAGCGATGCAACATTGAGTTCGCACAGCTCAGAGCCGATGGCACTATCCGCATGCGAGTGTGGGAACGCGGTTCAGGCATCACCCTTGCCTGTGGCACAGGAGCCTGTGCTACAGCCGTAGCGGCCGCATTCACAGGTCGTACAGGCCGTCAGTGTACCATCGAAATGGATGGGGGAGTGCTGCAAATCGAATGGGACGAACAGACCAACCATGTGATGAAGACAGGACCTGCAGCCTTCGTATTCGAAGGAACTATCAGCGACCCTTCAAGTGTGTAAAACTAAGGAGACTCTAAATCATTTTACACTGCATATCTCATTATGGATAATCTACAAGAATTGTTCCCAATCGTCGACAATGATGGCAGAGTAATAGGTTCTGCCACACGTGGGGAGTGTCATAGTGGAAGTAAGTTGTTGCACCCTGTGGTACATTTACATGTGTTCAATTCGGCAGGTGATATCTATCTACAGAAACGTCCTGAGTGGAAAGATATTCAGCCAGGGAAGTGGGACACGGCTGTTGGCGGACATATTGATTATGGGGAATCGCCCGAGGAGGCACTACTGCGTGAGGTGCGTGAGGAATTGAGCATTACTCATTTCACTGCTGAGTTCATTGACAAGTATGTCTTTGAGAGTTCTAGGGAGCGTGAGTTGGTGTATGTACATCGATGTGTATATGATGGACCTATCTGTCCTTCAGCTGAAGAACTGGATGGTGGTCGCTTCTGGACAATGGAGGACGTTCGCAACGCTATGGGGACAGGTGTGTTGACTCCTAACTTTGAGGGTGAATTCAGGCGTTGTCTGTCTTCTCTGTTTTAACTTTTCTTGACATGTGTCAATATATCGTTAATATTTCGAAAAAAGTTGACAAATTGTTTGGCGGATTGGGAAAAAGGCCGTAACTTTGCACCCGAAATCAAAGAAACGCGACAAAATGACATCGTTGGTTAGATATAACACAGCTGTTCTGAATAATCAGAATAATAATCAGCAGAACCAGAATAATAACTGGCTCTCTGTTGTTCGTTGTGTGAATTCTACCAGTCGGATGAACATATAAAAGACTGAACAATAGAGATTATATATAATAAATAAGGAAAGGCTGGTTCGAAAGAATCAGCCTTTTTTTGTAGCTACAACACAACACAGAGTTAAACAATTAGGTATTAACA
>Ga0310690_10004595_pt1 | contig 19406 bp, 17 predicted proteins | sample AusTroGonzalo_MG_2_FD_207661 | JGI IMG/M metagenome (GOLD analysis project Ga0310690, IMG submission 207661) | Bovine rumen microbial communities from tropical cattle in Woodstock, Queensland, Australia - Gonzalo_04 (v2) (version 2) | ecosystem: Host-associated > Mammals > Digestive system >...
TCTTGACCGGGTATTCGTTCGCCGGGAGCGAAATGCCGATTGACGTCGGGTTGTTTCTCAGCGTAACCCCGCTGCTGCCGACCCCGCCTTTATACGTTCCCATGCATTATCCCCCCGTTCCTACGGTGAGGTTTGCCGAGCTGTTGTTTTTGCTGTTTACAAGGCCCGTCCCGGGGATGTCAACCGAAAGTATCGGCTGATCCGGGTTTTCTGGCGTTACGGGTGGCTTTTGCTCGCCTTGCGGCTTTTGCGGGTCATCCTGCTGTGTCGTTTCTTCCGGTTCAGGTTTCGGCTTTTTCTTTTTCTTCTGTGTCGTGATGGTGAGTGGTCTGTAGGCTGAAAGAGAAATCGTGTACTGGTAGCTGTCGAATCCGATAAGCGTACACACGAAACTCTCTATGAATACCTTATCGTTGATCGAACTGCCTGATACCATGAACTTGAGGATTGTGTTCTCTTCAAGCCATTTGTTGAGCTTGTCTGCGAGCTTTTTCGGCTGCTTCCAGTCAAACACGAAACTCTGGCCCTTCATGCTTTTCCCGGGGAGCAATCCATTCCAAGAATACCCCGTGACAGCAGTGCCACGGGGTATCTTGTGTTCTCCCTTGTTTATCACGTTGAAGGAAATCGCCGTCGTGCCTCGCTTGATCTGGATGCTGTCTGGCGTGAGAGGGAATCTGAGCTTGTCATTTCCCTCAGAGAGGTAAAAATCCATTCTTTCTTCCCTCCGTTTATACCATGTTCGCTACGATGTCCGCCATCTGATCGGCGATTGCGCCGCCAAAGATTTCTGCCAGTTCGCTTTGGTGCTCCCTGATCTTTGCGAGGATGTCGCCTCCGTCTCCGTCATTCTGAATCTCGAATACCGGGTGCGATTCTACGCTGATCTGGAAGGTGTTACCGCCGCCGCTGCCGCTTCCACCGGTTGGTACCGCAACTGGGATGTCTTCTCCGTCGTCGTCTACCAGTCCACCGTTTGCATACTCGTTGATTCCGAGCAGTCTGCCAGCCTGATACCACAGGTCGAGGCCGCGTCCGCGTTTGTCTGCGCCGAGCGGGATGATGGCTTCCGGGCCGTCTTCGGCAACCCAGCTCAGGAATGCTCCGTCGTAGATGCCGCCGTAGGCGTTTTCTCCGGGTGTTTGCGGTTTCCCGTTCTCCGTGTAGTTGATGATGACTTCGTATGTTCCCGCCAACGAATCCATCTGAGCTTTGGCTGCTGCTGCTTTCTGCTGCGCTGCTTCGAGCTTTGCTTTCGCCGCGTCTGTAGATGTTCCGAAGGCTTCCAGCGACTTAACAGCAGTGTCGAAATCGAGCTTTGTGAGGTCTACTTCCGCGATAGCGTCCATAGCCGACTGAAGCCCTTCGACCGTGGTGAGGTCGATGTCCTCAATGCCGAGTGCCGCGAGTGCTTCTCCGACCTGCTGAATCTGCGCTGTGAATTGCTCGTCAGGGGCCGCGTCTCCAAGCTCTTCCATCTGTCCTTTGAGGTTCGCAATGTTGGCTGTGACATCTCCGAGGATGGCTGTGTTTGTGTCTACCTGTACGCTCTGTTGCGCGGTCTCAACAAGCTGTTGGACGTTGGTTTTCTGATCTTCTGACACATAATCCGTCTGCGCGTTGAGTTCAGCAATACCCTTCAGAGCGTTCTCAAATGCCTGTTGTCCTGCTTCGTCAAGGTTGCCGTACTGCGCTGCGAGGTCTCCGATTGTGGCGGTTGTAAGGCCGGATTCGAAGCCGAGGCCAGCGAAGTTGTTGAGTTCCTGCGCCCGTACTTCATTCTGGTACTGGCGGTTCAGAGCTTCGTCGTACTTCGCAATCTCCGCATCGTATCCGCTGATGTCCTGATCTCCGCCCTCTTTGAAGTATCCGAGTTCCTTTAGCGCGTTTGTGAAAATGCTCTCCGCGCCGTTGTTGAGTTCTCCGTCCATACCCCACAACAGCGTGTTCGCGTCTGCGAGGTCGAACCGTGAGCCGGTTTCTTCTGTGAATTGATGTTCACGCGCCTGCTGCGCAAGATTATTCGCCCCGCTAACCATTGCATCATAGTCTATTTTGCCAAGGAGATAGTCGTTTACGAGGCCCTGTCTTGAGTTCTCAAGCCCGCTCAGGAACTTCTGATCTTCCGTCATGCCGCCGTACTGCTGTTCCGCTGCTGCTTTTGCGGCCTGCGCAGCTTCACGTTTCTGTACGAGTTCGTCGACGTTACCCCGGTCTTCCTGAACCTGCAGATTGAATTTCGACAGTTCGTTGGCGGCTTTCGCGCTCTGATCCTGTACCCACCAGTCGTAGTCTTCCTGAGTGATACGCCCTTGCTCAACGTCGCGCTGTGTGAACACGCCGCCGGTAGTTTCAACCATCGTTTTGTAGAGCTTGTTCTGCTGGTCAATGAGTTCCTGAATCTCTTTTTTGCCCATGCCAGTGTTCTTCAAGCCAACTTCTGCGACAAAGGTGTGGTCACCGATGTCTTTCAGAAGGGCCGCAATCGTGCTTAGGTCGTCCTGTGACAGGTCGCTTCCTTTAGAATAAGCGAGCTTCAGCAACAGTCCTTCTGCTTTCCCCTTCAGCTCTGCAATCTGCTTCTCTACGGCTGCAACTTCTGTCGGGTTTGCCGTCGCACCTTTCAGGAGAAGCTCGATTGTGGACTGCTGTACCAAGCCTGCCTGATATTCTTCCGCGAGAGCGTTCCATTCGTCCGGGGACATAGTTCCTTCTCCCTCAGCGAGCTTCAGTGCGAGTTCTGCCGTATGGCCCTTTACCTTTTCGAGTTCTGTCTGGTAGGTAGCAATCTCTTCCTTTGGAATGCCAGAACCCTTGATAAAGATTTCCGCTTCCGCTTTCTGCTGAGAGAATTCCGTCAGTTTGGTTACGTATTCCTGAATCTGATCCGGCTTTAGCTCTGTCTTGTCTGCCAGTATCATGGTGAGTTCTTTCGTGCCGCTTTGAACAGCGTTAAACTCCGCTATGATAAGGCCCGCCGTTACCGGGTCGTATCCTTCATTGGTGAGCTTCACCTTCAGCTCCGCCTCTACGCCGGTGAGAAGTCCTTCGAGTTCCGCCTGATACGCTTCAACATCCCTGATGGTGAGCTGCTTGTTCTTGATTGCTGCTTCGAGGTCTGCCTTTACGCCCTTCAGCTCTTCGAGCTGTTTCTGGTAGTCAAGAATTTCCTGCTCCGTCAGGGTGTCTCCGTCTTTGAGCTTTGCCTGCACGTATGCAATCTGCCCTTTGACGGTCTCCAACTGCTTCTGGTACTCAGCGAGCTTTGTTTCGTCAAGGAATCCGGGTTTGTTCGTGCCAAGAACTGCCGTAACATATACCGTCCTGTCTATGATTCCTTCAAGCTCCGTGTTGACTTCCGCAATCACCTGAGCGTTTCCGCCTTTGTTTTCCTCGATCAGGATTTGGATTTTCTTGATCTCATCCATCGTTTCCATGGCTTTGGCGACGTTGTTCGCCGTCTGGACGTAATCCTGTTCGTACTTCTGAGCCGCTTTCCCGGTGTCAAGCAGTGCCTGTTCGTGGTCTGCCTGCGCTTTGTTGTACAGGATAATGCCAGCGGTTACCGCTGCGATGGCTGCTGCAGCTACCCAGCCCCATCCCGGGATTGCTGCGAGAACTGCCTTGATTCCGCCAAGAGAGGCCGCGAATTTGCCCGCCCCGGCTACGCCCGCTGCCGCCTGCGCGCCTACGCCTGCGATTGCGCTTGTCGCCGGTGCTGCCGCTGCCGTTACGCCTCCAAACGCCATTTTGATTGAGGCGATGGTTTTCGTGATTCCAAGTGCTCCGCTGCCGAGCTTGATCGCGCCAAATCCAAGGAGTCCGGCTTTCAGCAGTCCGGGCATTTCGCCAAACAGCCCGCCAATGTCAAACGCCTCTTTGAATGCCTGAATGAAGTTTTTCGCCGCCTCCGCGCCCGCTTTTGCGATGCCCGTGAGGTTAAGCCCTTCAAAGTCGATTTCTTCCCCTTTGAGGGCTGCGAAAATGCCGCTGATGACGCCGTGGTACAGTTCGCCGAGATTCTTTCCGAGCTTTGCAACCGCGTCAAGGATTGTTTGCTGTCCGCCTCCGTCCCACCATTTCTGGAACGGTTCTGCAATGATCTTATCCCACGCCACAAAAAACTTCTCCGCGAAGCCTTCAGCATTCTGGAAATCGCTGCTGTTGAAAACGTCCTTCAGGAAGTCCTTCACTTCTTTGAGCTTCCCGATGGCTTTCGTGGCGATTTCCGTAATCTTCTCCGTCAGCTTCGGAATCTGCGCCGTGAGCCATTGTACACCTTCTCTGAGTGCCGGGCTGAGTTCTTTCATGACGCTGATCTTCATGCCGTCCAGCGCACTGTTCAGCAACGTAACGTCGCCTGCGAGGTTGTCGAGCTGTGTGTTTGCCATTTCCCTTGCTGCGCCTGCGCTGTTATCAATGGCCTCATACAGCTTCTCATATTCGTCGGTTCCCTGTTCGATAACAGCGAGCCATGCGGAGCTGGCGCGGGTTCCGAAAATATCATCCGCCATCGCGAGCTTTTCCTGCTGCGAAAGTCCACCGAAGGCCGTTCCGAGTTCGCTGATGATCGTTCGCATATCCTTCATCTTCCCGCTGCTGTCGGAGAAGGTGAGGCCGAGTTTATTCATGGCGGTCTGCGCCGCTTTCGTCGGGCTTGCCATCTGCATCAGGCTGCTTCTCAGTGCCGTGCCTGCCATGCTTCCCTTGATGCCAGCGTTTGCCATCATGCCCGTGAGGGTGGAAACTTCTGACAGCTCAAGCCCAAAGGAATGCGCTACGGGAGCTGCGTATTTCAGCGATTCGCCGAGATTTTCAATCGTGGTATTCGTGCTTGTAGCTGTCCGGGCGAATACATCCGCCGCTCTGCTGGCCTGATCTGCGCTCATGCCCATAGCAGTCATCACGTCGGAAACAATGTCCGCCGCCGTGCCGAGTTCGGTTCCGCCTGCTGCTGCGAGGTCGAGCAGTCCGGGCATAGCCGCGATGATCTGGTTCGTATCCCAGCCAGCCATAGCAAGGTACTGCATGCCCTGACTCGCTTCTGTTGCCGTGAATTTCGTCGTCGCTCCAAGCTGTTCTGCCGTTTCGGTGAGCTTGATAAATTCTTCATTTGTCGCTCCGCTCAGGGCTTTTACGTTGCTCATTCCTGCAGTGAAGTCCTGAAACGTCGAAATAAAAGAACCAGCACCCATCCCGATGCCCGTGATGCCGAGAGTCATCATAACTGGACTCATAATCATCTGCTTGAGCTTTCGGAATGGTGCTGTTACAAGGTCTTTCATTTTGACCGCGACGTGCCATGCCTTTGATGTGAGGTTTTTGATAGATGTGCCGACGCTTTTAAGAATCGGGGATACCTTGTCGATGGCCTGTAGGGTCATCTGGATTTTCTGCGCGAATGTCTTCTGGATCTGCGCGTTGCTCTTCTCCACGCGGGCCGAGAATTTGTCGACCGCGCCGGATGCGGAGTTGAATGCGCTGCTGGCCTGCTGTCCGGCTTCCTGCGCCGTCTGGCCCACGCTCTCGAAAGAATCCGCTGCCTTGTCCGCGCTGCCGTCGATCTTCTCTGTCGCGGCTGCTGCTTCCTGAGTGGAGCTGGCGACACCTTGCATGGACGAACTTGCCGCCGCTGCGCCGCTGCCGAGTCCTGCCAGTGCGCTTTGTCCCGCAGAGCCGACTTTGCTGGCGGACTGGTATATGCGGTTCAATTCCTGTTCCAGCTTTTTGAGGGAGCCGGTGTCGCTCCGGTTTGTTACCTCAACTGGAATCTCGATCTTGAAAGTGTCAGCCATTTCTCCCTCACCTCTTTCTGCCTCTGACTATGGTTTGCTGGCGGTTCCGTTGCGCTTCCCTGTCTCGCTGCGCTTGAGCTGCTTCCTCTTCGATCTGTAGCTTTGTTGATTGCAGCAAAAAAACGCGGGTAAAGCGCGGTTTCGCCATCACTTCATCCGGGGTCATTCCTGTCCGCTGGAATATGTGGTGGAGAAGCCGCGCCGTGCCGCCAGCCAATATCAGTTTTTTACGGTGTCGTTATATTCTTCCTCAGCCTCATCGTCGAATCCAGACAGCTTTTCAATCTGTTCGACGATGGCCTGTTTTTTGCCTGCTTCCGGGATAAGGATGTCAACCAAATCCGTCCCTGTAACAGCGTTCACCGCTGCCCACAGGTTTTTGTTGTTCCACAGTTTCGCTTTGTCCGCGTCCACCGTGGCCTTGAAGATCAGCAGCGTGTGGTACTTGACGGTGTCCGTCTTTTCCGGCAGTCTCATGCCGCCGAGACGCTTGTTCTTCTGGTAGGTCGTCGCCATTTCGTGGCATTCGTTGTATTCCTTCTCAGAGAGGCCGCGAATGCGGAAGGTGAACTGAGCGGAGCGGAATTTGATCTTGATGGTTTTCGTCTCTTCCACGTGATCGTCTTCACCCTTCAGGGCTTTGAGCAGCTCCGCCTCGTTGAATGCAAGAAATTCCTTCTTTTCCTCTTCCGTGATGGGTTCCTCATTTCCCATCTCTTCCGCGTAGATTTCCTCGAAAGTCTGACCAGATTTACTCATTGTTGTTCCCTCCGTTTATTTTTATAGATTTAACGCGTTAAACGCGGGCGAGAAGGCTTTGCACCTTCCCGCCCGTGATTTTGTCCGTCCGTAATCCAAACGGCAAGATAAGGCCGTTTTTGGCAGGATTACATCTCGTCCTGAAGTTCGGGAGCCTGATTGACGATGAAGCTCCAAGGCCGCTTGTAGGCTTCGCCAACCTGCATGTTCTGGAGGTCGATGTTGCCGTCCAGTACGCAGTCGCGGTAGATGACGTTCTCGTAGCTGCCGTCGTAGGGGTTCCGAACGTACCCACGGAACGTCCACATGGGCAGATTGTGGTTCCGCATGCCCTTGATGAGCTGCCGGAAGAATTCGCTGCTCTTGATGACGATCTCCGTGAAATTCAAGGTTACGCGGAAGCTGGTCATGAAGCCGTGTTCCTGCGCATCCCCGATGGGCTGGTACGTGCCGTTGTTGATGGTCGTCTGAGTCTGCCAGCTCTCCGCCGTCGCCAGCATCGTGCCGTTTTCATCGTAGAGTGCTCCGTCTTTGCCGGACATTACCTTCCGAACGTCCTGCACGGCAGAGGTATTGATGACGCCTACTTCATTCTTTTTTGCCATGTTCTTTTACCTTCCTTTCTGCCAGAATCAGGTCTCCGCGAAATGGAACCGGTAGGTGAGGTAGATGTGTTCGAGGCTATCGAGGTCTACCACATCGCAGACGAACCACGCGCTGTCTCCCCGGGCCGGGTTATTGGTGTCTTCGTAGAAGGTACCGCTCAGGAGCTTGTGCTCCGCGATCATCGCATTGATGACGCCCTGCCCGATGGCAATAACCGTTGCGCGTCCGTTGCTGTCGTTGTCAACAGCTCCGATGACGGGTTCGCAGTTCTGATTGACGCGGGTCATCAGCTCGAACCGGGTGCGGGTGCGCCGGATTTTCTTCCAGCCCGCATCTTTGTCTCCGAGGTTGACGAGGGTGGTGATTCCCTGTTCAATCCATACAGAGCCGGAGCTGGAAGCGGTGAACACGAGAGCGCCGCTCTTCAGGCACTCGATGATCTGCGCGTTGGTCAGCTTTCCTACAACCTCGTTCGCGCCCTGAATCACGGTGTGGGTCAGGGAGCTGTTGGAGGGGGTGTAGGCGACAAGGCCAGCCGCAACCGCAGCCGCGTCCATGCCCTCATAGGTGGTGTCGCCGATCTTGAAGCCGTTGAGGCAGTACACAATGTTTTCGCTGTTGTTGGCTGCCGCGTCGGTCTTCCGGGTGGCATAGGACACGGAGGTGGGTTCACCGATGACCGCCATTCCCATCAGGCCCGCGTCATTGGCACGGTTGATGAAGGTGCGGACGAGGGTGTGAATCGCGGATGCCTCGCTGTCCACGCACAGCACGTTCCAGTTGACCGCTTCGAGCAGCGCAAAGGCCGCGTCATAGTCGGTGTTCTGGACGGTGGGGGACACGCCCGCAGTGGTGAACGTCGCCTGAGCGACGGATGCCAGCTCTCCGTTGCCGGAGGCAACTTTGGATGCGGTAACAACCGCGCTTTCGCTGGCGTTGATGGCGGCGACAATCGCATCAACTTCTCCGGCACTGCCCTTGTCGAATGCGACGTTGCACAGCTCCGTGGTTCCCGCGTAGACGATGCACTCGCGCTTGCTCGCGTCACTGAGGCTGTCCTTGATGGTGACGGTCAGGGCACGGGTTCCGGCGTATTTCGCCGTCAGGGTGACGACGTCCGCCGCGGTGGTGGCGGTGTCCTTCAGGGTGATGGAGGCTTTGGTTCCGCCGCTGCCTACGCGCACGGCCTTGATCTGAGTCGCGCCGCCCTGAAAGATGTACCGCAGCAGTTTGGTGTAGCTGCCAGCTACGCTGTCGTCGCCGAAGATGGCGGCGATGTCTGCCGGGTTTTCGATGGTGACCACTTCACCAAGAGGCCCCCAGTTTGCCCGGAATGCGATGGCGACAATGCCGTCTTCGTAGCCGGTCAGGTTGAGTTCGTTTCCGCTCTCCCGGCGGAAGTGTACGCCGGGACGGGTTTTGGTTTCGCCGATGTTGTAACGATCTGCCATTTTAGTCTACCTTCCTTTCCGCAAAGGCTTTGATGATTTCTTTGGCTTCCGCGAGAGTGTAGGTTCCTTTGCCTGCCAGCTCAAGCGCGGCAGAAGCGAGGTCTTGACTGTATCCGAAAAGCCGAGGCGCGTTCTGCGCGATTTCCGCTGCGCTGTACTTCTCGACGTTCACGGTGGCCTGCACTTCCGGGGTCTTTTCTTTCGCCATGGTGTCTGTCTCCCTTCGTAAGATTATCCGATGGTTTGGGTGTCGTTCACCTGATGGTGCGGATTGTTGAGCTTGTAGCCGGAATAGTTGTCGTGGAAATGGCTTTCCGGCTGCAGCACTCCAAAGGATGCTTCCGCGTGAATCTGGCCCGTTCTGAGGTAATTCAGATGGGGCTTGCAGGTGAAGTTCCGCAGGAACAATGGCGACGTGTCTTCCAGCGGGATGTGACCGAGGAGTGCTGCCGCCGTGTTAAGCTGCGCGAGGTTGTAAAGCCTGTCCGCCGCGTCGATGCAGTAGACGTGGCCCTCGATTGTAGCGTCCAGCCATGTGTGGGTGAAATGTTTCGTCCGTATCTCCTGACTGGAAAGCCGCCAGTAAATCACTGGCGTTTTCCGTGTCGGTGTGACCCAGCCGCTGATCGTGTCTTTCCCGATCACAACCGCGTCCGGCAGAATCTGTTTCGTCCAGTCGTTCATGGCTTTTATTGGGTCAGGGTATATCGTGGACAGCGCGGGGCAGGCCATAACGTCGAAAAGGACGGTCACGCCGATGGTACGTGCCGTCTCTTCTTTCTGCTGCTTGACCTCGAATGCGTCCGACCTCACCCATGCGAAGCAGTAGGCGGTATCATCCGTCTGCGCAAAAGAGGAATGAAGAAGAGCGCGGAGTCTGCTTTCGATGTCTTCCGGTTCTGCGCCAACCTGCGTATCGCACCATACGTTGACCGTCAGCGTTCCGCTCGTGTTCCGTTCCGGGTTTTCCGTAGTGTCGAGCAGATAGTCAATGCGGGGGTACTGGATTTTGCTTTCCCACCTCGCGTTGTCTGCTGTCGCCGGTCGCTGGTAAAAGACTGCCGCTCCGCCGTTGTATCTTGCCGTCAGCGTTTGGAGCGTTTCGTCGCCTCTCAGCCGACTGTATATCATTTCATGCAGCTCCATGCGCTCCCTCCGTCAGATTTTGATATGCCACGGTTCTTTGTAGATTGCCTCAATCATAGGCTCTGCTTCTGCGATGATCTTGTCCCTGTAGGGCCGTGGAGCCATCTGTCCGCCGGGAGTGCCGTCTTCCAACAGCATAGCGTAGGATGTTTCGCTCTCAATTCCGAACAGATGCCCGTCTGTAAGGGTTTTCCATCCGGTGTCCCTCAGGTGTCCAGTCCATACGGCTGGCGATTCGCCGGGTGCTGATGCGGTGTGGTTACCGTACTTGCGTCCGCTTCTCTGTCCGCGTAGGACGTTGTTTTTTGCGGTTAACAGTTCGTTTGCCGCCCGTACTGCCCGACTGGGAAGCTCATGCTCAACGGCTGCCATCACCTGTTGCGGTATTCCCGACAGATTGATTGTCATTCCCATTGATGTCGCCTCTTTCCTCGCAGTAGTATGTCGTGAACAGACCCATTTCGCCGTGGTCATGTACTGCCTGCACTCTGAAGAATCTGGTTTCGGTTCCGTCTTCTTCTTTGCACAAAGCGAAGATATCGTTTGGTTTGGCTTCCGGTGTGCCGGTGTGGAAGATGGTATGCGTGACCGTTACGCCAAGCTGACTGTACCGTTCCTGTTCCTCAGGCTTCGCAATGGACAGGATGCAGTGGCGCGATGCGGATAACTGCGGAACCGCGTTCTTTTCGCGTCCTCTGCTGCTTGTCGTCGTCGCCTGAGTGTAGATGTTGAACAGTTTCGGGAAATCTTCTGGCCTCCGCATCCCGATAGCGCCGAATCGCATCACGGGTCACCTTCCTCAAAATCCGGGTAAGGCGGCTGAACATAGGGGCTTTTCTGCATCCCTCTGTGGAAGTAGTGTCCGCCGTCGCTGCTGTTCACGCTTTCGTTCACAGCTCCGCTGACCGGCAAGCTCGCTTCCACATCTGCTTCCTGCTTCAATTTGTCCCTGAGCTTCATCCACCGTTCTGCCCGCTGGTTCAGGTTGAATGACGTTCCGTCGTTCTTCCAGTCTGTTTCGTAGCTCAATCTCATGCATACTGCTTCCGCCATCCGGTAGAGCTTCCGCTTCCACCGTGGTGTGCTGTTGTCTGCGATGATGGCTGCGATTTCCTCGTCGGACAGGTAGCAGCTTTCCGCGCCTCCACTGACGGCGATGTCCCCAAGCTCGAACCGCGCCTTACTGACGCTGATCGTGCCGATGTCGCCGGGGTCATAGGTGTATGTCGCCATGCCTTATTTCCCGCCCTTCTTTGCTGCCGGTTTTTTCGCCGGTGTGCTTTTCCTGGTCTGTGTCTGCGCTGCTGCTTTTGATGTGCCGTTATCTTTTGCGTTTAACGCCGATTTAACGCCATCTGAGGCCGTTTCGGATTCCGGGCTGGTATTTGTGCGTCCCGTTTCCTTCACGCCATCCTGAGGCGATTCTGGCACGATTTCGATGATTCCGTACTTGATGAGTGCTCCCGCCCTGTTTTCGTCAACCTCGCTGGCGGGGATTTCTTCTCCGACACCGTAGGCGCGTACGAATTTGCAAGGCTTTTTCGCTCTGTAGTACATGGTCTGTCCCCCTTTCTGTGGTTGTTTTTGTGAAACGCTCCGTTAGATTCCCTTTGCGCCGCTGGCGCGGGGAAACGGGTGGTCAGTCCGTCTCCCCACATCCCTCCGCGCTGAAGCGGAGACGCGGAGTTAGCCGCCGACGAGGGCATCGCCCACGACCAAGGAGGGTGGAAGCCGTGCGGCTGCGCTTGTAGCGCGGAGCTGGCAGTATTCCTTAGGCGACGCAGTCTTTGACGTACACGCCGAGTTCGTCGCAGACCTTCTTCGGAGTCAGGGACATCAGAGCTTCGATGAACTCAGTGTGAGTTCCGTTCTCTCCGGGCCACTGATCCATGATAAGGTACTGCCCGTTGCCGAGCATGTCCCAAGTCAGCGTATAGCCAGCGGAGGCTTCGTCGATGGCGGGGTTCGGAGCTGCGTAGCAGAACAGTGCACCCTTGCTGTCGCAGATGAAGTCCATATCCGTTGTGCCGTAGCCGCCCTTGTTGTAGGTGCTGTTCAGCACGACCACGCGCTCAACTTCCAGCAGCTGCGCCAGAACGTTGGTGTTGATGGTCGCCGGGTTCGCGGTGCTGCCGCTATACTTCACGCGGTCGAGGATGTCCGGGCTCTTCTTCAGGCCTTCATAGGATTCAACGCCGAGGGCAAGAACGTTCGGACGGCGACGGCCTTCCTTCATCATTTCAACACGCAGGTTGCCGAAGAAGGAAATCGCGTCGAAGTTCGCGCTGTCGAAGTAGTAGGTTTCTTTGTTCGCGGGGTTCGGGGAGCTGGCCTTGCCAGTCCATTCCTTCGTCCACACGCCGGTCTTGAAGAAGCCCTTCGCGAACAGAATGTCGCGGTGCAGCTTCGCCTGTTCTGCCGCCAGACGGACTTTCGCCTTCCGGGGGTCAGTAATGCCGGGGTTCGCGCTCCGGGTGTAGTCCAGAGTGGCGATCTGGTCGAGGCCGATGATGACCTGATCGACTTCGCAGGTGTAGGGCTGTTCGTCGCTGCCAAAGATCATCGGGGTTACCTTGCCGAACTCAGGCTTCCGGGCCATGTTGTCACGGGCGAGGTCGCCTTTGTCGAAGATCTTGTACAGGCCGGTGCTGGTCTGCACGGGCAGGATCGGGAAAATGAACGGGGACACATACCAGTCATCCGGCTGGAAGTGCGCTACGCTCATGTTGGTCAGGTACATATTTGGTGTCCATCCGTTGCTCAAAGCCTTCGCGATGGAAGCATTGGTTTTCGCGTCCATGTGTTTGTTCTCCCTTCTTCAGATTATTCCGCAGGCAGTCTGTCGTGCATAATCATCATCTCGACGGGTTTGCCGGAAGCTCCGTCACCCAGCGCGATTCCGAGTACGCACTTGCCTGCTGTCGCTTTCTTGACACTGCCGTCCGTATGGGCCATCAGCAGGTCGCCGCGTTTGATGGTTTCGCCAGCCAGCGCATAGCAAATATCCTTGATCTGGATGTTCACCCGTCCGCCGCTCGCGATGTCTGCCGCGTCAGCCAGCACAATGCCAATGGCAAGGTCGCCGGAAGAGGCGGGCAGGATCACTTTTCCGCTGTTGTTGAGAGCAACCGCTTTCATCGCCGGAGCGGTAATCGCAGCGTTGGCTTCACCGTAGATAACACCGGTGTCATTGATCGCATGAGTCAGGTATCCCATAATTGTTCTCCCTTCTGCCGGTCATTACTTCCGGCTGTTTTCATAGGCTTCCAGCAGTTCCGGGTGAGCATCGCAGGCTTTCTCGATGGCCTGAGCGCGGGTCATGTTCGCATTGCTCTTCATGAGTTCCGTCGCCGCAGTCTCGATCTGGCCCCACGCTTCCTCACCGGTGCTGCCAGTGTTTCCGCGCTTGCCGATCTCCCCGAAGACGCCGCTGTTCTCCATGGTCGCTTTCATGCTGTCCAACATGGCAATCATGTCGTCGTAGCCCGTGCCGCCAGCGGCCTTGAGGCTCTTGAGCACAGGGGCAAGCTCTTCCGGTTTTTTGCCGATGATGGTGTAGCGTTTCGCTACCTCCATGATCTGCGCCTCTTCCGCGTCCTCACGGAACTTGCGGAGAGCGTCGATTTCGGCCTTAACAGCCGGGTTGAGGCCCTTGTAGATGTCACCGTCGTTCTGTTCGGTCGCAGCCGCAGGAGCAGCAGCGGGGGCCGCAGAGGCGGCAGGAGCGGGTGTAGTGGTGGGGGCCTCTTCTACGCCGAAACGCTTCTGCAGGTCTTCCAGCATCGCCCGCTCTTCCTGAGTCATGGCTTCCGTGTTGAATTTCATGTCACTTTCTCCCTTCTGGATGTTATTGTCCGGTGGTGTCGCTTCTGCCGGTGTTCCTTCTGGCGCGTGGTTTGCTTCCGGGTCTTCTGTGGCTGGCGGCTGTGTGCCTTCTCCTGTTGTGCCTGTTTCGCCCTCTGTACCCTTGCTGACCTGAGTGCCGTTGAAACATCCGGCTATATCTGTTTTGATCGCGGCTGCGACCTGTTCCGCCGTCTCCACGATCATTGCAGCCTTTTGATCGTCAGTGAGTTCGTCGTCACTGGCGATAGAGCGGAGGCTGTCGCCCAGCGCGTCACTGATGCGGTAAATCCGCTCGAACGTTTTCCGCGCTCCGTCGATGTTCGCGAACGTCCGCGCTTCCTTCTCGACATCTTCCGCCTCTTTGGGGTTTACCCGGAAGAGCTTCGCAACAGCCTGCCCTAAACGCGCAAAAAACGCCGCATCATTGCTGACCGGCTCTTCTGTCTGCTGCTGCGTATCCGGGTCTTCCTCAGCCCGTTTTGCGAGCTTGATGTGGGCGTGCTGATTCGCGCCCTGATCGACGACGCTTACACTCTTGATTTTGAGGTTCCTGAGTGCCGTCGTCGGCTTCTTATTGCCCATCGTCGGTTTCCTCCGTTTCTTCGAGTGCTTCCCGCGTGGCTTCACCTTCGATGCTGAACATGCTGTATGTTCCGTCCTTTACCTTCTCCCAGACGTCGTCGTCCGTGATCTTGAGGCCCAGCCACCAGCCGTTTGGCAGCGTTCCTTCCGGGATTCCCATTGCAGTGAGCTTGTCCGGGGTGAAAACGACGCTCTCCACCAGTACGCCAACTCCGCGCCGCTGGTGCATTTCGCCGCCGTCCCGGAAATAAAGCACGTATTCATATACGGCCTGTTCCAGCTCTTCGATTTCCAGCACGTCCTTCTGGTAATCCTCAACGGTAGTCCCGTCCGCGAGAGCCGCTACGGAAGCCCAGCCAAATACCATGTGTCGCTCTTCATCCGCTTTCGCAACGGTGAAAAACTGCTGTTTCTGTCCGGGGTCTGCGCGTGGCTGCTGCTGGTAGAATTTCGTGAAGCTGTGATCTTTCATAGCTCTTTCCTCCATGTAAAAAGCCCGCTGCGCTTTGGCAGTGGGCTATGTTCCCGACATTTGTGCCGGTCAGTTGATCCCGGCGAGGTGTCTGCACCATGTATAAACGTCGTCGAGGTCATTTATCATGGCACTGGTTCTTTCGTCGAGGCGCGGCCTGATCTCCGCGTTGAACTCTTCCATCGTCAGCTCAGTGAAGGTGAATATCCAGCCGCGTTTGTCTTTGAAGACGAATCCGTTTTTGAGCTGCTTCTTTACCTTGCCCCAGAAAACGTGCTCGCGCTCGAAGTTGTAATACCTGAGCCGCTGCCACTTCCCGTCTTCGAAAAGCTCCGTCCTGATGGCGTATTCCATTCCGGTTCCGTCTTCATCGGTGATGGTGACTTTGTAGGTCTTCCTGAAATCCATGCTCATAGCTTTCCGTACACCGCCTTTATGAGGTCTTCGATCTTGATCCCATTGTACTCCGTTATCCCAGCGTTGTGAAGGGCGTCAATGAGGTCGTCCCTGTCGCGGTCGCTGTATACCCTGATCTCAGTCAGTTTGTCCAGTGGTACGGTTTTTCTGAACATGATTTCATTTGAGCTGTCGTAACGCCTTTGCAGCTCTTGCAGGTGCGCCTCTGTGCCGTATCTCCGGCTCATGTAGCGCTCCGTCGTCCTGCCGTAGGAGTCATCTTTGTAGGCGTACCAGTCTGTTCTTTCGAGGACGGATTTGTCGAATATTAGCGTCACTGCCCGGTTGTTGTAGTAGCTGTCGTTTCCGATATTGCCCTTAAAAACAATGCGGGTGAAGACGCTGTCTGCGCCGCCAGTCCTTATGTCTTCCTCGCTGCTCATTCCGCCAACGGTTATGCCGCGTCCCCATCTGTTTGCTGTTGAAAGCAGTTCTCCACTTTTCAGAACCGGAGCCACTTGATCTTTGTCGAATATCTGGTGATAGATGTAGGCGACGTCGTTCCTTCTCGCAATGGCTCCGTTCTCCGGGTCAATGAGCGTCCAGTAGCCGTCCTGTATCTTTGTCACCTTCATCGCGTCGAGGCGGCTTTTCGTGATGCCGAGGGTTCTGAGCGTCGTGTCGATCTGCGCGTCCGAAGCGGTTGCCGGGTTGAGGTTCAGCGCGGCTTTTGCGTCTGTCTGCCAGATTGCACGCATTTTCTTGTACCTTTCCAGCGCGTCTTTCGTTGCGTCTGTGAAAACGTCCTGCATTCCGGCTTGATTGATAAGCTGCTGCATCCTCATGCCAGCGTCCGGGCCTGCCAGCACACGGATGTTGAACTGACCCATCAGTGCGCGTTGGTTGTTTGTTGCGTCTGTTCCTGCGACGATGATGATGTCGTCGCCGTTGCGGATGTATTGTGTTCCGAGCTGAATCTTGCGTGTCGTACCCGTCAGCCCAAGAACCGGTTGAGTGTAGTCTATGCTTCCCGACACCTCGTTGAAGCGCCAGTAGCTACCGTTCTGCGCTGCACTCATGCTATTAAGTGCCTGCTCCCAGCGGGTCTGTGTCATCTTGCCGGTCAGCTCGTAGAATTCCTGCCCGTCAATGGTGACTTTCCGCAGGTTGGCCTCCATGCCCTCCAATGCGGAACTGTCGCCTATCAGTGCTACGCCGCGTGGTGTGGCGTTCTGCAGTACAGCTTCCGGGTTTTTGATCGCGTCCGCTGCCTGAGGGATTCCTTCAAGAGTTCTCGCTCCGCCAGCCGCCTGAGCTGCCTGCTTTGCGCGTTTGGCTTCCTGCTGCTTTTTGTGGCGGTCGAGTGCTGTCTGGTGAATCTGGGGTATCTTTGACGGGTCTGCGAGTGCTTCTGCCAGCTCGTCTTTGTGGAAGAGACCGTAGTTTTTGATTCCCTGAGCTTTCGCCATCGCGTAAAGATCTTCGATCTTGAGGCCCTTCAGCGTTTGCGGGCTTAATAGGGTTGATGCTACGGTTGGGATGTTCGCTGGCCCTGTCGCGGCTGCCGTGTCTGCGAAGGTAAATACCGTAGCTGTTCCCTTGCGCTTTGTAAGCAGCTCGCTGTAGAAGGTCTCGAACGTCTGACGGCAGTTCTGCTTCCTGAGGACGATCTGGTCAAGGAGCTGTTCGGCTTTCGCGCCTGCGCCGTGAAGCGATTCCGCGTACTTCCTGAATATCTCCCTGTACTGATCGTCCGGTATGGCCTCGACCCGCTTGATGTAGGCCAGCGCGTCATTGAGCTTGATGTCGAGCTGCCCGTCGGCGAATCGCCGGTACATGGTATTGTAAATCGTCTCCGATTCGCCATATTTCGCGTTCGGGTGGAAGGTCAGGCTTAGGCTTTGCGCCTCCGGCATATTGATGTACCTGAATGCCTGTTCTTTGTCTACGCCGATGAGCCGTCCGTCTGTCGTGTAGACGAAGTTCCTGCCGTGGCTGTCGTAGTTGCACAGCAGCCAGTCTGTCACGCTTTCGCGCTGTATCTGTGAAACAATGGACGGGTCGATTGGCCCGCCATTGTTCTGCCAGTCCCACAGGTCAAATGATTTGTCGATGTTCTCGACTTTCATCTGCGCTGCGCCGAATACGCTGCCCTTGCCGGGGATGTCCACGTATCCTGTACCTGCTACCACGCAGGTGTCCGGGTCGATGATACCCTGAACCTTGTACCCGGCTTCCTGAATGTAGGCCCTGAATTCCTCCACATTCCCGCTGTACTTTGCCTGAGCGGGCTTGAATAGGAATTGCGTTCCGTCCGTCGGGTCTTCGAAGATGTACATTTCCCCGGTTCCGCCGAGGTTGATCTTTCCTTTGAAGTCGAGGCCGGTGTTCGACCAGTCGAAGTCTTCCGGTATGTCGTAGTCGTCTGGCGCGGGCTGTGCTGCTGCCTGTGCGTCGATGGGTGTGTCTACCCAGTCCGCCGGTGGCAGCACGTTGATGTAGTTGCATACACAGCGGCAGCGAGGGTGCATCGGCGGCACTGCGGGGCCGTGGATTTCCTTCTTTCCGCCGTGTTTATCCGGGACTTCGACGACAAAATCGTCGTCGATTTCCGTGATAACTCCGTCCATTGGGCCGCATTCCTCGCAGACTTTTTCGTCGTCTGCTGTGCTCCATTGGGTTTGGCAGCCTCCGATGCTGCCGTCCGTGATGCACTGTTTCATGTACGCCTGCTGGCCCCAGTTGTAGGCGTATGCCATTTCTGTGATGGCAATCGTTTCGGCCCTCTTTCGGTGCATCCGCTCTGCGTAGATGGCCTGCTTCTTTCTGGCGATTTCCTGCGCTTCTTTCTCTGTGTAGCCGTCCTTCAAGGCGGTTTTCTTCGCCTGCTCGTAGTGGTTGAAGGTGGCCTGAGTCATCCGCTGTGTCAGTCCGACGGTCGGTCTGATCGCTTTCGCCAGTTCCTGAATGTCCATCCCTTCGCTCATGGCGGCCTGTCTGACCAAGACATTGATCGCCTTGAATTGTGCCTCGCTTACCTCCCGAATGAGCTTCCCGCCGTTGGTGGCGATAAAGCTGTCGATGTAGCTGTTCTGGAGGATTTTGCTTCCGGCTCCGAATTGGGCGGTGATGGCTTTGACGCTGTTATCAATCGCCTGCTGCGCCAATGGCGCGTATGCGTTGATGATGAAGTTGCTGTAATCCTGCCGCCATTGGTTGAGGTAGCTTAAATCGAGCTGCCCGTTCATGATCGCTTCCCGCAGCTCTTTGTACGTGATTGCCTGCTGCTGGTTTTTCCATGTTCTCGCAAGGAATGTTCCCAGCTTAGGCGCGGAGTAGTTTATCCAGCCGTTTAACGTCTGTTTAACGTCTGCCAACCTCCGTGTCTCCCTTCTTATCGCTCAAGACGCTTGCGGGCTTCCTGAGCCTTTTTTTCGTCTTCTGCATCCTCTTCCTCAATGTCTTCCGGGTTGATCTTGCTTCCGGGCTTTTTCGGTTGCTGCTGTCCCTGTTGCGGGCCATTCTGCTGCTGTTGCGGTGGCTGCCGCTCGAACTGCTGCGCCTCCATCCGTTCCGGAAGGTTGCCCGTTTCGCGGACGTAGTCTTCCAGTGCTTCATCCGGGATGATGACGCCGCAGCCTGTAAGCTCTTTGATGTACGCCGAAAGGTCTTTGAGGTTTGGTGCTTCCACGTTGTCGTGGGTGAGTTTCGGGTACTCTGTGATTCCCCTGAAGTGCTCCGCGTTCATACCAATGAGGCGGGGGATTCCCTGATTGTTGAATACCTCGCAGATGATGTCGAGGTACGCTTCCAGTGCGATGCTGAACATCTCCGTCTTGTCGCTGCTGAGTGCGAAGCTGCCTACGCCCTGATGCCCCAAAAGCAGGAAATCCGCCATGGTGCTCATGGCAATGCGGGTGTCGTACCGCTCGATGATTTGGTTTGTGTCGAACTGCCGTCGTCCGCCGCTGGTGAGCAGCGTAAACTCCCAGCCAAACGGGAGGACAAGGCCCTCTGTCGCGTCCCGGCGCACGTTCCGCACGATTGTTTCCGCCCGTGCGAATGCTTCGACCATCGCCGGGTCATCCTGATTCCAGATGTCAACCTGTTCCGGGGGATGCAGTATTGGAAGTCCGGCAAGGTCTCTTTCAAGGCCCATGCCCTCGATTTCCTGAATCCTGCGCTTGAAGTACCATGACCGGTACGCGCTCCGCAGGATGCTGCGTCCTTCCGGGTTTCCCTTCCGGCTTTTCGTCCTGAAATGCAGTGCTTTCTCGATAGGGATTGTCGCCATCTCGAACCGGGGAGGCGGGAGCTGCGTCATTCCGAGCAGGTTGTCTTTGTCGTCGTACT
>Ga0310690_10004596_pt1 | contig 19404 bp, 21 predicted proteins | sample AusTroGonzalo_MG_2_FD_207661 | JGI IMG/M metagenome (GOLD analysis project Ga0310690, IMG submission 207661) | Bovine rumen microbial communities from tropical cattle in Woodstock, Queensland, Australia - Gonzalo_04 (v2) (version 2) | ecosystem: Host-associated > Mammals > Digestive system >...
TCAATACTTCATGCTAATACAGACGCTCCATTCGATTCATTTGAAAAAGCATGGGATATGGTGAATTATATTGCCGATCAACAAGTCACATATTTCGCATTTAATACTAAAATACAAGCTTGCGAACACAATCATGCATTCTATGGTAAAACTTGTCCAGTATGTGGTAAGCCTGTAAGTGCTGAATATTCGAGAATTGTGGGCTTCTTTACCAAGGTGAAAACGTGGTCGGATGAACGAAAGAAAGAATATAAGATGAGAAAATGGGAACCCATGAATGAAACCATCAAGGAGATAACATGATTCTCAAAGGTATAATTTTTGAAGACTTTGTAAATTATAGAATTCCATGCATGACATTAGAATTTCCTAAATGTTCTATGAAATGCGATAAAGAATGTGGTAAGCCAGTGTGTCAAAATAGTGCGCTGGCTACCGCACCAGACATCCAAGTTGATGCAAATTCTTTGGTGCAACGTTATTTATCTAACCCAATAACACACGCTGTTGTGGCACAGGGTCTTGAACCGCTTGATACCTGGGATGACTTACTAAAATTTATTTCTGTATTTCGAGAAAAAAGCGATGACGACATAGTGATTTATACAGGATATACAAAATGTGAGATTCCAATTTATGTTAGTAAACTAAAACAGTTTACAAATATAATTATAAAATTTGGACGCTATATTCCCAATCAAAAACCACACTATGATTCAGTACTCGGCGTAAACCTAGCATCAGATAATCAATACAGTGAGAGGATAAGCTGATGAATAATAAACGTTACAAACTATTATTAGACGGCGAAATAAAACAAAATTGGCTAGAAGAAAATCATTTCTTCTGGAATGAAGCGCGTGGAGTTTATCTTCATCGCTTCACAGTGTGGCGAATATCTGAAACAGAGACTGTGTATTGCGAGATTAGATTGGATATCCATACAAAAGAATGTCGTGTAGATTGTTATCTCGATCCTAAGACATTGTATGGCCCCGCGTACTCTGATTTATGGGGTATAGATCAGATAGAAGAAATGACCACAATATACAGGCGAATAAAAGATGAATTTCATCGTCTAGGAATTGTCGAAGATCCCGACAAGAGTCTGCCGCCACCAGAACTTCGTCATATGGGCAGGAAGGGGCAAAGATGATAACGGCAATAATAGCATTTGTAGTCTTCTGTGATTTTCTGATTATTCTTGCCATTTGGAATCTGAGGAGGTAAACATGATCAAAGTTAACAAGTGGTGCTATAAGCTGAATCATCCCATCACAGACGAATGGCTGGCAAACAATTACTTTCGTCATTCTTCTGAGCATGAAGGATATGTACACATATTTTCGGCTTATAAACACAATAATGTCACCGTTTTAACTTGCGAAATCATAATCAGCGACGATGATCAATCTATCAAAGTTGATATCTATGGATATAATCACACTCCGTATGGCGCTTGGTATCAAGGAAACTTTTCTCAATACGACACAGATTACATCAACGCCATCGAAAATCGCATTCATAAGGAACTTCGCAAGCTCGGAGTAGTTGAACGTACGAGGAAGAAAACATGGAAGAAATGATCACAATTATTTGTCTTATAGGATCAATTTTCAATATTATCATAGGCGCATATCTGTGCCTTCACTTTAAAGGAGGAAGATTATGAAGAAAAACAGTAACCGTAGTCACCACCAGAATCGCTATCAGTTTGCAACTTTTGCTCGCATGACTGATAGAAACGCCCAGATCAAACATCAGTCAAAGCTTTCGAGACTTCTACAGAAAGTATCAATGAATGAACATAACGATGAGATAACGGAGGAAGTGATAGATGGGCAGACCGAAGGGGAGTAAAAATAAAACAACACAGCTGGACTTGCAACAGAGTCCAGCTTCTTTTTCTGGCAGCATGTCAAAAACGACTGAAGAGGTGGCTGAGGAAGAGATTAAACGTGCCCACGAAAAAGGTTGGCCTGATCCAGACTTTGACTTTAGAGAGCAGTATCAGTCTGGGGACGTAATCTATTATGTCTATCTGAATCACTTGACGGGCGACAAGGAGTTGCTTCAGTTAACTGTCCGCACCGTATATGCCAGAAGTCTTATTGCTTGGGAAGAAAAGGGTTGCGCTCGAATAATCGGGTATCCTAGCCGCGATTGGATCTTCTTTGACGGACGCGAGGCAGAATCCTACTACAGAACAGCAAAGGTGGTGGCAAAGTATGGGGGAAACTAAGTTGCTAAATGCCTCGGATTTTGCTACAATTGTTGATGGAGATGCTGAGATTGAAGACATGAGGCGAAAAATCGAGGCAAAGAAACGACAATTACGAGTAAAGGAGGCAATATTACCACACATTAGAGGTTCAGATGTTAAGTTTGTTTATGATCCACAACGCGACCGTTATAGATTTAGAGTGCCATTAGCCATTAGTCACAGCGATTCAAGCGACAATCTCTCTGGAAAAACTGAAGCCGAACTGTATGATAAGCTCTTTGTGTACCTTTTTGGGGACGAGTTGTTTACCATACGCGCTCTATTCGAGGAAGTGTTAGAGCGTAAAGAAGAAGATCCAGACTGCGCATCGCTCACGATTACCAGATATCGTCAAATCTGGGAGAAGTATTACGAGGATAATCCTTTAGTCGACAGGAAGATTGCAGACATCAAAGCGTCGGATATTAAGCAATTCTTCAAGTATCTTACAATAGGACGCAATTTATCTCGTAAAAACTTCGTTAATATCAAGAGCATCCTGAACGCTACATATGATCTGGCGGTCGAACGGGATCTCGTGACTGGCAATCTGGCACGGTCTATTAACTGCAAGGATCTCAAATTCAAGGCAGTCAATAATGACAATGTGCGGTACACGGATGAGGATCGTAACAAAATTCTGGACTATCTGGATCACATGACAAACAAATCGGATTATGAGTATGCTATTGAACTGATGTTCTGTCTCTGTATAAGAATAGGCGAGCTTAGTGCCTTACGGTGGACAGACCTGGATGAACGAAAAAAGACCATCACAATAGCGCGTGAAATTGTCCTGCGCGAGAATGATGAGGGTAAAAATCGGTTCGTTGAGGTCAATCACACAAAGGGCGGAGAGCATGGAGAGCGCATATTACCGCTATCCGAGAGAGCCATACGTGTTCTAGACGCGTTAAATGCGCGTCTCCGCACAAGTGATGACGCTCACATCTTTGTAAATAGGGCAGGACAGCCATTAGACAGAAATAAATTCAACATACATCTTAAAAGAATAACTGAAAGTGTTGGGATACCATATCTTTCAAGTCATAAGATCCGATTTTGGAGTGTGACAGCATTAGCGAGAGCCACAGGTGGAGATATCCAGACAGTAATGTACGCCGCAGGACACGCGGATAAGAACACTACGTTGCATTATATAAGGGCAGTTAGGTCGGACGCGCAGCTAGACGCGATTCGGGCATGTCTCGGATAGCAAACACCGCATAAACACTGGGCGGGTTCACTTGGGTTCACTTCCAAGACGCCTCAGAATCGCGCAAACCCCTGATAAATCAGGGCATAGCAAACAGCGATAGACGGGGCTCGAACGAATCTACATAGGCTAGAAACCGCATAGAAAGGAGGTTTCTCAGCATCTCCACTGGTCTGGGTGCACTTCGGGTGCACTTCGTTTTACTCAGATTTGAGATTAGACGCGTCGCGTCTCGTCCGAAATTTGCGTAAAAAAAAGGGATATTCTTTCGAGAATATCCCTTATATTTTTGTCATATCATACGATTAACTGCCCTTTATTAGTCCACCCACGAGTTGCCCAGATTTCTCTGTTAGGACTACTATACGTTAAAGGTTCACTTTTCGCAAATCAAGCAGGTTTACTGCCGTCTTCCTCATATACCGTGGGCCGCATCATCAGAAGAATCGACCATATAATATAACACAATTATCATTTTTTATACTTTGATATTATAGTAGTAAGTTATTTTTGTTATTACCGTCCATTTCTATACGATAAACCATAAATTTTCCTCCTTTGCACTACTATATGTAGTAGAGTCCTTTTGTTCAAAATACTATATAATGTATGTTTTTGCCCGATAAAAATATTATTGATACTTATCGATTGTTGCTTTAATCATTTCTGAATCCATATTTATATATTCATCATAATCTACCCAAACCAAACGTTTATTATTACAATCTTTTTTTCTACATTTGCATTTATGATGACAGTATGAAGATATGGAAGGAGCAGATATATTATATTTAATACATGCGACTTTATGACTTGGGAAAATTTCTAAAGTATTTAATAACACAATGGGTTTATTTCCAGATAATTCAGGATGAGGATTATGTGAGGGTCTTCCTGTAAACTTTTGATGAAAAATTCGTTTTCGCTCTTCTGTCCAACTTGCTCTAATTAATTCCGATTGTTTTTGCTTATATTCAGGCGTATTATGAGATTGCTTAATTCCATCAACAATTTTCTTTCGAATATTTTCGTCTGCCCAATGTTCCTTTGTTTGTAATCCTCGATTTTTTCGTTGTGTTTCTGTATATTTATATCCAACCACTCCTTCTCCTCCAGCGGTCATATTATATCCGAATTGTGGATTGTTAGATTTCAAAAATCTTATAATCTGAAATTCATAATGACAAGCTTCTTCTTGCGTTAATCCTGTTGCGATTATTCTATGTTGAATATTATTCCAACCATATTTGTTTATGGCAGCCCAAAACAAGGGTTGATTTTGGTATCCAGAACCATTGTTTCCCCATCTTTTTTCTGGTTTTAAACAAGTTAATCCAACATAATTCATATTATAATCTTTGTTTGCTATTTCTTTTGATACAGTATGTATATATAAACACCATTTCTTTTCCTTCATATCAGTTTTCCTGTGCTTAAATATAATTTATTCTCTAATTGGCAAAGATTCTATTTCTGGTATGATATGAGTTTTAAAAACGCTATTGCCTCCATGTGAAACATAAACAGAAGCGCAATCATCAAACATTTCTCGTTCTGCCAACGTAAGATAACCTTTATTAATAAAATCATGATGGAGTCTATAAAGAGTAGAACGAGCTGTACTTACCGTTGTCTTTCGTTGATCTTCAGCCATTATTTCAAGTTGAGCTGCTAATTGTTGAACACCAGCTCCGATTTGATCAAGTTTTTCTAATTGGATTTTATCGCTCTCCTCTAACTTACCAACTCTTTGTTCAAGAGTTTCATCTTTTTTTTCAATACCACGTTTTTTGCTATACCAATTGTCTAAATTACTTTTGATTCCTTTGATCACATCCGAAGCCCCTTTTAATCCAAGAATTAAAAAAACGATAACAGCCACAAATTGAGTGGGCGATACCGTTTCACAAAGTTCTATAAATTTTTCCACTGTTCTCGTCCTTCCTTTTTTCGTCCTCTAAAGCTGTTTTATATAAAGAGTAAATGAGTTCGCTCAGCTCTGTTTTTACAAGGCCAAGTTTTTCAATAAACTCTTCAAATGTTAATTCCCTCATGACCGTTAATACTCGAATATCCCGTTGGAAAGGGTAGGAGCACCTGATCTCCAAGCAGGCTCACCATCTGCATTAGTTTTCCACACCTTGCTTGCCTGTCCAGAACCAGAGGCGACATATCCTGCAGCGGATGAGGAATTGGCAGTCCAAGTATCAGTAAATTTAGGAGAAGAACCAATCGTAACCCCATTAAGTTGTGTTGCTTGAAGATTTCCAGTACTTGGATTGAACTTTAAAGTTGAAGCTTTCCTTGCGCCTTCCGTTCTTGTTGTATTGTCAGCAGTTGACGACATAAGTATACTATAATCAGCATTACCTGTAGTTATAGTCTGAGTTACATAGTTATTCGCATCATAATAATTTATAACTCTCCAAATACCAGTTACAGTTGCAGTTGAATCAGCACCAGCAATATCGTATGCTGCAACCGTGCCAGCAGATTCATATATAAGTTCAATATATGTGTTAACCGCATAGTGAGACTGAAGTCTACTCGTTCCCGATATTGCAACGGGGTGATATGTTGTGCCGTTATCTGTTGATAAATATATACCGTATGTACCACCAGCAACAGGAACTTTTATCGTAACTAAATCCCCATCCGTAGGATTCCAACCAAGATCAAATGTCCATTTTGCAGGAAAATATCTAGGACTTACTCCAGATCCTTTGTCTTCTCCAGCTGTACCTGTACCTGTGTTGTAAATATTTATTGACTGGCCTTTAGTTTTCTTTACAGACAACAAATTTGTGCTGGGATTATACTTAAAGTCAGTATCTTTCCTAGCACCCTCTGTACGAGTAGTATCATCTGCAGTGGACGACATCAAAACTCTGTAATCGCCATTTGATGTTGAAGATATTGTTTGTGTTACAGCATTATTTGTATTAGTTGTATAACTAGGTGCTGCCCATGAACCATCTTCTCTTAAAAACTTGGTTGTTTGATCTTGAGTACTTACAGCAGCACCTTTAGGAGCAACACCAGCAGAAGATGAGCTAACAGCAGGAATATTTCCTGTTACGGTATTAGTATCAGATCCTGCTCTTGTAAGTGTCATCTTAACATTATCATTTGTACTATCATGAGCAAATGATGCGGAGTTTACATAACGGTCTGTATTTGTAACGGTTTCTGTTGCACTTGCAATTCCAGTTACATGCCCGTATGTATCAAGTGTAATATCCTGAATATAAGTTCTTCCAGAGTTATTAACACTTTCCTGAGAAGAAGTATCAGCATGAGATATTGTTATAGTGCCACTTGATGTTACGGGACTTCCAGAAACAGACAATCCACCGCCATTTGATATTGCAACTGATGTAACAGTCCCACTAGGCTCATCACCAGAAGGAATAAGAACCCAAGCGGTTCCATCAGATATAAATGTATCGCCAACTTTAGCAGCTTGAGAAGCATACGTTCCATCGGTTATTACTTTATATGTAAAGCCCGTATTTTCAGACGAAGCTGCAGGAAGGGTGGTAATTGTACCATCAGTTCCAAGGCTTCCTTTAAATATCATGGGCTCAGGAAGAGTGTTGAGGGCGGCGGCAACAGCTTTACCAGAAACAGGATCACTTCCAGTTGAAGAATATGTGTCCGTAACTGGAAGTTGCGAGAGCGGAACTTTACCAGAGGAGTTCAGTTCCGCGACACCATCATTAGCGCCCTTAGCCGTGGTTGCGATCGCGCCCACCTCGCTGGCTGTATAAGACGGCTTTATCGACTCCTTAGCCCACGCAGATACGTCTGAGGCTGGCCTGCTATCAGAAAGTCGCGAGTCATTTCCCATAACAACTTGAGTAGTACTGGCGTCGCCCGACGTCGCAACGTCTTTGGATGCGGCGCTACCAAGTGTCGGCTTATTCTTTAAATATGCGTCTGACGAACTATCAGTTACATTCCAGTCCGTCTGAACGTTAATATCACCTCCAGCGGGGATAAGAATTCTCTGATCGTCTACGTCGATCATTATTTGTCGCGTGTCGGTAGCAAAAATTAATGACCCATCTTGTACGGCAAGATCATCAATATTGTTCTTAAGACCACGCTTAAGATGTAATTGAGCCATATTCATGCTCCTTTCTCTATTATATTTTTGATTTGAACGACTTGCGCATTGTCTTTCAAATCAAGAAAAAAGAGAGGGGAAGTGATTCCCCTCTCTTTAATTACATTGAATTACGGTTCAGGTTCAGGATCAGGAACCTCTACCCATGTAAGCAACCCAGCTGCATATGCCTCTGCATTAGATTCTGCTGTTGCCGCACTGCCTGCGGGGTCGAAATCTGTTGTATCGGCAAATGAGGCACTGCCAAGACCATGAACAGAAACATCAGTTCCATCGACAGAAATAGTTCCGTCAGTAGAACCTTCGGTCACGGACTGAACAGCAGAACCAGCAGTACCAGCTATCTCATCAATAGCGGCCTGAACATCGGTAGCTGTAAGTTCGGATGTGGTGTTGTCGTATGCTACATCATCAGCATCTCCGCTCGTAGCAACAGCAGAAAGCGTTGCAGCAAGTGCGGCTGCAGCACCAGCAGCTTCAACTTCAACAGAATCAACATCAGTAAGAACACCATTAGTCTGAGTTACACCAGACACGACGAAAGTTCCGCTGTGCTGTGCCGTTCCAGAGGCATCAAGATCAGCATCGAGAGCATCGATAGCGTCCTTAACTTTCTTTGCAACAGATCCAGTTGTAGAATCAGAACCATCGAGACGAGTCAGGGCAGCACCAACGGACTCACGAGAAACACTATGTTCAGCATCGGCTGCAATATAAGTAATCTTTGTTGCTGCTACATCGACTATACTACCACTAAACTCATGGTCATTAAGAGCAAGCTGAACTTCGGTTGCGCCAGATTCAACTGTGTAGACATCAACAAATGTCTGAAGATTTACATAAAGCGGATCTGTGACATTCTGCATCTCCATCTTCAGATACTTACCAGCATCAGCTGCAGTAGGAGTATCAGAACCCTTGATGAGAGCAGTAACGTCAACCAAACCATCATAAAGTTTTTGCTCTGTTGCATCATAAGTAATATCTACGATGGAAGCATCTTGAAGAACCTTATCCTTAGGAATATTGATTGTTCCCTTAAGAGTTGCAGGATCGGTTTCGGCATCAGGAGCATTTGCCCCTTGCCAAATTTTATACACTTTTGCGTAATCTGATTGACCAGCAGAATCATCAGTGACATAAATAGTCTTGCTTGCCACACCACCAGCTGACTGAGATGTAAGAGCATCAAGAGCGTCGTCAACATTAGTGACAGTGGTAGAGCCAATCGTTGCCGAGTAAGAAACATCTTCAGCCGCACCAGTCGTACTAATCTTAGCGAGTGTTATATCCTTTGTGGAATCTGTACCAACGGCAATCACACCATCGACTTCCTTAATACCCTTAATGGTTACAACGCCACTAGATTCCGTTGCAAGTGCAAACTCAGATGCATCAAGAGCTGCAATAGCGGCAGTTATGTCTGCTGTATTATTCAGCTTGTTAGCACCTTGGTAGAAACTTTCTCCACCACCAGTTTCGGTTACACGATAGAATGTACCGTTATCCTTTGTGGTAATAGCATCGAAGGCAGCCCTCGACATCTTCTTAAAAAGAACATTTGCTACGTTCGCCATAATTCTATGACTCCTTTCTTATAAGAAAAAATTTATAGTTACTCCTCAATAATCCACTGAGGAATGGCATTACAATAATTTTGATAAGACTGCGTTATATCATTCCAGTGATACATATCCGTATCGGTGTAATAAATTACTCCAGCCTTACCAGGGCGCGGGAATGATCCCAGCGTCCCGTAAACCAACTGTTGAGCTGGCTTTTCAGTGATCTGTATCCAAGTAAGATCATCCAGTCGCCAGAGAATATTTGTTTCCAGAACAAAATAGAATCCAGAAACTAAATTTCTCAGCATTGTGGTACGCATATCATCGGTTGCCAGATACATTATCTGCTCATAAACAACACGCCCAGTCGTACCATCTAGATAAATCTTATGGGCCTCTTGATCAAAAATGAGATTACCTATCTGTATAGGTATGTTTGCCAATTCCGAAGAACTGGTCAGAAGATGATAACGAATCATACCAGTCCTCCTTAATGAATAATTAGTTCCATTGCATCACTGATGCTGTCTGTGACATATGTGGTCACATTCATAGTTTGACCCGTATCAGGATCAACTGGCATATCAACCAAAGCATCAATTTCGTCTTTAGTATATGCATCATTGATACCGTATCCTGCCAGAGTGGTGGCTTTGTCAGCTTTGTCTTGCTGAAGAGCTGCGATGTTGTTAGTATTTGCGGTTACTGTGTCCTCAAGTTCTGGAATTACTTCGAGTTCCTCTTGAAGCTCAGCAATCGTCTGGTCGTAGCTCGCAACGGTGTTTTCGAGAGTAGTAAGCCGCTCCCCAAAACTATCAATAGTATCATCGATGTTTTCGTATGATGGATGAAAATTCTCTCCGTCATATGTGTAGATTGTGTTTCCGACAAGGAATAACTGATTGACTTCTGGATTGGTAATATCTTGAATAGAATTATATCTGTTGACTTGAGGTTCATTTGCACCATATAGAACGTGAATGTTCTTTTCTGGATCAACGAACGCCATACAACCAGCTTTCTCTTCGGCTGTAATATAGCAATAAATTGCGCGGTCGAGATCTTTAAAAATTCCATCATCTAACGCGTTTTGCAATGCTTCTAATGTTCCACGCGCTAAATATGGTATTTTCTGTTTTGCCATTCTTAACCTCCTTTCTCAAGAATTATGATCAACTCTTATTAGAGGTTGATTATGTCAATAATACCATCGTCATCATCGATGTCTGGCTCCTCTGGGGGCTGCTCGATCACCACACCGTTGCCCACTGTATTACCATCAGCCGTAAGTTGAAGCAATCCATCGTCAGACAATGCAAGATCATCAACTTGTTTTTCTCCAAGTTCGACAGCAAGTGCATTAAGCTCTTGAATCTTGTTATCAAGTTCAAGCATCTTATTATCAATAGGAGCAAGAGATTCATCAGTAACAAACTTGTAATAATCTTCGAATGTCAAAATCTCGAATGATACTTCGCCGCTCTTAAGCACATATTGTTTACCTTCATCTTGATCTGTCTTCGTAAGCGTCAACGATCCAGTAAGTATACCAGCTGCGTTCGTAACATCGCTATCAACACCAACCGTATACTTACTAAATCCATCCTTATCACTTTCAATTTGTGTAAGAATTTCCATTTTAGCTTCATTAATAGGGTCTATATAATAATAGAAGGTAACAACAAAGTCAGTCAGATCAATATTCTCATATGTCTGCGGTATATAAAATATCAGCTTATCTACAAGCTTTTCTTTTTGTCTTATTCTTGAAGGCTTAGATATGATAAGAGACTTATCTGATTTTAAAAGTATTACCATTTATGATTTCCTCCTTTCTTCAAGATTTCTGTACATCAATATATTTATTCGAAACCCAATGTGGATCATTAGACTGTGGATGTATTCTATACCAACCAGTATCTGGGTTTGTTTCATAGATGAATACTTTCTCACCCTCCATGAGATAACCAATTACTTTACCAGTGGTGTCAGGTTTATTGCGTACCTTGAGCGAGTGAGTATTGACATATCCGATTTTGATTTGGGGAACTTCTTCGACTTTTTGAACAGGTAATTCTTCATAGAGAATATTACAGTCGAGTCTGCCATCACACGCTTCTGGAATCACAACAGAAGAAGAGTATTGCCACATAAACACGCCATCAATTTGCGGTTTCTTGGCTGGATCTGGATCTTCATTAATACTCATCTCTTTAGTAGAAGGGTAGCGAGCAATCCATATCTTCTGTTTGCCAAGCCTATCTTTATATTTGGCGAGATAGCTGTTCCAAAACGATTGATAAGTATATAACACAAAGGTCAGCCCCGCATCCTCGATAACTTTCTGATATGCCTTAATAATATCAATAAGTTTTTCACCTAATGAAATCAGACTTTTATCCTCGATATCTAAAGCCACAGGAATTTTTCTACCATCTAATGCTTTGAGGACGGCTTGTGCATCTTTAATTGCATCATCTACAGTTTTAGCATAAGAGTAGTTATAAACACATAGGACGCTGAGGCCAGCGTTAAGCAGGCCATTTAAATGCTTCTTATATGAAGGCTCAACATTTCGACTCTTCTCAATAATTTTTATGATGCCGAACTTCACGCCAGCTGCTCTAAGATTAAGATAATTCTTGATGTTGTTATATTTGCTGAGGTCAACACCTTTCTTAAGCTTCGTTGTGGGCTTCGGAGCATCTTCACCATAGTCAGGTCTTCCGTATCCAGCTATCTTTGTATTCTTAAGGTTATAGGTTTTAAGCGCTATTGTTCCACCATTTGGTACTATTCCTGCTTTATTAGAAGTATTACCCTCAATTGTGTACACTTTTGCATTATCTACTTGATAAACTATTCCAGTATGGCAAACACGAGTATCATTCTTAAAAAATATTTGATCACCAACTTGAGGGTTAGAAGTATGCCACCGATTCATATTTTTGTAATACTGAACTCCAGTAGGAGTATAAGCAGTCCATCCACCCATTAAGTTTTTCGCAGTATCCTTACCAAAAGCAGTAACAAAAACCCAAGAAACGAAGGTCTGACACCATGCCGCACCCTGTGTATAGGGCGAGCCTACCCATTTGACCATATCTCTACCGTACTTGGTGTAATTGTCAACACCAGCACCTTTAATCTTATCATCTAAAACAGAAGGATCAGCATCCACGCTTTTCTTGCTTTTTTCGCAGTAATCAACCTCTGCTTTAGCTACTTCAATTAATTTTTCTATCTTCGAATTCATAGAACCTCACCTCCTCCTTTAGAAAATGGCAGAGACCAACAAGCCCTCAATCACCGACTGAGAGTTAGTTAATCTCTGCCACGTTTTTAACCGACTGCCTCATCTATGTCTTCTTGAGACATTTCGTCTTCGCGTCTAATCTTAAAAGAATTCATCATTGCCTCGAAAGTAATGCCACCTGCGCGGTTCTCAAATGTTGACTTGATCATGTACGTGCTGAGACTGATGCAATCTCCAATGATACAAGTAATCAAAGTCGGAAGAGCAGATAGATCTCCAAGTGCATACATAACCCACATGGAGTAGGCTTCGACGATTCCTATGTTTATAAGAACAAAAAGAAGCATTATTTTCCCAAACTCAAGCTTCTTTTTTCTCTGATCAAATTGATGTTTTATCTCATATATTTCCTGTTTCTTTTTAACGCGATCCGCATATACACGGGCGCGTCTAACCTTATCTTTATACCTCACATCAACACACCCCCTTGACATCCAAAACGCATTAATATACAATCACTGCATGAGATATCCATACAATGTATTAGAGGCCGCTGGCTACGATATATCTAATCTTCTAGACGAAGATCATGAGTCTGCTATTCTTACGGCAATAGCAAGCCTAACTCCAAAAGAGCGCGATGTCATAAGACAAAGATTTCGCGACAATAAATCCCGCAAAGAAGTCGCAAAGAACCACAAACTCAGCTATGAGCGCATTCGACAAATCGAAGTACACTCACTGAGAAGGCTATGCGGTTCTTTGCGGAGGGGATTAATAGAAAAGGGAGTAGAACAATACTTTAACGATATATATTACTCGTTGGGCTCTTCTTCAACTTCGGGCTCGGGCTGCGGCTCGGGCTCGGGCTGAGGTCTGTTAATGACAGCCATCATATTTCCAACCGTATTAAGCTGACTATCAACAACTCTAACAGTCGCCACACCGTGAAAATCTGGATCGGCAAGCAGTGCACTCCAATAGTTTAGGAATGATATGTATGCCGCATCCATGTTAGTTCCGTGTTCGGAATGAATTGCGAAAGCACCGTTGACGCATCTAATAACTGCATAATTCATAATTTTTCTCCTTTATAATTGAAAAGAGAGAAGTCGGTTGACTTCTCTCTGGTTAAATATTGTGTCTCTTAAGCCATGCTTTAACTTGTTTGCTGTGTATCTCATGACCAACACCATCAAATTCTAATGTCTTTGAATACTCTATCATCTCATCATAACTCATTTTAAGAAGCGGTTGGTCATTTTCCATGTAGTCATAAAATGTTCCAAACCAGCATTCTGTAAAGTGACAATCGCTATGATGCTTGACGTTATAAAGCATGTCTTCAACATCAGAATATACTATCTCGTCCCAATACTTCTTTTTCAGACGAGAACGTAACTTTGCAACATTATCTCTAAGAGCAATCCAATCTTCTTCAAGTGGCTTATAGTCAGTAGAAGATACAGTTTTAACAAAATCTAAAAGATTATAAAAAGCATAAATAGTCATGTTCAAATATTCATGCTTCATAAATTCATCTTCTTCATCCTCAAAACCATGTTCTTTATTATACTTATCAAAGAAATCAAGAATATTATTTGAAGAAGCCATAGTCCATCCAGCAAGATGTTGTGAATAATAAGGATCTTTTCGTGACAGGCTTTCACGATTAGGAAACCAAAAAGCCGTTGCCTGACAATCTTCATTGTTATTGTATGGAACTTTTACAGCGCCATATTTTGGATCGTGGTGTAAAGCATAGTCAAACTTACGAATGAATGGATAATCCTCACCCTGTTTGCTATTTAATCCTGTTGGAAAGTGGATTCCATGCTTTTTTATAAATTCTCTTGAATAGCACCTTGATTGTACCCAAATGGATTCTCCAACTATTTTTTGTTCGTATCCATTTGTATCAAAACCATATAAATATCCATACACACAAGCAATTTTAACTTTTTCATTTTCCTGAGACTTATTTATAATATCTAAGTATCTATCACAAGCATTGGGCGCAAGCATGTCGTCACAATCTACAAGGAGAAAATAGTTATAGTCACCAGCAAGGAAACCTATTTCTCTACTTTCTCCTTGATATTTATGTTCTTTGTTTTTAATAAGTGTAATTTTTATCTGTTTTGAATCATAAAACTGCTTAAATTCTTCTGAAATATAATAGTCATATTCATCTGGTTTTTCAATGTAATCAGAGACCAACACTAAATGTATCTTGAACGGATTACCCTTGCTGATAAACTGATGTACAACAGAGAACACCATTCTGTCAGTTACTTTCCTATCGCCATACATCGGTGATACTACTGTAATACCTGTAACTTTCTTCATGAAATTTATCCCTCACTCGTTGTTTGCATAGTGGTAGTAGTGGATATAATAGTTTGATTACTATACGTTTGTTCTGGCACGTAAGATGTTATACTCATAGACATTAGTCCAGATACTTTATAATTTGAAAGTAGTGTTCTTGTCACTATACCAGAATAAGTTGCTTTTTCTTTAAATGTGCCATATGAATATATACTTGATCCATTAGAGTTCATACTAGAACTACTCGTTGCATAACCGTTAATAATAGTAGATGTTTTAGACATAGCTGAAACTCGAAGCGTGCTTAATGCACCGGGACTAGTCTGATAAATGATTTCAGATATACCTGCGTTTGACAGTATAACTATATTACTAGATTTTGATAAAACAGATAATGATTTTGAAAATGAATAAACCGGATGCTTTGTATTGCAATAATCCCCTGTCCATTTTACGTTATTCGTATCAACTACCCCTATTTTCACCGTGCCTTTTTGTAGCATAATTCCTGTCCGCATAAAATTGGCATTTGTTGATATAGATATTACAGCATAAGCTATTCCATCTTTAACAACCGTCTTTACGGATTCAATACAAGCCACAGATCTTGTACCATTAACATTTGCAGAACTAGCATCACTTGTTGTACCAGTTGATTTTGACTCTTCGATGGTTGTAGTTGTATCAATAGCTGTAGTGTAGGTTTCTATCGGTCTATAAGTACTTCCGTCAACCTTTGCCCTCAATCCTGTTGCGGTCGTTGTCTCTGTAGTTAAGGGTATATATCCAGAACTTACTTTTAAGTACGGTTTATTTGCTGTTGATTTAACAGCATAAGATTTGGTCTGATTTCCTGCTTTTACACAAAGGTAAGTAGCCATATCTTATCTCACCTCCATTCAAGCGGTTTCAATCCAAATAGCCCCATTAGCGTAACTTGCTATTTCAGAAGATGTGGGATTAATAGCAACCTTTATAGTATTTTCAGTCTTAATCGTAGCTACCGCATTCTCCAAATCAACAGTTCTTGATGGCTCAATTGCGATCAAACAATAATGAGATCCATCATAAATAAATGTTGCAAAATCGCCAGCCTTAATAATATCTGCCGTAATAGCAGCGCCTTTATAATAAATATCTTTCGCGCCTTTACTGTTAATATTTAGTGTGGCACTTGCAGGAACTGCATTTGTAAACTTGATTGCAACTATACCATTAGTAATAAGCGAATATGAAGATAACGAAGCAGTCTTTGCAACCGTTGCTTCTGCAGTTGAGCATGTACCATAACCAAACCCAAGCGACTGTGGCGTATAAGTTGTGTTACTATCTGCACCACTACCTAACCATACCCAATATGTACCATCAAACATATATGTAATATATCTATTAGCATATCCATAAATGGTGGTTGATGTTCCAGTATTACCAGCACCAGAATGAGTAGCACCATACCATATCTTATAAGCGCCAGTATTATTTACCTTCAATGTAATAGCGCCTTCGTCTGAAGCTACATTTGCATAAGTATTAGTATTAGAATATTTAATACTTACAGTAACCCCAGGAACCAATTTGAATCGAGTATCTACATACGCTTCTTTATTTTGAGCATCTGCCGCAGAACCACACGTTCCTATCCAACGTCCGCCTTTAGTTCTATAAAGTTCATTCGCCACCGTAGTAGCTTCGATATTTGTCCCAACAACATAGCTTCCACCATAAGGAATACCCGCTGTAGTTCTATATAATTCAGTATCAAGAATTATCAATCTATCATCAGCCATATCCGTACTCGCGGTAGGCCCTTCAATAGGTGCGATGTTGGCGTTGTCGCACTTTGTTGGTACTATGTCTTTAAGTGGCACGTAGTACGGAGAGTATGCGCCCTTGTAGAGAGAGAGCATAGGATAAAATGTTATGCCGCCCGTAGGTGTAGTATAACTCGCGTCCAGGTATAATTGCATTAGATTGTTATGCCCCGCGACTAGTTGTACCTCATGCCCCTCGGAGTCGCCGTAATCGTCATCACTTACCGTTGTACCGTTCCACGCTCTACATCTTGCCGATGCGGTACTGTCCCAGATATACGTGTTGTAATTGCTACTCCCGCCCCCACTAGGGCACGCTTTATAATACCAATTCCCCGTTACTGTACTAGGAATTTCAAGCGTTACCTGTCCTCTGTTAGTCGTTGTATTCGATTTGACAATCGTTATACCCCCATCGTCATCAATGGTGTATGATGTGATGTTACTAGTTGATATGACCTTTATCGGCAATACATTTTTCGGTTCACTGACCTCTCCATCCCATAATTCCTCTTGCACTGTCGGATGGTACGGAACATACGCGCCACCGTTGCGGGATATCATAACATCCCAGAGGAAATTAGCGGGGCAGGCGTATGATGCAGGAATACGGATTTTAATATCCGCTTCAGTGTCTTGTGTGGGTGTATATGTTCTACCTTCGCCGGAATCTCTTGTTATAATTGTACTAGTGCCAGATACATAGACACCTAGCCAGAAATTAGACGTTGTACTACCACCACCCGTGGGGCATCCATGTATTACATACCTAACATTTGCTTTAAATGTAAAATTCCCTATGAAGTAGACTTTTCCATCTGTCGCACTACTATTAGTGCCAGATACAAGATATTCCTTGTCGTTCTGTCTGGTGACGGTTATTCCGCTACCACCTGATACAGTGTCAAGCCCCTCAAACAGATTAGACCCAACCCAGCCAACTGTTTCCAGTATATCCTCTGAGTCTCCAGTAGGGCCATTGTTAATAACAAAGTTTGTCCCGTCATATGTAAATGAAACGACTGATCCAGCCTTCCATGATGTTTCTGGGCTATCCCCAGCATTAGCTATAGCAACCGCTCCTAAACTGTTTATATTCAGCGTGGGGTTTGAAGCGGTATTTGCATTTGTGAATTTTACTCGAACTTCAGCGCCAGCTAAGTGATACGCATAGTCCGACAGAGTAACTACTTTTGCGGCAGTGCTTGCAGCTGTATCACAAGTGCCATAAAGAGTTGATGTAAGACGCTGATTATTGCCGCTGGCGTCTTTTATATATCCACCGTAACTCATTTATTCTCCTTTCTTAGAACGAAAATACACCATTTGTAAGTGTAGGTTTTGTTGATTTGTTGTTCCATGCATATTTTTCTCCAGTTGTTACCAGAGAGACATCTGTGCCGCCTGAAACTGCAGCTTTAGACTGTAGTCCCAGTGCTGCCTTTGTGATGTTATAATTACCCTGACTATAGGTGGATTCCGCTTCACCCTTGATGCCAGTAACAGGGCTTCCAGCAAGTACGTCCCACATATGGTCAGATGTAATATACACGTTTGATCCCATAGGGATAACATGTCCAGCACCCTCTTTAAAGTTTGCATTTGTGGTAAATTCATCAGAAATGTTATACATAGAACCTGGTGCTTCCGTGGTACAGTCAATGTACTGAGGATCTGAAGGATTCAATATTCTTGAAGAAGCCACCGTCCCTTTCGGCATTAGAGTTCCAGCCAGTCCTCTTGCAATATCTTCAGCCTGCCCAGCCCAGTATTTTGAGCTTTTCTTATCTACTGGAGAGATAGGGACTCCGCCACGCGTACCCTCAGCCCATTCTTCAGCCGTTAGCGCCGAATTGGAAGCGTTAGTAGCACTGGTTGCAGCATTGGTAGCACTAGTTGCCGCCTGATTCTTATATGTATTCGCGGAATTTTTGGATGAATTCGCGCTAGTTGCACTCGATGCGGCGCTGGTTGCAGAATTTGCCGCCTGTTGCGCCGATTCCATAGCATTCTGAGTAAAGCCATAGTTATCTTCGGCATTCTTTAAAGCAGAAGCAGCGATAGCAATTGTACTTTTTCCTTGAAGATCTGAAGTAGAAGCGTCATGCGTCTGTCCAGAATAATCTGTGTAAGTATTAGACGCCGTCTTTGTAGTGCCGTCAGTATCAATATACGTGCCACCAAAGTTGATAGCCCTGATGCGCTCATCTGCACCCACTCGTGAATCTTCATACTTAATAGTATGAGTTACGCCACTCTTATCTTTATAAGAATAATCAGAATGCGAACTATAAGTTCCAGCACCCTCACGAGCAATACGTTCAGTTTCAGCACGGTTTCGCTCTGTCTCTTTGCCAACACGAGAGTTAGCCGCTGTGATAGTCTTAATCGCACCAGTGCTATCTTTATAAGTACCACCTTTTTCGAAAGCATTACGTTCACCTTCGGCTCGGATTCGCTCTGTCTCCTTGCCTACGCGTGAATCTGCCGCCGCGATGGTTTGGGTAGCACCTGTGTCATCGACATAAGCGCCACCGTTTTCGCGAGCATTTCTTAATTCTTCGCTTCCCCTACGGGAATCTGCGTATTTGATGGTATGCTCGACACCATCCTTATCAACATATGAAATGTCAATTTTATCTGGACTACCTTCGAAAGCAAGTCGCTCATCCTCATCACGTCGCACTTCTTGATTTAATGCGCGAGTCATTTGTATGAGGACAACCAGTTCATCTATTGAACCTTCTGAGTGAATCTCGCCAACTCCAGTAGACTTTTCGACATATATATTAAATGTCTGAGTTGTTAAAGTATCAAAGTCACCAATTATCTT
>Ga0310690_10004597_pt1 | contig 19403 bp, 32 predicted proteins | sample AusTroGonzalo_MG_2_FD_207661 | JGI IMG/M metagenome (GOLD analysis project Ga0310690, IMG submission 207661) | Bovine rumen microbial communities from tropical cattle in Woodstock, Queensland, Australia - Gonzalo_04 (v2) (version 2) | ecosystem: Host-associated > Mammals > Digestive system >...
TTTTCTCCTTCTTCTTCTGTTCTTATTCTTTTCTTATTCTCCCCCGTTACATCGGCGTTACTGTAACGTGTTACATCGGCGTTACATGTAACGTTACTGTAACGCGTTACATCTGCGTTACATCCGGCGGTTTTTTCCGGCTCGGCGTCCTGCTCGGAAGTGCCTTTTTTCCTTTCCCTGTAGGCTTGTACGCGCTTCCGGCCTTCTTCCCGGACGCGTGCCAGCGCCTCTTGATCCTGGTACTTTTCCCAGTTTTTTACGGCGTAAATCTCACCGGATTTGACCAGCATTCCGTATCGAATCAGGATGTCCAAGGCCGATTTTACGGCCTTGGAATCCATCCGGAACGACGTGGAAAGCATGTCGATCGTGTACGGAACCGACTCGGAAATCGTCAAAAATCCACCGTTATTCAGCTTCCCGGCGAGGCAGAGGACCTTGATAAACATCCACATTGCCTCCGGTCCACCCTTGGTTTTCTCGATGAATTTGACCTTTTCGTTGTCCAATAATCCGACGTACAGCTTGATCCATTCGACGTTCATCGCTCTCCCTTACTCCTTAAAACGGCAGCTCCTCATCATCCGGTAGGATGCTCGACTGCTCGCTGGGCTGGTATGCCGGAGCCGGGCTGGCGCTGCCGGCATTCTGCTTGGCTCCGTCTCCCGCGGCAAACTCGATCTGGTCGGCAACGATGACCTGCGAGGAATGCTTCTTCGAGTCCTCCGGCGCGATCCATTCCCGGACGACCGTGCGCCCGGTGATGGTGAACGCCTTGCCCTTGGTGCCGTACTTGCCCAGGAATTCGGCCTGCTTGCCCCAGGCTTCGAACTTGATCCAAAACGTCTGCTTCTTGTCTCCGAATCCGTCATCGACAGCCAGCGACATGCTCACGACCTTGTTGCCGTTCTGCGTCTCTTTGACTTCTGCATCCCGGCCCAATCTGCCGGTGATCAGCGCGAAATTGTGTCCGTTCATCTTTTTGCCTCCCAATTCCGAACGTATTCCTTCCAGAGGCCGAGCCTCCGGAAACTGTTTGCCATCTCTGCGATCGTGTGGTCGATCGGCCACGTGTCCTTGGCGGTGTATAACTCCGTGTAGACGTCCTCACCGTCCGAGACCACGTACCAAAACTTCGTAGCCTCCGGCCAGATCCGGAAGTATGCCGGATGCTGCGGACTGTCGAGATACTTCCCCGCGAGATCCACCGAGCCGAAGCTCTTGGTGGAGAACTTCACGTCGTATATCGTCCCGGCCCGGATGGCGTCCGCGATTCCGTAGAGCAGATAGTCGGTGCCGTCAACCGTGAGCTCCTTGTATCCCGAGACCTGATACTGCGCTCCGGAGATGATCTCCGCGACCTTCCGGATGCCCGGCTCCCACTTCTCATGCGGCTGACGAGGGGCTCCGTTGCAGACCTCATAGACGTTCTTCTCGAACTCGATCCCGGCCTGCATGGCCTCGTTCGCCGGTTTGGGCTCCCTCCGGATCGTCTCCTCCAGCTCGTAGAACTTGTCGTCCGAGCCGGATTCCATGGCCCAATTCCAAGAGGAGATCAAGGACTGGGTGATCAGGAGCCTCATGATTCGGCCTCCGTCTTCTCGGTCTCCTGCTGCTTCTCGGCCTCCTGCTGCTTCGCCAGTTCCTCCTTCAGGGCCTTGACCCGCTCGTCGTAGTAATTGTGCTGCTTGATGGCCTCCTCCACCGCGGCGACCGCGACCTCCCAATCGAAGACCGTGTCCACAGAGATGTAGTTCTGCCGGGCCGCTTTCTCCTTTCCGATCGCAGCGTTCTTGAGGAACTCCCAGATCTTCTCCTGCTTCTCGATGTATCCGAGGTCGCTAAAATGCATCATCGCTTTGCATCCCCCTTCTTTGCCGCCATCTTCTGCCTGAAGATTTCCAGTTTGGCACGCTTCTTCCCTTCGGCGATCTTGTTCTGGTGCATGAGTCGCCGGCGCTCTTTTCTTCCGTAGTTCTTCTTCATCCCTGCACCTCCTCGGCCTTATACGTTTTGGTCGCTTTATCGAGCACGGCTCCGATCTCCTTCGCTTTCGCCTTGAGCAAAGCCCCGCACTCCGCCTTGCTCGTGAGCGCATGCTCCATGCCACCGATGGCGTCCTTCGCGGCGTTCAGGTCATCGACCGTCGTCGCGCTTCCGATCAGCTCCTTCGCCGCAGCCATGACCGTCTCGTACTGCTCCTTGATCGGGTTGAGAGCCTTGACTTCGTCCTGGATCTGCGTCCTGGCTTTGTCGAACAGCCGGGTGAGGAAATCGTTCTTGTCGGACGGTCCGAGATTCGGCACCGGGATGATGCCCTCGATGCCGTAGCATCCCTTGGCAAAATACTCCTGCGTCGGGGAGAATCCGACGAACCGGTCGGCACCGATCATCTGCACGTAGCCTCCGAAATCGCACGGCTGCCACACCAGGTTCTTTGCCGCACCTTCGCACATCAGCCTCTGCTGCGGGTTGCCGTCCTTGTCCTTCTGCTCCTCGGAATGGAACACGTAGATGACGTTCTTGTTGAGCCGGTCCCGGATCAGCGACGTCAGCCGCTGAAATTCGCCCTTGACGGCGCCGTAGCCCTTGAGGGAGATCGCTCCGTTCTTCTGCTGATTCACGGCCGGGTTGGTTCTCATGGCCCAATCCTGCAGGTAGGAGATCAGCGCCCCGCCGGTGTCGATCACGATCGTCTCGCAGTCCTTGATCTCCGGAGACTGGATGTCCTGCAGGACCTCCTCGTACTTGCTGCACTCGATCGTGAGCGCACGGTGGTAAGCCTTGACCCGGCTGATGCCTCGGTCGAAATCGATCAGGACCGGCTTCGGCGCTGAAAGCGCCAGGGTTGTCTTCCCGACGCCGGGTGCTCCATACAGGATCATGCTAAACTTTTTGTTCTCAAACGTGAGGTCTTCGGGTTTCTTAATCATTTTATTTTCGCCTTTCTTTTTAAGTTTGAATTTGTGTTTTTTGTCTTAATTTGCCGAAATTTGGGATCTCGTTCCCGGATTGGTCATCAGCACCCGTGCGCGATCAATTCGCAGATCCACGCCACGAAGTTCGGCGCCATGCAGATCGCCGCCGCGCCCAGCATCGCTCCGATGCCCTTGAGGATCTTCTTTGCCATTCTGTTCTGCCTCTCTTTCGGTTAAGATTTGTTGCAGGACTCGGTACATCTCGTGAGTCATTTGCTCACACTTCCTCACCATTTTTCCATAATTTCCACATCGTCCGGAAAAAAATAGTCCACGATCTCGGACCGGTCGATCCGGAGCAGCTCGCACAGCGCCAAGATCCGCCGCTGGTTGATGTTAGAGCCGTGCAGGATGTTCGAGATCGTCTGCCGGGTGAGGCCGGCCGCTTCCGCGAAATTCTGGACCGAGCCATACTCCTGTATGATCCTGATCCAAAGCTTGGTTCTCAAGTTCTTCATTCTCATTGTTATCACCTCCTCTCTCACGACCAGAAGATAAACGGGCACGAATACACGAGGCCGTTGTTGGTGGTGTAGACGTTTTTGAATTCGAGCGACCCGTTCTCACGGACTTTCACAAACTCGTAAACGCCGATGCACCCCTTCCTTCTTTTCTGCGCCTTTTCCGCCGCCTCGATCGCCTGTTCCAGCGTATCGAATTCGGCCGCCTTCATGTTCCCGTGCAGCGAGCGGCTGTAGGTTCTGAATTTTTTCATTGTCTCGTCTCCTGACTTTTTGCTACATTGTTTTCTTTTCGCTAACAATCTACCACACAAATACCACAAAATCAACACAATTATTGCAAAATGTTAAAGATTGTGAATAATCCACAAACAAGAAGCAAACTTTTTGTGAGCAATGCACTAAAATTTCAATTAACTTATTGACAAATGATATTTAACATTGTAGATTGTAGAAAATTGTAGGAGGCGAGCAAAAATGAACGTCGGAAACCGGATGAGAGAGATCTTCGAGCGCAGCGGGATGACCCAGCAGGAACTGGCCGACAAAATGGGCATCGACCGGACGACCCTCATTTATTATTTCAACCACCCGACCGCGCCGAAAAGATACAGACTCGAGCAATTCTGCCGTGCGGTGAACTGCACGATCGAGGAGGTTATGACCGCGAAGCCGGGAATCTATCAGATCCCGGTATACGGAACGATCGCGGCCGGAATCCCCACCGAGGCGATTGAGAACATCATCGGATACGAGGAGGTCCCAGCTTCCGAATACCAGGACGCCTGCGACTACTTCGCTCTCCAGCTGAAGGGCATGTCCATGTATCCGCGGATGCAATCCGGCGACGTGGTGATCTTCCGGAAACAGGACTGCGCGGATTCCGGAGACATCGTCGCCGTGTCCGTTGGTACTGACGACGCGACCTGCAAGCAGATCTTCATCAACGAGGACGGCATCACGCTCCACGCCCTCAACGAATCATTCGGAGACATGCGATTCACCCGTCAGCAGGTTGCTTCCTTCCCGATCACGATCATCGGGAAGGCCGTTGAACTTCGTGCTAAATTTGCATAATAGGAGGCCACCATGAAAGGCAAAAAAATCGCCGGTTTCATCTGTGCCGGACTCGGGCTCGTCGGACTGATCGGAATGGCAACTGACAGGGCCGGAACCGCGCTCCTCGTCGGTTCCATCGTCCTGATCATCGTCGGCGCCATCCTGCTGATTATCGGCTTCACAGCGAAAAAGAAACCGGAGCCACCCAAACCCGCGCCCGAACAGAACGCCCCGCAGAGGCCGGAATCCGTGCCGTCTCAACTGTATCTAATCGACGGCGATTATGTACTCCGGTACAGATACGACGTCAATCCGGGCAATCCGGACATGATCTCTGCCCGAGGCCATGCCGGCGCCGAGCTGACGATCGACGAGGAGGGGAGCCTCATGATGGACGGATACGAGCTGGCCGTGCTGACCAATCCGACCATGCTCGACATGGCCCGGAACTATCCGAACCGGAATGGAATCGTCAAGACTTATCTGCGCTCCGTCATGGCTGACCGTCTGCTCGTGGAGATCGGGTTCTATCTGCCAAAGGATCAATGCAGCCACGTGGACCGGAAACTGTCCAGCGCCAAAAAATACGAGGATGCCAGGGCATTTTGTGCGGTAGGCGAGGGGCTGGAGATCCACGAGAACGAAGACGGTGACGGATACGTGGTCGAAGGATATGGAGATCCGGTCGGCACCCTGCCGGAAAGCCTCGAATTGAACGAGAACCGCGTCTGGGTTGCCGAGGTCCTTGAGGACGATCCGGACGACTTCCACATCCGGATCTACACATGACCGCCGTCATATACGCCCGCTACTCGTCAGCCGGCCAACAAGAAACATCCATCGAGTTCCAGATCGAGGACTGCACCCAATTCGCGCACCGTCTCGGATATGACGTGATCGAAACGTTCCAGGACCGCGCAAAATCGGCCACCACGGACGCGAGACCGGGGTTCTTAAAGATGATAGCCTACTGCGCCGAAAATCGCGTAGACGCGGTCATTTGCTGGAAGCATGATCGTTTTGCTCGGAACCGTTACGACGCGGCGGTGTACAAATCCAAACTGGCCAAGGCCGGGACGAGGCTCCTGTACTGCCGGGAGACAAACTCCGAGGGAGCGGACTCCATCATCATCGACTCGGTCATGGAGGGCCTCGCCGAATTCTACTCGGCCAACCTGTCAGCAAACGTGAAAGCCGGCAACCGGAAGGCCGCCGAGAAGCGCTGGACCTTGGGTGTCAAGACCTTCGGCTACGGGACGGCGCCGGACAAGACGTACATGATCAACGAGGACGAGGCGGTGATCGTCCGGACCATCTTCCGCGAGTATGCTGCAGGCACGCCGATCAAGGACATCATCCGGGACGTGGTCCCCGGCTGGGGTTACTATCGGATCGAGAAGATGCTGTCGAACGAGAAGTACATCGGGCATTATCACATGTACGGTGTTGATGATTGGTGCATCCCTCCGATCATTGACCGGGAGACGTTCGACCGATGCCAGGCACGATCGGCTCACAAAAAGCACGCCCCTCGTGAGGATCACGAGACCTACTTGCTCTCCGGGAAAGTGTTCTGCGGTCTGTGCGGAGATCGTTATAATGGTAACTCGACATTAAAAAAGACCACCGGCAAAATATACCGGTGGTACTCATGCAAGAATCACAAAAAGGGATGCAAAAACGACTCCGTGGACCGGGATCGGCTGGAAGCCATGGTGATGGAGAAGCTGACCGCGATCGTACATTCGGACGAGATGATCGAGCAGCTCGCCGACGAATTCATCAGAGCCCAGGAGGAGAACGCGACCTTCTTGAGGGCCTGCGAGAATCAGCTGGCGGATCTAAACAGCCAGCGGTCCGCGCTCGTGACCGCGATCAGCCGGAATCCGCTCAATTCCCTCGTCGATCGTCTCGCGGAACTGGAGCAAGAAATAGAGGCCCGTGAGGCGGCCATCCGCCGGGAACGCTCCGCCATGTTCACCCGCGAGCAGATCCGAGCGTTCTTCCTGGACTTTCGTCAGCACCCGGACGAGCCTCGCTGGCGCCGCATGCTGGTGCAGACGTTCCTGGTTGCTGTTTGGATCTATCCCGACAAAATCATCATACAAACGACCCTTGACGGGTCTATAGCGCCGGACCGTGACACGGCCGACCGGATCGCCTCGGATAGAGACCCTCCGGTTGGGCCAATCACAACTCCGGCCTGCCAGACTCGGAATGGCCCAACTTTGAGCATTTGGCTGGTCATTCCGAGAACAGAAAAAAGCACCCGGTGAGGGTGCTTTCTTCTTATCTTAATTATTCCTCGTTGAAGCGGAATTCTTCTTCCGGGTCTTCGACTTCCTCGTCTTCGGGCTGGGCCGGGGTCTGGTAGCCCTTGGAATCCGTCAGCCCTTCCGCGAACAGATATCCGACCACCGAGGCCGCCGCCATGATGATGCCGGTGATCGTTTCGGCCGTCTCCGCAGAGCCTTTGCATGCGATCACGATGCCGGAGATGAGACCCGCCACCGCCAGCCAAAACTTGCGGCTTGTCAGTTTCCTTTTCCAATCAATCATTGTTGATCACCTTCCTTTTCAGCCGCAGATAATCCTGCATGTTCACCTTTCCGTCTCCGTTCACATCCGCCGCCCACAGCTCCTCCGGGGTCGGCTTGTAAGTGCCGTTGACGATCCGCTTGACCATCAGCACGTCGGTCATGTTGATGATCCCGTCACCGTTGACGTCGCCCTTGATGCGGTTGGATGCCTCATAGTCGAGGTACTGGATCTTTCCGTGGCCCTCCCATGTCCGGCTGGTGAGATCAGCCTCACGCACCCGGCACTTGCCCTTTTGCGTGGACTCGATGATCTTCCCGTCGCCCGCGTAGAACGCGATGTGGGTCTTGTCCTTCGTCCGGAGCCATTCTCCGGGCTGGATGGCATCTGGGTCTTTGCAGCCGTCTTCGATCCATGTGGTGCAGTATTTGTGGACGGACTTCACGCCGAAATCCGGCACCCCGTTGGAGGCATATTGAGCGCCACCGTAGCGGGCCTGCTCATCGAAGGAAAATTGCCACAAGATAGATTTTCCGAGATTGATGCAATCGAATAAGAAGCTCCCGTCCGGGCACTCCATGATCTTCTTGGCCGTCCGCTCGGATGAGTTCTTCGCGTAACGCTCCCGGTTGTTGTACAATCCGGCAACGGCGCCGAACGCTCCGGTTGCGTACTGCGTGAGGGATTCGTTCACTCTCCGCAGGGTCTCCACGAAGCGCTGGCTGGTCATCACGTAGTCAGCCATCACGATCCTCCCAGCTTGAACCACAGCGGCACGTTGATCTTGTTCTTTTCCAAAAACTTGGAGAATATGTCGGTCATGTACCAATCCCCTTTGAGGTCGGAGAAATAGTGTTCAGCCAGCCGCAGGATCTCCGCCTTGTCGTCGTGGTAGTCGCTCATCAGCGTGAGCAATTGCTGCCGGCATGCATCGATTTCTTGCCGGTTCTGCCGTTTCTCGATCTGGGCCAGCCTCTCGTCGATGGCCTTGAGTCTGTCGTTCTTGCGGTCCTTCCGGCTGATGATGTACTGGATCAGGGCAAATAAGCCGTTAGATCCAAGCACCGCGATCACGACGGTTATGATGGTTTCTGTCATTGTGTTGTATCCTCTTTAATAATGTCTCCGATGCCCTCATCGACCAATGTTTTAACCGCGATGTGTACTCCCGACTCGATGTTCCTCAATCTCGACTCAAGAAGCCATCCCCATGCGAAAAGAATCGCATACCCGAGCAAATAGAAGATAAACCCGACAGTCGTTCCATAGCGCATTATCCCGGCAAAAAGCATCCCGATTCCCGCAACCGCAAGAAATGTCATACTTAGCCCTCCTCATCAAAATCATATTTGATTGGGTTCGCCCGGCTCGTCGCTCGGCGGTTCTTCGTTTGTATCGTACCAGCGGTCTACATCAGCGTCTTGGCCGACAAAAGCAATCGGGCATATCGCAATGCCATCCGTCACATTCTTAAATCCTTCGCTCGGTTCAAGCCGATAGATCACGTTTCCAGATGTACAACTGATAGTCGTTACTTTCATACGATCGTCCATCCTTTCACGTTTGTGATAAAGTCAGCAACCGAATATGTACCAGATTCATCTTCAACGAAGAAATCATAGGTTCCCGTCTCATCAGTTCTTGACTCAACTCTGCCCATGATAGTTACGAGTTTGCTTGACCATCCGCTACATGAACAGTATTTCGTTGCCCCGTTTGCCGCAATCAACGAATTAGCATAGGATATGATTGCCCAATTTTTATAACCGCTAATATGCGTAGCGTAAATTCCCTCATTTCCGTTAACTGATAAATTGCGTGTGTTCGGCTTGAAACGCAGATTCGAATAAGACGACTGATAACCCAAGAAGTATGTAATGTTGGTTGCGCTTGTAAGATCAATTGGATCGCTATCTTCTGTCATAGTTATAAATGCAATATAACAAAGATAGGCAAAATTCGTTACATTCTTTGTTGTACCACGCAAACAAAAATTATAGTATGACGTATAAGACGCCTGTAACGCACCTTCCAAACTGGTCAATTTATCACTGACGATGAATGTCACTTTCGCATCGGATGCCGAGCCAACAGATCGTGCATATAAAAACAAATTTTTAATCGTTGCCGCATTTGGAGCATTTATGGTTAATTCCAACGGCATATCAACGGCACTACCAAATAACCCATCGAGTTTTGTAGCCATTGACAATATGTCTGCCGTCACAACAACCTCGTTCCATGCTGTTCCTTGCGGAGCCGCATAAGTGCCATTGGATGGGGCAGACAACGATGTGAGTTCTGGAATTGGAACATTCACCGTCACTTGATCGTTTGTTGTGGTGTTGTAGACCCCGTTCTCTGTCACCTCGGTTGCCGTCTGTGCCACAAGCGCTCCCCCGGAAACAACCTTCCCCTCGTCCTCTGCGGTGTAAGAGTTTGGAACATCCACCACAACCGAATCATTGAGCGTTGTGTCGTGCGTTCCGTTCGTGTTGATCTGCGCCGTGGTCTGGCTGATCAAAGCACCATTTGACACGACCTTGCCTTCGTCTGCTTCGGTGTAGGTGTTGGGCACGTTAACGACAACCGGGTTGTATGCGGCATCCTCTCCGGCATCGTATTCGCCGTTCTCTGTTACGTTCAGCGGATTGACTTGAGACGGAAGCCCGCTCTCCGTCCGGAACTGGACATTGAACGAGCCTCCGTCTTCTCTAAACTTAACGTTAAATTCAGCCATCTGTCGGGAACCTCCGCTGGTCGAAGATCTCGCCCACCCGTGCCACGACGGGGAGATGGGAGATGACCTTGTCGTCGGTGGTGAGCGCCTTGATCTGCATCTCGACCGGATAGGCATAGTTTAGCATGGCGCTCTGTTCCTGCTGGAGAACCACCGAGATCTGGTCGGCGCTGATCTCCATGTCGGTTTTGTTCAGCTGAAAAACGTTCTCGCCGTGCTGACGGAAGGTCAGCGAGATCTCCGGGCAATTGCGCAGATCGGCGTCAACGTTGAAGATCAGGGTTGGGGTTGTGCTTCGGATCATGGTGGGCCTCCGTTGTTTTGATGGTTAGGGGTTGTCGTCTTGCGGCTCGTCGGGGTTGAGTTTTTCTTTCAGTTCGAGCAGTAACTCCTCGATCCGACTCTCCGGCTCGGTGGGATAATCCACGTCATAACCGAGAGCGGCCTGAAGGATGGCTTCGTTCCTCGACTGTGGAGCCTCGACCGGGTTCTCTGCTCCGAGGATGTTCTGCAATAATGCTTCGTTTCTGCTTTGTGGCGCTTCGAATTCTGTCATTGGGTCACCTCTTAATTGAGTTCAGCTAGGCTTCCGGTACCAACGGAGTAACCTATATCGTCGCTTCCGTGTGCAACAAGGATCGAGTTCAAAATCAGCGGATACGACACGTTGTAAGACGCGACAAACGCAAAAATGATCGCTTCAATTTCGTCGTGTTCGTCGAGTTCGAAAGCATACTGTTTGCTGTATCCGAGCAGAGCGCCTCCGCTTTCATTCGGAAGTGTAAGTTTCGCTTTAAGTTCCTTCCCTTCTCTGTGCGCCGCGATAATCTGTGCATACGTTTTGTCGCAGGTCACGCCTCCCTGACCATCGGGTGTATACGTCACCATAAACGTATCCGACGGAAGCGGTCCTTTGTCCCACGCGCCTTCCTGAACAAGAAGCGCTTTTCCATTGTCATCGCTGGTCACAGCGGGAAGCGTGTCACCTTTATCTTCGTAGATATCCTTGATCGCCTCAATGATATCCGGCGTCAGCTCAAGATCCGCAACGTCAGCGGCATTGCCGCCCATCTTGACATATAGCGCCCGCAGCGCCTCAATAGTCAGCATGTCTTTTCCTCCTTAATCTTGCGACAGAACCGTCGCGGTTGCGGCCATCACGTCGGCCGTGATGGTCATGTTGGCCACGTCGTCGGCCGAGCCTCCGGCCTGGACGTAGATCTTCTTCCAAAGGTCGAGATTCTGGTCGATGTTTGCCACATCGGCCGGGTCGCCGCCGAACGCGGCGTAGAGTGCTTTGAGAGCGGTGGTGGTTTGGGTCATGGTTGTGTTCTCCTTTATCAATCATTTTTTTATCATGTCGTCGATGTGATGATTAGGTGCAGACATGCGCGGAGGTTGCCCCTGTTCAGCCCTTGCGCGAAAACGGCCCTCCACATGGAACTCCCTTCCGTCGTGAATCGCAACGTCACGAGCGTTCCGTTTTCGGTTGGCGTTTTTGTGAGCGTCAATTGGGAATCCGGGTCGCCCTCGTGACCCCAAGAAGTATTTGGGGCTATAAAAAAATTGTCACGATTCCAAACGTATGCACCGCCCTCGATCGAACCTACCCACGAAATATCGAGAATTGTTTCTTCGGTCGGAACGGTTATGGATACTGACACGGCCATGACCGTATCTTCCGTTGTCGGGACGTACTGCCCGGCTTGTGTTGTCGGGAGACTTCCGCCCCTGTTTGTCGCTCGGCGTGTTATCGTTTGGCCGGAACGAAAGATACAATATGCCCCCTCGTTATCCGCATCCTCCAGCTGGACCGCTTTGACGTTCTCGATGACGTCGTTGCCAATTCTTACATTCACGCTCATGTTATTGCAATCACCCCATCCTCAACGACATGCGGCGCCCTGTAGATCGTGATCACGCCGTCATTGACTTCGTATACGTAGGAAAAATCGATCGCTTCCTCGCTGACCCTCCGGCATGTCATCGTCCCGGTCAGCGCCCCGTTGAACCGCAGCATCGTCTTGACCACGATGGCCGGATATCCGAACGTGTCCCCGGTGATCAGGTAGATACCGTCCAGCGGCTCGATGGACGGGTCGCCTCTGTAGGTGAAGGAATCCGCAACCCGATGCGAAAAATACGCCGCCACGTTGCTGCCCAATTGGGAAGCCTTAAACGTGATCAGCGGGTTGTTTTCGGTGTCTATTGCGTGGCTCGTGTCGCCGTCTCCGGCCCATTCGTACTCCGTCGTGGAGTTCGTGACCTTCTTCCCGGTGACGACGATCGTGACGTCGCCGGATGCGGTGATCGTGAGGTCCATGGCGTTGACATACTCGTTGAGCGAGACCAGCGTTCCACCCGTCACGGTATGCGACAAACCGGATGCGGCCGGAAACTCAACATGGACCGTCTCCGTTCCGACGATGTTGACCGTCACGTTGGCCAGCTCGGACGAGGATGCCTCGCTGTCGTAGGAATAGCACTTGATCACGACTTTTTGGAGCGGCTCGGACTTGTTGGCCTGATGCGTCCCAAGCGCCACGTCTTGATGCGTGATTGGCCAAGTGTGGTATTCCAGGTTCTCGATGTCCACCGGAGCGATGACGATTTTGGTGCCCCGCGTGAACAAGGCGCACCCGCATGCGTGCGCGATCAATTGCAGGATCGTCGCATGGGATGCGATCGGGAAGGATGCCGTATTGGTGTACAGGGTCGGCATCTCGCTGATGTCATAATCGGAAGAAGACAGCCCTGCATCCTGAAGGACGAGCTGCGCCAAACTGGCAAGCGGCGCCGGGTTGGCTGGCGTGACCTTGTAGTAGGTCGTCTTGTTAAGATGGGTCAGCCTTGAGGATGCCCGGAACGTCGCAATCCCGTTCGAGTATGTCGGCCGCCCGTCCAGCATATAGCCGTCGCGGGCAAGCCACTCGGTCGTGCCTCCGGACTCCTCGAAGCCGAACCGGACAGCAATCTCCCGGCCCTCGTCCATCCGCTCCCACTTGCCATTCGGATTGGACGGATCATACTCGCGGTTCCGGTCGATAATCCCGAACGTGATGGTCTCGGTCGGCAGTTTCCGCGCAAGCGGATCAACCTCCCGCGTGACCGTCGCCGTGGTGATGTCGGTATCCGTCCATGTCTCCGGGCTGGCTCCATTCAGCCACGAGATCTCCATGTGGGATCTCCTCCGGAACGGCTGGGCCATGCCGCGCTTATACTTCAGCGTGGTGGTCTTCATTCCACCACCCCCAGATCCGTAACGGTAAATGAGCAATTGAGCATCATCATCGGCTGGCCGTGATGGTTGCCGGATTCCTGCCCGGGACGGTCAGGGGTGCCGGTCACTTTGAGAACCACGAAGCGCCGGGTCTGCCATGCGCCGACGTTGAAGTTAAAAAACCGCGCACAGAACACCATGCCGTTGGCCTCGATCCAGTTATTGATCCTCCACCACGTTTGGCAATCCATCCTCGTCCAATTGAGGACCTGCGCCGCGGTGGATCTCCCGAGCTGCTGGCCGACCGTGGAGCCGTCTGCGCTCTTTTGTGTCTGCCAGTTATAGGTCGTCGTGAACGCCCCACCATTCGGCATCGGGATCTGCTCGGTGCAATTGTTGAGCGTGGTGCCGAGGTACATGAACCCCGGCTTCATCTTGATGTTAAGAGGCATTGGCGAACGCTCCTTCCGTCACGGTGGCTCCGCGCCGCGTGTTGTAATTGGTGTTCGCGACTCCGATCTGGTCGTCGCCGATGGCCACGATGATCGGATTGCCGGCAATGATTTCCAGCATGTCGATCGCCTCATCCATCCGGCTGTAGGCGTTGCCGGACTGCTGGACCTGCTTCTCGTATGCATACTGCGCGGATGCCGGATACAGGGTGCCGTCCACCGTTCCGGTGGGCCGTGCGCGGGTGTAGAGATCCTCGCCCAGCTCGACGGCCGGAACCTCAAAGGCCGACTCATAGCCCTCATTGAGATCCTCACCGATGCCCTTGCCGAGGCCCTTGATCTTTTCCCCGCGGAACAGCGAGACGATCCCGTCGATGATGCCGCCGAAGAACCCGGAAATCTGCTCCCAGAGCCATGCTCCGGCGCCGACGATGCCATCCCATACCCCCTTGAGGAATTCGCCTCCGACGCCGACAAACTGGCCGACACAATCGAGGAATCCCGAGATGATATCCCCTATCAGGCTCGGGATCTGCTGGATGATCAGCACGATGATGGACGGCAGTTCCTTGACGATCTCCACCACCAGCTGCACGATGCCCTGAATGATATCCGGGATGCAATCCATGACCGCATCGATGATGTTTCCGATCAGGTCCGGAATGGCATTGACCAGCGACATGATGATCGTCGGCAGGTTCTTGATGATCGCCTTGATCAGCTGGATGATGCCCTGCAGGATTGCCGGCAGACATGCGATGACCGCCTTGATGACGTCACCGATCACGTCCGGGATGACCTGCACGAGCGAATCGATGATCTGCGGCAGGTTCTGCCCGATGGCCTCAACGATCCGGACGACGGCGTCGATGATCATCGGAAGCGCATCGAGGATGGCGCTGATGACCATCGGGATCATCTCCCCGATGGTCTCGATGATCTCCGGCGTGGCCTCCAGCAGAGCCTCCACAATGCCGACCACGATGTCGAGGACGGTCTTGATAAACCGAGGCAGGTTCTGTGAGATGCTCTTGACCACGGAAATCACGATCTTGTTGACCGCCTCGAGGATCATCGGTAGATTGTTGACGATCGCCGTCCCGAGGCCGTCGATGAGATCCACGACTCCGCTGATCAGTTCCGGCAGGATCTTGTCAATGGCATCCAGCAGGACCGGGATCTTGTCCACGATGCCGGTCGCGATTCGCTGGATCAGTGAGACCACCACGGTGATCAGTTCCGGCAGGTTCTCGATGATAAAATCGACGAGCTTGCCGAACACTTCTTCGGCCGCATTGAGGATGGCCGGAAGGTTATCGAGAAGCGCTCCGGCCAGCGCCGAAACGATCGTGCCCGCGATCCGGACCACCTCCGGCAGATACTGCACGACGGCGTCCAGCGCTTTCGGCAGGACCTCGGCGAGGACGTCTGCCATCTTGCTGATGTCGCCGTCGGCCTCCAAGATCCCGGTGGAGAATTCTCCGAGGAGATCCACGCCCTCGGTGGCGAGGCTATCGAGGACCGGCAGCAGAATCGTCCCGAGCGCGTTTTTCGCGGCGGTTGAGCCGGATTCCAGGCGCTTGAGCGAATCGTCGAAATCGTTGTAGGCATCGAGGGTTTCCTGTGACAGGACATATCCGGCCTCGTGCGCCTGCTTGGCGTACTCGGCCATCTGGTCCGCGCCCGCCTCGATCAGCGGGTTCAGCTCCTTCGCGGACTTGCCGAAAACGGTCATGGCGAGCGCATCGCGCTCCGTCTCGTTTTCGACCTTCCCGAGGGCATCGATCAGCTCCCAGTAGACTTCCTGCGAATTCCGGAGAGATCCGTCCGAATTGGTGACGGATACGCCGAGCGCCTCATAAGCCTCGGTGTACTGCTTGGTCCCGTCTCTTGCCGAGGACATGGACCGGATCATCTTCGTCATCGAGCCGGACAGGGTCTCCACGGAGACGTCCACCAGCTCGGCGGCGTACATGTATTCCTGAAGCGTGTCGGTGGCGATCCCGGTCTGCTTGGACATCGTGTTGACTTTGTCCGAGTATTCCGCGCCCCCGGTCGTCATCTCTGCCAGCGCTTTCCCCGCTGCTGCGATCGCGCTCCCGATGGCTGCTGCAGCCGTCGCCATCGCGGCTCCGGCCGCCTTGGCAACCGTTCCAAGGGTCTCCAGCGCCTTGGAAGATTCCTTCGATTCGTCGCCGACATCCTTGGTGGCTTTGCCGTATTTTTCGGCGGCGTCCTTGCCTTCTTTTTCGGCATCGGTCGCGTCCGCCGTTTCTTTCGCGTTTTCGATTAACTGACGGTTGAGATTGTTGATTGCGGCCTGCGCATCGTAGATCTCTTTCTGCCAGTTTGCGGCCTCCCGGCTGTTCTCTCCGAATGTTTTCCGAGCATTATCGAGCGCTTCTTTCAGCATCTCGAGCTTGTCTTGCTGGGCCGCGATCTGCTTGTTTAAGACGTCGGTCCGGGCCGCCATGGCCTCCGCAGACTTGTCATTCGCATCGTACTGCGAGGCCACAAGCTTGGCTTCGGCGCCGACCATTTTGAGCTGCGACCGCATGTCCGTCAGGGCCGTCTTAAATTGTTTCTCTCCCTCGACCCCGACTCTCAACCCAAAGTTAGCCATGCTTGCACCTCACTAATCTAATCCGGCCCACAATTCGTCCACGTAGGCTTCACGGACCGGCTCCGCCCTGCCCGTCATCTGCTTCCACAATTCCATCATGTCCAGCAGTCTGCCGAACGGAGTCAGCCAGTAGGCCTCCTCCGATCGGTACAGACAATGAGCGGCGAAGAATTCAAGGCGAAGGAACAGCTCCTCGTCGCTCATGCGAGAAGCCGTCCCTCCGCCACTCGTCAGTTTTTTGACTGCACGATTCGGTTCGTGTCTCGCCGCAACACCTCGACCAACTTCGGGCCGAACTCGGCAAGATCCGACGGGACGGTCAGCAGTTCGACCTGTTCCTCGGTGAGGAATGGTATCGGGTTTGCCGCGTTCGCCAGGTTATGCCGAGCCGCCCCTTGGTTGGCCAGCAATGTCACGATCCAGACAAAATCCTGCAGGGACAGGTCGCCGGATATCCGGTCACCGACCCGCTCCATGCCGCCGAATCGTTCGGACAGTTCGCGCATGGCTCTCGTCGTGAGGACGAGCTCGTATTCACGACCGCCCAGTTCAATCGTTGTCGCCTTTCCCATTTTCGTCTCCTTTCAGCCTTACGACTTGGTCAGCGTGACCGTGTAGGTCCGGCTCACAGAACCGTTGCTGACGATGATTTTGATCTCATTGGCATCCGTGCCAGCCACCCACGTGACGGTGTCACCGGAGGCATAGGACGTGCCGTTGACGATGATCGCCACGCTGGCATCGTTGTCATTGGCGGTCGCGGTGATCGTCTCGGACGAGCTGGTCGTGGTGGCCGTGTAGTTCAGGGTGTCCGGATCGAACGCCGGAGACAGATCGCCGGAGCCGAGCGCCAGCGTGTCAAGGGACACATCCGCGCTCTGGGACGGCTCATAAACTCCGCCGAACCATCCGCTGATGGTGGCAGCAGAAACGCCGGGATCACCGGCCTTGACCTGCGCCTTCCAAGGATGGTTGTCGTTGGCGTCCACTTTGTTGCGCCGGGAAACGGTGCCGACGATGGACGGGGTCGCAAAGGCGATGCTGTCCGCTTTGGTGTTCAGGGTCTGGTTCGGAACCGCGAATTTGACACGGTACAGCCAAACGTACAGGTCGCCGCCTCTCGCGGACTTGCTCTGGAAGCCGATGGCGAAGGCTGCCGGCTGATTTTCGGAAGCAGACACGAGGACGCCGTTGGCATCCACGGTGGCACCCGTCAGCTGGGCCGCATGGGCATTGCTGATGTCGTTCACGTTGAGCGTGATCTGCGCGTTGACAAACTCGGTGATGTCCACGTCCGCGCCGTCATCGGCGTAGAGCGTGGCGCTGCTGGAATTGACCGACAGGTCAGCGGAGATCGCTTTCGCGAGACGGAACGGGGAACCGTAGGTCTCGTTGCCGTTAGCGTCCTCGGTGATCTGTGCGGCATAGAGATTTTTCAGACCAATCTGGGCCATTATTTAATCCTCCCACAAATAATTCTTTTCGAGATCGACGGCGTAGTGATGGTAGCCCGTCTCGTCTTCGTGCTCGATGTATCGGCGCTCGGTTATGGCCATTCCGGCCGCGAGAGCGCCGTCCGCGACCGATCGAGCGACGGCGCGGTAATTGCCCTTTGTGTACAATTCGATCCGGGCGGACTGGACCTCGGCGTCCGGCATGTCGTCGGCGCACATGGCCTCGTCCGTCATCGGCACGAGGACGGCGAAGGTGTCCGGAGCCGGTTTCGTCTTGAATATCCCGGTCTCGTTCGGGATCTTCAGGCCATCAAGGATGGTCTTGATTTCCGAAAGGATGCTCACAGGTCACCCACCTCCTCGTCGAATACGCGGAGGATTTCCGCCTCCGCGAGTTGTTCTGCTTTCTTTTGGACCGGCTTCAGGAATGGCCTCGCCGGGATGTTACGCGCTTGAGATCCGTGCTCGATCACGTTGGCGATCATGGCATTCGTCCGGACGTAATACGACCGGCGCTTGCCTCCTTTGGTATCCATCGAGCCCGACTGATCCTTGCGCGGTTCCCGGAATCCGATCTTGGAATTGATGAATCCGGCCCCGTTGCTGTCCACCGGCGTCCGGCCGAAAGCGTTGACCAGCTCTCCGTTCTGGTGTGCCGGGCTGATCGTAGCCAACAGAGAATCGAGGATCACGCCCTCCGCTTCCTTCGCCCCGGCGTCAACCGCCTTGGCGATGATCTCGTAGGACCGGCCCTCAAGTTCCTGCAGCGCTCCGATCACGCCGGCATCCATGTCAACCGTCAGCTTGGCCATCGCTTCCTCCGTGTTCGGACGGCTTGGTCTCGTGCGCCAGGATCTCCATCCACATGTGCCTCGCCGCCACGTCCTCCACCGAGTCGATGGTGTAGCGCTGGCCGTTGTGAATGACGATCATGTCCGCCAGCACGTCCGGACGGTATCGGGCCGTGAACTTGACCGTGCTCTCGGTGAACGCCGCCCGGTTGCGCCATGAGGTGCTCCCGTGCCGGTATTCCACCGCGGCCCGGATCGTGCAGACGGTCTCGTCTGTAATGGTGGAAAAACCTTCAGCATCAAACGTGGTGTCCCATGTCACGATGCTGATGGATTCCGTCATCCTTCCGATGCTCATCAGCAGCTCACCCAGCCTTCCGGCGCCCGGTTCATGCGCAGCAGTCTGTGGACGACCTCGTCCGCGTACTGGCCCACGTCCGCCCGGTCCGCGTAGAATCCCCCGGAGCCGCCGTCACGCGACTCGTACCACCGGCTTGCGAGCATCACGATCGCCTGATGCGTACTCGCCGGCATGGCCGGAGGGGATGTCGCCCCTTCCGGAATGGTCGTGTAGTAGCCTTCACCGAGATGTTGGTAGTCCTCTGCATAAGAGACGGCGGCGGAGATGAGGGACGAGATCAGCCCGTCATCTGCTGTACCCTCAAGTATTAAGTTTGCCTTAACGTCGGCGACCGTTGGTACGCTCATCTCCGCGCCCTCCCTGTCATGATGATGTGGTTAATCCCTTATCGAGATTAAGCGGAATGCATCACGAGCACCTTGATGCCCGTGGTCCCGAACAGCGCCTTGCCGTCCGTGCGAGCCGTGCCGCGGAAGCCGACCTGGCCGTTGGCGGCGTAGAGTTCGTTCAGGACCTTGAACTCGAACCCGCTGCGGTCCGCGATCTTGTAGCACTCCGCCAGGTTCGCGAAGCAGCCGACCTTCGCGCCAGCGCTGATGGTCGGGATGTTGACGGACGTGTGGAGCGGTTTGCCCAGCAGGGTGTCCGGCTGGCCATTCAGGCCGGGAGCCCACAGATACTGGCCGTTGGAATCCTTCAGTTTGCGGATCTCTTTGACGGTGGCGT
>Ga0310690_10004600_pt1 | contig 19397 bp, 30 predicted proteins | sample AusTroGonzalo_MG_2_FD_207661 | JGI IMG/M metagenome (GOLD analysis project Ga0310690, IMG submission 207661) | Bovine rumen microbial communities from tropical cattle in Woodstock, Queensland, Australia - Gonzalo_04 (v2) (version 2) | ecosystem: Host-associated > Mammals > Digestive system >...
TGCTTTAGAAAGTTCTCCTTATTATTCTTCTTTATATGAGAATGTGTTCCAATATGATGAATAGCAAGCCCAAACTCTTCTAGATAATCGTGATAGAGAAGTGGGTTACTAGAATTATATGTTCCCAGCTGATTACTTTAGATATTGTAGTTATTAGTGTACAATGGATGGAGCATTTGCTGGACTTACATATACTACTAATGAGCTTCTTACAAATGATGAAGGTATTAATTATTTAAGTCCTTCTGAGCAAAAGTAGGGGCTTATAGGTAGGCTTCCTTGTAAGTTATTTGAGGCAAATATTAATAATACTGCTATAGAAAATGTATTCTCTGGGTTAGACTTCTGTGCATTTGTAAACTTTAATAGCTATAAGTTGAATAGTGGTTATCCAGCATCGTAGTGTAGAGGTATTAAGTATCCACCTGATTTACTTAAAAATAATATAAATCTTACCTCTATAACTGGAATGTTCCAAGGAACGAATATAGAAACTGGAGTTGACATAAATTCAGATCTAGTTATAAACAATACATAGCTAACTAACATATCGTATTTATTTAAAGATGTATTATTCTCAGAATATGATTATCTTAATTCATAGTCTGGATAGCATCCTTAGATAGACTTTAATATGTTTAAAACGTGTTCTGAATTACAAGACGTAAGTGGATTATTTGAGGTTTCTAGTGCTATAGATTATTCAAGAGGATTACGTATTATATAGAGTACTTTATTTGATCCTGCTATTGGAGAGGAAACTGCAAATCCACGTATTGTTAGTATACAGGGAATGTTTGGGAATAATAGATAGTTAAGAGGTACTATTCCTTTATTTGATATAGGTAAATTTACTCGTATAAGAAGTGTATCTGGATATGTAGAAGGAGTTACTAAGGAGAATATTCTTAATGCTAATACCTTCATTAGTATGCATGATGCTTCTTGGGTACCACAAACTTGGATAACAATAAATGAGTGATTTAATAAGAACAGATACGCTATTTGGCAAGAGAGTCAATTTAGTAGGTAATATTTCGGCGGACTTGGTGTTAGAATCCTTGGGAAAGGTCTACATCAAGTCCCGAAATAAGGCCTAGACATTAGAAGAATTTATTACTAGCTTAGCACTTGATGACCCGAATGTTAGTACTTCAAGAACTCTTGTCGTAGAGGGTATAGAAAATCTTGATACTTCAGGTCTCAAAGATGGAACATTCATTTATGACAAGCTAAGTAATATATTATACATATACTTAGATGAAGATCTTATAGAATTAATAAATGTAGCTCCAGAAGGCACAGGTTATGTAAAACGTTCTGGAGATACAATGACTGGGCGGCTTGCAATATATGTTTAGAATGGACCACCTCTTTATGTAAACTCAACTGACTTAGTAGAAAATCTTAATGCTGCATATTTAAACGGCTATAGTGGAAAAGAATTTACTAAAAGAAGTAGTGATGAAATTATTACAGGAAGATGGAAATTTAGAAGTCCTACTGAATTTGAAAACAATGTATTGTTTAGTCGTGATATTGTTGTAAATGGCAGCGTAGGAACTTAGTAGTTTGCCAGTGGTTTTGGAGGATTTGGCTGGAGAATGGATGCTGATACTAATACTCTTACAGTCGATAATCTTGTTGTAAGAAAATTAATGCATGTATATGAATTAGTTGTTAATAAAATATCAGCAACTAACGGTTCTCTTTGGGTATCTAACGCAGGAAAAGTAAAGAATGCTTATAAACTAGATATATAGAGTGTTCTTACAGGAACTTCTTATACATAGTTTTATGGAAAACTTAATAAGGGAGATTGCTTTATAAGAATGCCCAATTATGAATTACTTGAAGTATCTGCTAATCCTAGTAATAATCAAATTCCAAGGAGCTGGTTTACTAATGCAAGTGGGGATTCTGCTATGGCTCCAACAAGTGTACTATCAGAGAATGCATTAAAAACTGCTCATGTAGTTATAATATAGGATGAACCTAATAGAGCAAGTGTAAATGATTTTTCAACTGATATTAGTAGTTCTGATTCTGATGCTATTAGATTTTATAGTAGAATTCCATTATTTGATTCAGAATTTAGATTTAATACTGTATTTCCTATTATTACAAGATCTTAGTATCTAATTTATAAATCTAAAATAGATGAAATAAAACAAAAGTAGGAATAGCTAAAAATACTACAAGATGAATTCAATTTACTAAATGAATAGTATAATGCAATAAATCGTGAACTCTAGCAACTGAATGCAGAACTTTAGCTACTTACTGATGAAAATGCTATAAGTGCAAAATAGTAGCAAATTTAGGACAAAACTAACTAGCTCAATAATAAAGGTGCAGAGTTATATGTGAAGCAACAAGAAGTTAATACAGTAAATTCTCAAATAAGTGCTTTACGTGATGAAGTATCTGATGTATCATAGATATGTACATTTATACATTCATTTTACAAATATTTTGGAGTTGGGGATTTTTATTTAGTACAGTTTGACGAGGAAGAACTTCCTGTATTTAAATCTGGGGACCTGTTAAGATGCCAAAAATGGACATATAATGGTATAAAATATTATGACGCTGTAGTATGTAATTAGGTAGGAAGTGATTGTATAATAAGAGTTGCTAGATCTGTTCTTGATTATACTACTACTGTAACTTATGATGATTCCTTAAATCCAACTATTACTATATAGGAAGATGTTTAGAATACAACTCTATATAATAGGTCTATAAATACTGATAATTCTCAATTAGTTGGACTAGTAGAAGAAAAAGATGGACTTGTACAAATAGGACACCTATGGGATTCGTAGAGATAGAATGCTGTTTATATAACATCAACAGATGATGGTGCCCCATTTATGGATGTATTATCTGGAGTAAATCGCCCGGATTATTCTGTAATTTATTATGTTCCTATATATACAACTATTAAGTTAAATAAAAATGGAGGAGGGGGACAATCTATTTTTGGAGAAGTAACTATTGATATCCCATATACTGGAAACTATTATGTATAGAAATTTCCAGAGACTACATAGTCCTCAGATTACTGTGATTATACTTATGTGAAATCTGGACAAAATAAGTATATGTTTGCTGGCTATGTTCCAATAAATAGTGTAGGATTAGAAGTAACTTATCTAAATATATCCCCGGATATTAATACTAAGTTGGGAGAAAATTCTCAAAGCTTCTATTTATTAACTGAATCTGGAGGAAACCTTATTCTTGAGGATGGTGGTTATATATTGCTATAGGAAGAATCTGATAATATAGTAGTTGCCTCAACTCGAACAACAAGAGCTCGTTTTGGTAATCTTGATGGAATATAGGATGAAACCTTTCCTATAGACAAATAGCCATATGGCTATGGCTTATATGGACAAAATGTATTTCTAACTGGTGAATTCTATCTTAATAATGGAATGGCCGTTGCTGATATTGGAAAAGATGCAATTACCTTTGCTATAGCGGCACAACAGGCTACCAATAGTGCTATAGACCAAATATATAAAGATATAGATAGTGCTAGTAAGATACTTCAAAATAATATAAATATATTTTAGACTTAGGTAGCAAATGATTATTATGGCAAGAAAGTTCTGAAGTCTGCTGGAATGAAAATTGCTAACTTTGATGACCCAAATAATTCAGGATAGACACTTCCTTCTATCGTGTTGTGGGGTAATTATATAATGATAGCAACTACATAGGAGGAATTTGATGATCCAAAGCACCATGACCCAACTTTACTTATGCATCACGGAATTATAGATGCAAATCTAATAAGATTGTATAGTATGCATAGTAAGATAGGGGTAACAGGGGCAGGAACTCCAGTATATGATACATATATAGAGCGAGCATGGATAGATGATAATGAAGAGGTTAAACAATTTAAGGGTAACGTTAGAGTAAGTGTATAGTGGGATAATGATGAACATGATAACATAGTAAGTGCTACAATGTTAGATGATCCTGGGTATGATCCAGAGGATTCTTCTTATCAAGATGATTATCACCCTATGTATGAATATATGTATATTAATGGCCTTACAGGTCTTACAGAAAGTGAAATATGTAGAATCTAGGAAACATATGACAAATATATATGGGCAATAAATAAAGGAGGTGATGGTTATTTTGCTAGAGGAAACTTTTCATGGGATTAGGAAGGATCTCTTACTATAAAAGGACAAATAATTCTTGATGGAGAGACTACTATAGGAGGAGTTCAATAGGCAAAAAATGCCTTATTGGTATAGGATGGATATGATAACACAGTTTTAACCATAGGAAATTTCTCAAAATAGAATTATAGAGAATGGTTAAATACAGCTCCAACATAGTATTGGAGCATAGATCATATAATAACTGGAAGTGCATAGAGCTTATTAACTAAAGATAATTTAAATATACCTAGTAGTACTTTTAATTTAAATTTACATATAAGTAATTATTATAATTCATACAATAGTACTATTACGTTTACTATAGAAGGATTTTATGTAGATAATAATGACATAACATAGAGTGTTACGTAGATAGTGTCTAAAACTATTCCAAGCCCTTTAACTTCTAGTTACAGAGATTAGACAGTTATGAGTAGTGATTTTACTAATTATACACCATTTACTATTACTTCTATACAATTGACTATCTAGAATTCTAGACCCTCAGGAGCAAGAGCAGAGAGTTCTTACTCATAGTATGTATATACTGAGGAGGGTTACGATTATACTGGAAATGGAACATCAGGAGGTTCAGGAGGAAATCAAACGACTAAGTATTTTATACAGGGCTATATTTCTGTACAATCAAGTGTATCTTAGCAAACACAATTAGGTAATGACTTTATAGGAGTATCTCCAGACGAAAATACGTTATTCTGGGTAGGAAAGGATTCACTTATAAATCTCAAAGCTAGTCAAAACCTTGATGCAAATTAGTCAACTCCTTAGATATTGGTCAGTGGGTTCAGAGTATTTGGGGATCAATTATTGGTATGTGATGGAGATATTTTAAATGGTTCTGATTTAAGAAGTATTGCATCTAATAATTTAGCTATTGGTACTAGACTATCGTATATGATAAGAGGTACTATGCAGGATATTATACTAAGAACCTTCTACAGTACTGCTCCTGAATTAAGTAGTTCTAATTAGCCCGATGAAGCTACAATAGAAAAGTATGTAAGAACAATACACCTATGTTAGGATAGAGTTGGAGGATAGACAAATGAATATACTTGGATAAGAGTTATACATCCATCAGATCTATATATAGGATGCTCTTATATCATTACCACAGATGGTAAGCAAACTTCTAGTGGACCAACTACGAAATATCGTATATACATAGGGAAATATACTTCTACAATTGAAAATGGAGTATCTTAGAATACATTATAGGAAGAATGGATAGCAGCAACTATAGGAGGAAATTATACTCAAGGTCCATATATAGAGCTCACAAATAAGAATGTAGGAATATTAACATTCTTAGGATCTTTAGAATACGCTACTAATCCAAGTCAATATAAGGATTTTTGGAAATATGAAAGCTATGCAACTAACAATTAAAGAAAGACTATCTTTGATATAGATACTTCCCACTTAGGGAAGTGTCTCAGAGATGGTTGATGTGTATGATTTAGCTAGAGAATTAAAGCTAAGTGATGAAGAAAAAGGATAGATAAATTATATAGAAACAAGTGAGTCTATTAAATGGGATACCAATAAAGATCCTAATAAAGAGATTAATATATCTAAAGATCAGTATAAAATAATAATGAACCAAATAGATATTCTAGATAAACAAAAGTAGATTCCATTATCGATGATTGAACTTATTCTAAAATTAAAAGGATATGGCGAATATAAAGAAAGTGATACCACACATACTTAAATGGGAAGGTGGATGGTCAAATGACCCTAATGATAAAGGAGGTCCGACAATGAAAGGAGTTACACTTGCTGTATATACAGCATATTGTGCAAAAAAAGGAAAACCAAAACCTACTCAAACCACACTTAAAGCAATAAGCCAAGAAGATTGGGAGGATATCCTAAAAACAATGTACTGGGATAGATGGAAAGCAGATAACATAAATAATTAGTCTATAGCTAATCTTTTAGTAGATTGGGTATGGACAAGTGGAGTATATGGAATTAAATTTCCGTAGAGAGTTCTTGGTGTAGTTGATGATGGAATAGTCGGCCCTAAAACACTTTAGACAATAAATAATTATCCTAACCAAAAAGAGCTATTTGATAAACTATGGTAGAGGCGTAAATAGCATTTTATTTCTATTGCAAACTCTACTCCAAGCAATAAAAAGTTTTTAAAAGGGTGGCTTAATAGGCTTAATGACTTAAAGTATAGTGCTTAACTATAAAAATTTTGCATTTATTAACTTATTTTATATAAAAGTTACAAATGTAGATGCTAGTATTTTGAATACAGACTTTTCTATTTATATTTGAGCTGTACTATAACAAATATGAATTATGGCAATAGGTATTGATGATTTGGACTTTTACGAGGAAGAGGTTATTACTAATCCCTCTAATGGTGACGAAGAGCCACCACAGGAACCTGCAAATTAGGAACCTACAAAACCAGAAGATACTAATACTCCTCCTCCAGCAGGAGGTGTAGATACACCCCCATCTAATAATGATGGAGAAGGAGAAGATGATATAATAACACAATTACTTAAAGAAAAAGGAATAACTGACCCTTCAAAGATAAAATTTGAAGGAGATAATGATGAAATTCAAGAAAGAGACTGGAGTACGCTTAGTCGTGATGAACAACTTAATATATTAAGAAGTTCTACTACAGCTCCTTCTGGACAAGATAATGATGAAACCGATTTGACAGATGAAGAAATACAATTCCTAAATATGTTAAGAAGTAATAACTTAACTCCTGGATAGTATTTACAGCAATTACAAAGTACTCAAGTACAGGAACCTGCCTATACCGTAGATGAACTTACTGATGATGACTTGTATGTATTAGATTTACAAGCTAGAGTTGAAGACATAACTGAAGAACAGTTAGCTAAATCTCTAGAAAGTGCAAAACAAGATGAGGCTCTCTTCAAGAAATAGATGGAAGGTATTCGTAAAGAATATAAAGATCTAGAAGACCAAAATAGACAGCAACAAGAAGTTCTTGCTCAACAATAGCAAGAGGAACAATATTAGAGATTTGCTAATGTTATCGTAGCACAGATAGACAACCTAGACACTATAGGAGGTTTAGATGTAGAGTTAGAACAAGATGACAAAGAGCAATTAGCTGAATTTATTTTAGGGAGAGATGAAGCTGGAGTAAGTAACTTAGGTAAGGTTCTCAATGATCCTGAGTCATTAGTATTAATGGCTTGGTATGCTTTAAATGGGGAACAAATGGTAAACGATATAACAACAATGTATCAAAATTCACTTAAAAAGGCTAAACAAGAAGCATATAATAAAGGTCTAGAAGATGGAAAGAAAGGAGTTTAGCCAGGACACGTTGTTGTAACACCTCCGCCCACAAAACAAACGGAGGATAAGAAGAATGTTTCTTCTATTGATGATTTAGACTTTTAATTAACCATTTTTAAAAATAAGATTTTATTATGATTGTAGCTAATTTTGTAACTAACAGATCTACAATGTCTGAAACACGTACATACGAGGATTTCTATAAATTCCTTGGTACACAACCTTATAAGTTAGGTGTTGTTTCTAGACTTTATCCTGAATTAACTGCTTCTTACTTAACAGAATCTTTAAGAAATATTTTCTATCAAGATAGAAAACAAGGTAACAAGTATCAATCAATTGATGCTATGTATTTTGAGTGGGAAGTAGAAACCAATTATATTAAGAGAGTTGAATTCGCAGCAGTTCCTGAGCAAGATGGTGCTGATGGTTCTGAAATCGTAATGGCTTTCAAAGAAAGATACTATGAGAAATATGACATCTTTAAGATTGACGAAACTGGTCAGCAATGTTTTGTTGTTGCAAGACCTGTTCGTAAGGCTGACGATTACTGGGAAGTAACAGTTAGACTTATTGACAATGACTATAAGTCAGTTCTTGATTTAAGTGGATGTCAAATTGGTATGACTACAAGATTCCAGAGCAATGCTATGCCTGAAATGCACGAGGAGGGTTTGAACACTTTATATGAAGTTCTATTTCAAACTTTTACATAGCTCTCCTCCGCTGCTTAATTTGCAGTGTAAAATTAAATAAATATTCTTAATTGCTGGAACACCCATAGGGTCAATCAGCAACCAAGCCTTAGATATTACAAGCTCTATGAGAAGTACTAAGGAAGGCTCAACGACTAGTCCGAATGGACGTAGGAGAAATAAACTCCGAAATGGAATAAATCTAAAACTTAAATAAATTATGAAATATATTGTTTATCAAACTGTTAATAAAGTAAATAATAAGATATATGTTGGAGTTCATGGTACAGAAACTCCTGATGAATTTGATGGTTATATAGGAAATGGAGTAAGTATTTATAGACCTGCTACATATTTAAATCCTAAAACACCATTTCAATATGCAGTAAAGAAATATGGAATTAAAAGTTTTATAAGAACTACTCTTAAAATATTTGATAAAGAGGAAGATGCTTATAAAATGGAAGAAGAAATTGTTAATGAAGACTTTTTAAAACGTGAAGATGTTTATAATCTAGCACTTGGAGGAAGACTTCCAGATTGTGCTAATCCACGTAAGAAAGTTTACATGTATGATTTAAATGGAAATTTTGAAAGAGAATTTGATAGTGTAAATTCTGCTGGAAGATTTTTAAATCCTTCTGCTACTGGTGCAGGGCATCTTCCAAGAGCTATAAAAGAAGGACATCAATTTCTAGGACATCAATTTTCTTATGAAAAAGTTCCATTTATGAAGAAACTTAAATGTAGAAAAATGGGAACAGTTGATAAGCCTTATATAGGAGGTAAAGTAGGAAGATTTAATGACGAGGGAAAACTACTTGAAACCTTTGATACAATGACTGACTGTGTTAAAGCTGGTTATAAAAATGCTAAACTTGTAGCACAGGGAAAACGAGAACATTGTAAAGGATTTATATTTAAGTATTTAGATTAAGATATAGTCTGACCAATATGGTAACATATTGACTAACAAAAGTGTATGTAAAATATCAATCTAATATTGAGAAACACAGAAACTACATCACAACTCACCGTGTTGATGATAGCTATTCTGCTCAATATGCTGCATTTGAAGATAAATTCATTGCTATTGGTGAAGGTAAGGGACAAGGTAATCTTACTGAAACTATTTATAGAATGGACAAATTAGAGAAGAATCTTCTTGATAACTTCCTCTATGTAAGAAATAATGGTTTACTTTTCAACAAGACTAACGTCGATGTTAACGGAAAACCAACTATTTCTGACCCAGATACTGGTCGTCCTATCTATATTGGTGATGGTATTATCCCACAAGTAGAGAGATTCGCTTCTAAGTATGCATTCGTTAAACTTACTATTGATGTATTCAATGTAGTAATTGCTACTATGAACGAGAAAGCTAAGAAACCAACTGGCAACAAGTACATGTTCATCTGCAATGAAAGAATGTGGACACTTATACAAACAGTTCTTGGTGACTTCTTAGCTAAATATAAGACTGAAGGAACATATATCTACAGTAAACAAGCTAACGACTACATTAAGGTTGGTGCTACATTTGATTCTTATGAATATGGTGGTAACCAAATTACCTTTAAGGTTGATAGAACATTCTCTAGAGAATATGGATTCCAAAAGGCTTATTGCTTATGCTTAGATTTAACTGCTGATGCTACAGAAGCTGAACCACCAATCCAAATGTTCACATTAAAGGGTGGTGACTTCATTACTAACAAATACCTTGGTGTAGGTGGACGTAATGGTTTAAGCTCAGGTGAAGTTTCTTCTCCTGTTGCTGCTTCTAAGGTTATCAACTGGGGTTATTCTGGTGTTGGTGTATTTAACCCATACAGAAGCTTCATTCTTAGAGAGGTTTGATTTTAAATAATTATAGATAAGGGAAGAGGAGCCGAAATCCTCCTCTTCCATATTTTTAATATTAATTTATTCAATGATAATATGAGTATGGCAAAAGAAAACTACATAGTATTACGTAGTGTTTATGGTAAGGTAGGAATAAAATATTACATACAACCATGTAAAGATCCAAAAACTGGGAGATACCCCGACTGTGTAAAAGCAACTAACTCTTTAGGAGATTTAATTCTTACTGACGCCGAAAGAAATAGCGGTAAATATTTCGTAAAGGAAGGTGAACAACTTATAGTCGAAGATGGAACTGTATTTAATCTTGATGATGAAATTCAAGCAGCTCAATGGGAAGCTATAAAAAATTGTCCACTTATAGCACCTGAAAGATGGGCTAAAGATTCTAATGGTAACTATCTTATTGATGGTACAATGGATTGGAAAGCTAAAAAGCCTCGTTATGGTATTGCTGAACTTTACGTAGATAGACCTGGAGAAGAAACTAGATTAAGAGTTTCTAAGAAAAAGAAGGTATTACAAGCTTCCGACTTTATTATTAATGATGATAATGGAGTTGACGGAAGACTTACAATGGCTAAGATTCTAGGTAAAAAGATGTCTGGTCAATCAGATGCAGATGTTGAAGATTATCTATTACAAATAGCCGAGAAAGATCCAGATAAGATTATTAAGCTATACACAGGAGGAGATCTTACTTTACGTATTCTTCTTGTTGATGCTCGTGAAGCAGGAATCATCTTTGTAAGGGACAAGATGTATTGGTACAGTGATAAAATTCTTGGAGGTACAGATGATGCTGCTATTACTTGGATGAAAAATCCAAAGAATAAAAAAATATTAGAACTCATAAAGAAAGATACTTATCCACATTTATACCCTGAAGAAATAGATGAACCTCAGGGAAAAGATAAGGCAAAATAAACTATTAAAGTTTATACACAATGACGGCAAGACAAGTTTATGAAGCTGTTTTAATTGAATTAAACAAGGCACAAGCACCTAATCTATTGCTTGAAGACTTTAACTACTTCTTTAATAAAGCCGTTGACCAGTACGTAAATAGAAGATATAATATCTATGATATTAATCAACAAACTACAGATGATGTAAGAGTATTAAAATCTACAGTTACACTTGAAGTGGCAACAGGTAATAATAGTGCACATAAAAGTGGTACTGATGTAACTAAGAAAGGTTCTCTTTATAATTCTATTTATGAATTTGACCTTCCTACAGATTACTTACATCTTCTTAACTGTATTTGTGAATATAAGGTACTTAAACCTTTCAAGTGTTATGACGCAAATACTTATGTACAATTTGCTGCCGAAAGATTAACAGCAGATAGTTGGTCAACAGTTATTAACAACGTTTATACTCGTCCAACTTATAAGCGTCCTTACTATTACTTACATAATGTAAATAGAGATTTATTAACTACTGAGCAAGCAGCTACTAAAGGTGGAAAGAATGATTATACTTCACATTTCTACCATGGAACTAGTGGATATTCTATTGACCAAGATGGTAGCGGTGATTGCAGAGTTGATGATAACTGGAAGATTCCTACAGATCCATATGGATCAGATATTAACACTATAAGCACAGCCTTTACTGATACCGATGCTTGTGGGGAAAGCTTAGTTGGAAATCCTTCAGTATTGAAATTTACTTATGTTCAACCTGACGGAGTTAATACTGCTGGAGCTGGAGAATTCCAATACACTCCTAATGCAAGTGGAGAGGCTACATCAATAAGTTATGTAGCTGCTATGGGCACAGGTGTTAATTCTATATTAAATTACTTAAATGCTAATAGTAAAGCAGGAAAAACTGCTACAGCTGTATTTAGTGTTACTACCCCTGCTGTTGCTGGAACTATTACAGATAGAAACGGTAACAAATATGCTAATCCTGCAGGCACAACTGGTGGTGTTAGTAGAGTTATTGATATTAGATCTGGTAGTGGTGAAGTACAAGTAAATGCTGTAGAAAGAATTGGACAAATTCGCTATGGTAATCCTGGAAATGTACGTATCGAGATTAGATATGGTAAGGATAACTCACTATTCCAATTAGAGAGAGTATACGTTGACTATATTAAAGCACCACAACATATAAGACTATCACAAGAACAGTTAGATTTAACTGAGGATACTTCTCAAATGATGGAATTCCCAGATTACGTATGCCAAGAGATAATCAACGAGCTGGTACATATAGTGATGGAAAATGCTAGTGATGGCAGACTTCCAGCTCACGTACAGGTTAGCCAATCTATTGCTAATCCAGCTCAGCAATAGGAACAACCCTCTCAACAAAAGAGAGCTTAATAATTTAATGAAGTATGTTTCAATTTACAACAACTACTATCGTTAATAGTCTACAAGACTATAACTTCCCTGCAAATGACCTTATAACTGAGATTAAAGAAGGTAATACTGTAAAGGGAATTCACATTAAGAGAGATTTTAATTTCTTAGCAGATAATGTAGAAGCTATCTACAAAAGAGCTGCTTCTGATCCTGTAATGGCTCAGGCTACCATAGATTTAACTGAAGTCGATGCTCCTGCAGCAGATACAACTTTCAGAATTGCTGTTTATATCAGACTTTCTGGTTGCCAAAACAGCTACTATGCTAATGATTTTGTATTCAAAGGAAAACCATTCTATATTGAGTTCCTTTGGAAAGTAGGCGAAACTGCAGCAAATGTAGCAAAGAAAGTAGTGAAGATTGCTAAGAAATATCAACAAATGGTATATGAGTATCAATTACTTGCTATCTCTGAAGATTCTGGTGTTATAACCATTGATGGCACAGATGAATATCAAACTCTTACAAAAGTTGACTTTGAGAAGTTTGACGAGAATAAGGGTGCATGGCAAGAAGGTGGACACGTTGGAGCTTTCGAAGCTATTGACAGCATTGAAGATGAAGACGGAGACATTGTTACACTTGTTCATCAAGCAAAGCAAGGATTTGGTACTTACAGAAATATGATTAAAGATTACAGATTACCTACTGCTACAAATACAAGATGGAACAAAATCGTTCAAGACGAAACTCCTGTTGTAGGTGCAAAATACAATCAATATACTATTGTTTACTGTGTGAACAGAGGTATTATGGGTGGAGATGCAGTTGGTGAAGTTGTTAAATCTAAGACAACTCATGTATTCTTTGTAAAACAAGATTTAGCTAGTGCATTTGAGACACAATTAGCTAAGATTGGTACTGTTACAGCAGTTACAGATTGATATTAACCAAAATTAAGAATAGGGCAGGGGCATAGGCCCTTGCCCATTTTTTATTTATGCTCATAAAGAAACTCGCAGACGCTATATACAATGATGTTGTATCAGGTCTTTAGGGATACCATCATAATCCTTCTATTTCAATGGAGTAGTTAGAGGATGATGTAGTTGATGAGCGTTTACAAATCTTAAAAGAGTACTCTTTAAAGGGAACGCTTCCCATAAGGGACTTATTAACTGCTGTTAATTGTATTCCTGTAGACTGTAAAGACTTAGAAAGATGTAGATGTAGAGAAATGCTAGGAACTACTCCTACTGCCCATTTTGAGATGCCATAGATATTTAATGATTATGGTTCTCGTGCTATTGATTATATAGGTTCAATAGATAGACAACTTCCATTTATGTTCTATACTTCTTCTTATCAATGGAATTATTATCATAAGTTTCGTAAAAGAGGTAAAAATAAACCATTTGTATTTGTTGATACAACTCCAAATGAAAATGGAATGTATGATGCTTATATATTTAATGCACCTATGATTAAGCAAGTATCAGTAGTTGCTATATTTAAAGATCCAAGATAGCTGGAAAATTATGCTTGTTGTTCTGATTTAGATGATGATAACTTCTCTTTCTTAAATAGTGAAATTAAGAAAAGGCTTACTGAAAAGAAGTTACGTTACTATAGACAATTTGCTATGCAGCCAGCACCTAACGACCAAACATATAAGCCTTAATGGAGAAATTTGGATATGCTATGTTCTTAGCTAATCAACTCTATGATTTAGAGTTACTTCCCGATGATTTTGAAGAGATAGGCTTAGTAGCTTGGAAAATGATTGGGAATAAAAAATAGAGATTATATAGATACTGTGCAGATATAAATTGTTCATCTAATACAGTAGAACTTCCTTGTAATTGTGACGAAATAGAAGCAATTACGTATGGATTTGAAGATTGGAATTTTGTTTCTAACTTCTATCCGAATGGAGATCCTTATTCTTCTTGGGTAGAAGACTATATAGAAGCAAGGAAGGCATTTGAAAATCCATTATATTTAAGAGGAAGATATGTACATTACGAAAGAGTTGGAGATACTCTCTACTTAGATGGTAAGTACAAGGGTAAGATATTTATACTTTATAGAGGTACCATATTAGATGAAGATGGACTTCCAGAATTAACTGAAGAAGAGGCTAATGCTATTGCTGCATTTTGTGCTTACACTATGAAATTTAAAGAAGCTATAAGGACAAATAATAAGGCAACAATGGAAATAGCTGGAATACTAGAACGTAAGTGGAGAACTTTATGTTCACAAGCAAGACTTCCATCACATCTTTCACAAAATGAATGGAATGATATTCTAGATGCTAAAGTTAATTGGAATAGAAAAATATTTAATAAATCATATAAACCTTTAAAATAATGTATTAGAAAGCAATGCCTGCAGGAAGTGCAGGATACGTAACACCTTCCTATGGGATGGAAGCAGTATTAAAACCACAGGTAGTTACTCCAGAAGAGCCAGCAGAGGAACCTGCATTTACTCCAGTTGTATATGCATTTGAATCTTATGATTCTACTGGCGAAACTAAATATGCTACTGGAACCGTGGAAACTACAGACACTGTAACAGATGGAAAGACTATGGTTAAAGTACTAACTAATGTAGCAGAACCTGGAATAGAAGGAACTGACAGTTGGATTGGACTTTATTTCTTTGTAAATAGTAATGCCCTTGCAAATAGTAATAACCTATATGTTCTTTATGATATAAACGGAGATAATACTGGAGTAAAGGTTAAAATTAGTACAGTAGAATGAACTACGCTACAGGTTACGCCTTTAATACGGATGAAATCTTTGAAAACTTTCCATATGACAAACTTTTAGTAACCTGTTCTGACTGTAATATAGTTAATGGTGATTACCATAAAGACAAATTAGTTAAGCGCGTTTTCAAGGACGCGCTTAAACTAATCCTTACTGATATTATTGATAATAATGTTACTTTTTAGTTACCAACTGCCAGTCGAAGAGCTGAAATTCACGTAAATAACTTTACTGGAAAAGATTTTGAAGAAGCTAGAAGACGTGGAAAGTGGAAAGATGTAGATTTCTTAGCGTCTAACTTTACTGGAAATTAGTTAGTGCTTGAATTATTTGGAAAGAAAGATGATATAAAAAGAAGAAAACCTATTTATGTAGATAGAAGACTACGTGATAGATTAACTGAGAACACAAACAATGGAATAAAATACTGTTAATGCAACTTAAAACGATTGATGATTATTATGAAGATGTTAGAAAATTGTGGCCTCGTCTTCCTGAAAAAGATATAAGAAGAATTTTAAATTATGGTTTTAGATCTTTATATTTACATAATAGTTATGGTGGAGATACATTTATAAAGGATAAAGATTTCCTTTGCTATATAGGATACTTACGTAATAATTCTATAAAACACTTTAACTATTATATAAAGAAACTAGCTCTTAAAATAAGAATTCTTTATAAGAGAAGGAAAATTCTTTGGGATGGGTATTATTATTTTGCTCTTAACGATCCTCAAATAGAAAATTATGAATCCCAAAAAAGAAAAAGAGGACGTCCAAGGAAATGGTTTGACTATGGTTAGGTTATGCTATATAAGATAAAAGAGGAATGTTCCTTAAAATAGCATAACTGTCGATATATATTTAGGGTTCCTTATCCAAGTGATTTAGGAATGCAAATATTATATAAAGCCTATCATACAGATAGAGCAGAACTTATTGAGATAAGGAATCCATTAAAATTTGAAGATATTTTAGTAACTAATCATAAATATGATGTGTTAAATGAAAAAAGAAACAATTAATACCTTTGATAAGGGAATGGTAAGAGATTTGCATCCATTGACTACTCCAAATAATGTACTAACTGATGCATTAAATGCTACTCTTATTACATATAATGGTAATGAAAATATCCTACAAAATGATATGGGTAATACAAAAGTTGGAACTGCATTCCTTCCAGCTGGATATGTTCCTGTGGGAGTAAAAGAACATGGAGGTATAGTTTATGTAGCTGCTTATAATCCAGAAACAGATAAAGGATAGGTAGGATCATTTCCATCTCCACAGCAATTATATAAGAGTGAGGATTGGGATGTAAATAAGCATTATGGTGTCGTAAGTAATGTATCATTTAATGAAAATGATTTTTATGCTTCTCAAGGTTCTTTGCATATAAATAATGAAATAGTAAAACAAGAATTATTTAAGAAAAATGACGAAGAAGCTAAAAAGTTTTATCCTGGTGATAAATTTTTAATTACATGTGCTAGTGCTAATACTCTAGCGTCATATGTAAATAATGGATGGATAAAGATACAACTTGGAGTTGTAGGATCAGATGGAAGTATAGAAATAATGAAGGAAATGAAGGATGCTTCATTTTTCTATAACGGAAGTTTTGATGGGGAAATACCTGAAAATTAGTGGAATGTATTTACAGCTTCATCATCTGGAAATCTTATATTAATTGTAACAATCAATACCATTGATTCTTTTAATCTACTTAGATAGTATAGTATGAATGGTAATAGTATACGTGTTACTTTTACTGGAGAGGCTATTATAGTTGGAGAAACAATACGTACTAATACAGTTACAATCGAAACCGCTGAAAGGAAAAAAGTCAAATTATACTATAATAGTTAGGAAAACTCTACAGTTGACATAGATGAACCTTAGAATGGTTCTTCTGTAGATTATACAATTACTCCAAGTCTTCCATATGGAATAATAGATAGAATGTAGCGCTCTGGAGTTATTAATTTTGATAAAATAAGAAAAAATGAAGAGAGTTTTGATGAATGGAGATTCTATGTAGCAAATGATTATATTAAAATAGGGTGGGCTTATGAGTCTTACAATCTGAATGGAGAGTCTGATATAAAGTGCATTAAAATGTACTTCTATGACTTTACTAGGATAAGTGATCAAGGGGTTCCATAGTCGCCTGTTGATACCATAGAATTCCATAAAGAATATTATAGTGGAAACTTTGAAGACTACATAAGATTTGATGCACATCCAAACATAAAGAGAGGTGAAATATATGTAGTTAAAATAGTAAAAGTTTTAACTAATAACTCTGAGACACCAGTAGCTTATAGAATGTTATACGTAAGCTCACTTTATAATACAAGATATAATTCAATATCTGAGTAGGCGGCTGGAAATGGTGTAAACTTTAGTAATATAGGTTCTATTAATATTCCTATTAATTTAAGTGTAAGTGTTAATTCTGAGTTAAAAAATCAAACCTATAAATTAGAAACTCCCGCAACCACTAGAAGTAATAATAGCGTGCCAAACTTATAGGATAAACCTCAACTAAATGGAAACGATTATATAGTATTTCCAGAAGATGTTCAAGCTGTTGATGGAACTCCAGTGCATAATGAATTTATAACTAGGATTGATAATTCTTACACTTGTACTTTGAAACTTCATGCTGACTATAGTATTGATGATAAATATATAGGTACTCCAAGTACTCAAGCTATAAATGATGTACTTTCTGATTATAATATTGTTAATACTGATAGTGCAACTGGAATATACGTATAGAGTGATACTACTGATGTACAATGGACAGGCAGTGGTGTAGGTTTAAGTGATTTGACAACTGTTGCTCCATCTGTAGATGGTAGTGCTGAGAACGGGGATGTAGTTGATAATACTAAACCTATAGATATTACAATTAAAGATTCTAGATATATTCAAGGAAGAGCCTCTGATGTAAAAAAGACTCCTTATAAATCAGTTGCTTATCGTCCTGTATTCTAGTAGTCAATGGCTCCTGAAAGTAAAAATAGAGTTGCTACTTTCTGGGATATGTAGAATATGAGAACTATAAGTGGTTGTAAGGATTCTGGATTCTATTATAATTCTCTTCTTTAGGGTGATGGTAGTGTTGTTCATGGTACAGACGCTGGAGCAGGTCGTGATGATAGTGGTTTGGATGCTTGTAATAGACTTATGAATGCAACCCACCCACCTATGGTTACAATATTCTCTCCAACTGGAGGAAGCTATGCTTCATTACGTTATAATAATCTTGCTAGGAAAAGTAGTGATGTAAATGGATGGACATGTAGTGACGGATGGGGATTTCAAGGAGAAGTTGATAACAATGATAATTATTTAATAACTTCTTGGAAGTTTGTTGATGGTAATTCTAAGTTTATAAATATAATGACTTAGAGACACAATCGTGGAAATAATTTAGGATTAACAAGTTCCGATTCTTATCCAAGAGTGGATATAATGTTAAGATGTTTACTTAGTCAGATGTTTATAGCTTAGGCTTGTACAAAGACAAAAGAATATGTTACAACTAGGGATTCACAGTACAGGCATTAGGATGGTAAGGCAAGAGTAGCTTTTACAATAAATTGTAATGGAAGTTAGCATCTTAATGATATAATGCTTTATAATGGAAGATCATCAGATACTCTATATACTCTATGGGAAAGTACAATACCTTAGAGTCTTAGAAGTGGTTTTGTTAATTTAGTACCATGTGTAAATTTTGATATTACATAGAATCAATTACATATAGAATCTGAACTGGAAAGTGATTATAATATGGAACAGCTTCTAAGTTACTATACTGGGCAATTATATTCATAGGCAGATGATATGTCTATTGATATTGGGGCTTTAAAATTCCCAGATGTAGATAAAGCATCTCAATTAAGTGGTTATCTGAAGGGAGGAATTCCTCAAGTAGATGGTACTTATGAATGGGAAGGAGATATACCTGATAACCTACTAAAAACATTAGATGCTGGTGTACTTAATGCAACGCTATTTAAGTGGACAGGAATTAGTAGTACCATAACAGTAGAAAGTTTTGCTGATTTTGTTACAACAGCAAGATATGAAAACTGGGACAGTATTTCTGAGGATTCAATTAATGAAGTATTAGTTGTAGATCTAACCTCTGGAACCTACGCAGGAGAATGGGTAGAAAACAGTAATCAACCAGCTC
>Ga0310690_10004601_pt1 | contig 19395 bp, 31 predicted proteins | sample AusTroGonzalo_MG_2_FD_207661 | JGI IMG/M metagenome (GOLD analysis project Ga0310690, IMG submission 207661) | Bovine rumen microbial communities from tropical cattle in Woodstock, Queensland, Australia - Gonzalo_04 (v2) (version 2) | ecosystem: Host-associated > Mammals > Digestive system >...
CTGTTTAATAGAACACCCGGCAGATATAAGCATTTCTGCAAGTTTCAGAATAAACAGTTGGCAGCAAATATTAACCTTTACTGCACATTCTGGTGCATATAGCCAACTTGTATACACTCGATAGTTGCCTATTGCAGAATTCAATACATTTTTCAATGTCTCGCTTGTAACAACATCTCCAGAATCTTTTGCATGAAGTCTTTCTTTCCATATATTCTCAAATACATACATAAATGCAGATTTGTTTATATGTGGAGGAACCACTCCATACTTTAGTATAAACGAAGGATACATGCTTCTTACATCAACAGACATAAGTACCTGATTATCGTTTGGTATGATAATATCCGGCTCTACAATACTATGCAAACCCCCCATGCCAAATGATATTTCCACATTGTCCAGAAGGAAATGCTTTTCATATTGGCTCTTTTGAGTCATATCTACCGACACGTCTTTCAGTTCCTTTACAAGCTCCTTGATTACAGGAGTATCGAACTCAAGAAAATCCGGGAGAAGATACTTAAAGAAAATGGTGTCCTTTGGTGATTTTCTATCCTTTATCTGACTCCATTCTTCACCAGTCCTCTCCAAATAGAGCTTCTTGAGGATTTCTAAACCCATCGACACATCATCCTTGCTCAATAGATTAACATCATACTTCTTTGATGCTGTTTCCCTCAGCCTTATCTTATCTTCTATCTTATTGCAAAGATATACAATGCTTTTAGCATCATTAAGAGAACAGCTTATAGCCGTATCTATATCGGTTTCTTCAAGATTTGTGTCAAATCCTTTTTCAAACTCTTTTACAAGTTGCCATCCCGATGTTATTTGAGCTTCTTTGAGCCCAAATCTATTCTTTGCAGACGCCAACATTGTATATAAGTCTATTGTAAGGAAGTTTTTTGTATGCTTCCAAGTTTTCCAAGAATCAAAATCATCTGACTCTATAATCTGTTTTGAGAGACTATATAGTCTTTTACATATTATACTGTAATCATCTGGAATGCTTTGATAGTAATCAATAATAAAATTGATTATTGGCATACTATAATGTATAGTATTATATCCCGCAAAGATATAATCGGGGCATACGAATACTCCGACCATATCTTTTATTTGATTTTTGCGGGACGATATTTCATATATTTCGCTATAATCTTTTTCTGTGTCCACAATTGAACATACTAAAGCATTTGGAAACACCTTTAAATCATAGCAAAGTACTTGTTTATTATTTACTTTCATTTTGAATATATGATACAGTTGTCGAAATCAATAACCTTATTATAGTGTGTAAGGAAATCCATACCAAGGATACCGTCTATGGTTTCTCCAAATTCAGTCGAACCCCAAGCGAAGTTATCTTTTACATCCATTACATAGAACATTTCATAGAATCTTTCATTCTTTGTTGTAAGATACATAGATACTACTTTTGAGGTACCTTGTGTACCACCGACACCATAAGTTTCAATTTTTGATGTATCTGCACCCTCGTCTTTATATGTTAATCCTTTAATGGATTGCTCATCTATTACATTTGAGGTGCTTCCAGAATCAATGATGAAATTTAACTTTCTATCACCATTGTATAGAGAGATAATTGCAAGCTCGCAATCTTTGAGAGACTGTTTGAAACAGATTTTAGTTCTAACTTTATTGATGTAGCTTTCTAATAATGACCATATGTAACTTAATGCAAACAACCCCACACATAACAATATAATCAGAACATATGGTTTCATAACTAATCTCCCGTGCTTCCAATTCCACCTCTTGCTTTATCACCTAGGTCTTTAACCTCAACTATTTCAACTTTTGAGGAGAACAACCACTTTATCTTTTGCCAAAATGTTGCCTTCTGTGAAAGCTGAATCCTAAATTGAGCTATTCTTACACCCTCTGGTATGCATATATCTTGAAAAGCTATAGCATTAAACATCCATACATCTTTGTTTGAGCAATAGCTATTATCTATAACACCCTGTTGGTTAGCTAATATAATACCATATTTATTATATGTGGAACTTCTTGGAACTACTATGGCCTCAAACCCATCAGGCAGCTTCATTGATATTCCAAGATTAATTAATTCGTGGCTTATTACAACATCCCTGCTTTTTGTGCTCTTATTATATTCCTTTGTATATGGGCCCCTTATAAGCGTAGCCTTTGGATTATACAAATCAATCCAATCTCCCTTTTCTATAATCTTTGGCAATATTGCTCCGTCGTGTAATTTTACTTTTATTTTCATATCAATCTGCTTCTTGTGTAAACCCTATTCTTTTTGGCTTTATTCCAGCCATAAATTTTGATGTCTTCTCTTTGTTAGTAGAATTCATCACCTTTTGATATACAAGCCACCCGAAAAGATATATCTCTTTAAATGTTTCGAGATAGTTCTTTTCGTCTTCATCGCTTGTAAGATATTCTGATTCAAGTACTTTTATAAACATATTATGTAAAAAAGAGCAAGAGGGGGCAATCTGAGACTATTTCTCTGTTACCCTTGCTACCCCCACCTACTCTTCCATTATATTACCATTTTTCAAGAGCTGCAATAATACTGTTTGGCTTTGATTCCTCTATTCCAATAGGAGAATTCGGCTTATGGTCCAAATAATACTTCAGTTCAGTAACTACATTTTTCCAGCTTTTAAGCTTAATATTTTTAGTCTCTGCCTTAATCTCAATATCTCCATCTGCATCATATCCAGCAAATTCCCAAACCTTTGGACTTGTAGTATATCTTGATACAACAATAAACTTCCAAGGAAGAATAGTGAAATCTTTGAAATATTCATCCTTTTCTATTGTTTGCTTCAAGAGATATGTATAAAGTTGAGCCTGCATCCAATATGTGTATTTTATAAAAGACCTAGGAAACAGATACTCTGGCTCTGAGCAAGTCTTTATATCGCATGGAGTTATGGTCTTTTTGTTATGGTCAACAACCGCCAAATCCATCATGCATCTGATTGGAATCTTGTTGTATTCTCCCTTGTATTTTAGCTGATAGAATCTTTGTATATTATCAAACCTATTGTCTTCTCTAAAATAGAATTCAGTTGCCTCGTTTGTCTTAAGAGCATTGACACATTTCATTACATCATTAAATGTCTCTGTATCAACTATCTCCTTACCTTTAGACTTAAGGAGCATCTGGTAATATAGGTTTACTCCCGACCTAACTTTATCTGCTTTTGTTTCTGCTTTCCAGTTGTTCTGATATATACCAAACCTATCAAGATATTCAACAATCTTCTTGTCAGATAGCTCATATAAAGAATTACACGCATTGCCTATTTCATATTTTATAGCTAATGCAACATTCTTGAAATCGTCTGATACAATTGGGACGGTACATACAAAGTATTTTGCATTAAAAGCATCTTGGCCATCAGTAAGCAATGTATCAACCATTGACCCAAACGATAAAGAAGGACTTGATTCATTGTCAAACAGAGTTGCAATTTTCTCAAATCCTTCTCTATAAAACTTTGATATAGTTGAATAACTCAGCGCCTCATTTGCTCTATATGTTGGCTCATCAACAAGCCAGCTTATATCTCTAAGACTTTTCATTATCTTCTGCTATTTGTTTCATTGTTTCTATGCTTCTTACAAGGCCTCCTATTGTTTTTGCCTCAAAAAAGAAGCAATTTGGTTGTTTCTCAATCCAACCTAAGAATAATTTCCTCTTGTATGGCCACAAGTCATTAGGTTGCCCTTTTGCTTCAAGGTAAAATTTACATTTACCAAACCTTAATATAAAATCTGGAGTGTATTTCCAATCCTCCAGAAGCGATGGAATCAGTGATTTCTTTGTAATTTGTGGTATTCCATCAATATAGAAAGGTTGGCTTGGTCTGAACCCCTTCCATAAGACTATTGTTTCTGTCTCATATTCTGGATTCAAACCAAGCTTCAACATCTTTTTATAAAATCTACTCTCCAGTTTGCTACGGAATTCTATTCCATTATAGGAATCTTCCGTAGCATTTATTATCTTCTTATTCTCTCCTTTTGCCATTAAATCCACCAAATTAAATCTTGACCATTTTCCTGCATCATTTTATCTATCTGCGAGAAAATATTAGGAAATTTTCCTCCATTTCTTGCAAAGCTTGCAGGATGCGGACAAGATACAATATTTTTTGGACCTAACAAATATTGTTGGAAAGATTGTGCCTGAAGACCCATCAATACAAATATTAAATCTTTCTTTTTCTGTTGTAAATTTATCAGTAAAGATTTAATAAATGGCCTCCATAACGCTGCATGGCTTCCGGGTTTACCAATCTCTACACTCAATGCTGAATTGAGAAGTAAAACACCTTGTTTCGACCAGTTATCTAGCGTAGGAAACAGTTCATCAAGTGTAGAGAAAGGTAAATCGAAAGTACAATATTCTTCAACTGCATTGTATAATACTTTGAGAGATGGAGAATATTGTGACGGCAGAGTTTCTGGAGAATTGGCAAATGCAACACCTGTAGCTATCCCTTTTTGGGGATATGGGTCTTGTCCCAATATAACGACTTTCAAAGAGTTATAGGGACAGCACAAGAAAGCTTTAAATAAGTCAGTATGTGCTGGCCCCACTTCTTTTGTAGACATTATTTGTCCCAAAGTATTAAGAGTTACATCTAATATACCAAAGTCAATAACTTCTGACCAGTCTCCAAAAAACTCTTTTGCATCCATTACCAATTAGCTTTGGCCATTGAGAAAATCTTCTTTGCAATAGCGTCTCGGTCGATACCGATGGTTCTTACAAAGTTGAGGGTGTAATTATCGAAGTCTTCATTATTGACCTTACCAGAATAGTCTACAAGATATCTATCTTCAAACTCAAGACCAGTAATATCAACATCTTCAATAACATTACCATCATCATCATATTCTGCAATTGCAATAGGAAGATACTCGCAACATCTCATCTTGCCATAATAATCATCGTGAGGTATTGCAACAACATTTGCAGGATTTACAAGACACACTAATCCAGTATCCCCATAATAGCACTTCTTAAGCCATCCGGGAGCACCAATATGAAGGCCTTTGGAGCAGGTGTTTTCCTGACATCCATCTGTATTCTCTCTTGGCATACTTACTACCTTGCCAATCTGAATATCAAAAGTATGAGAATGGTGGTCGGTAAAAGTAGTCGTATCGACCTCTTCTGAGGTAGTAACTTCTACATACAAATCATCAAGGGTTGGCATGTCATCATCTTCTGCAACTTTAACAAGCTTTGCATTTTCAGTGGGCATTCCTTCAAAAAGAACTGTATATGTAAATCTCTTTGGAGATTTCTTCTGACCCTTAATCTTAATCCAATCATTGGTAATCTTCTGAACAAGCTCAACACTATACTTTCCAGCTTTCTTGAAGTCTGCATTACGATAACCTACGATAAGACCACCTTTGGTAAGCTTAACATTCCATCTGCGGATAAACCAGAAAATGTTATTACGAACTCTGCTATCAGGATTGAGAGATACAAGAGTCCAGAAGTTAAGATAGGTCTGAAGCGTATCTTCATCACCATCTTGCTCTGCCTTAATGATTGCCTCAACAAAATCTTGAGGAACAGTAAGCTCAGAAATAGAAGGAATATAAGCACTGTCTCCACGGAATTCAATATAGTCAGATTCTACCTCACCATTATACACACTTCTGACCAATTCAGATACACACTTTTCCTCTTCGGGAATTTCTTCCTCGGGGCACATTAGTTGAGTAATTTCATCATCGGTAGTAGCAGCTTTTACTTTTGCCAAAAGCTCAGCACTTGCATCTGATGAAACAAGTACGGTTCCATCACTAAGAGTCACACTCAGGAACCTGTTGGTTTTGATTATGTTCTTTATCATCTTTTGAATAAAGTTTAATTAGTTTCTGATATTGTTCAACAACGCTTTGGTCAACATCTACATTAGGAATAGAGGCTGTAAGTATTTTAGCCAAATCACCAGTATACAATTTAGTAATAATTTTTGACAAATCAATGGCATTTGCAATTTTTTCTGTGGGCTCAACTTCATCAATTATATCTTGTATAATACCAACTTTTCCAGCAAATGCTTTTGTATATTTTACAACATACGAAAGGCTCTCATATTTTTGCTGATAATTATTAAATATTTTACAATGTTTTGCAGCAGCTGTTGATAATCCACTATAATGAGGAAGCCCACCATATAGCTTTTTGTACCAATCTTTCTTCTTTACTTCTTCCCAAGTATTGATGAACTTCATCCAATATCTATCAGGACTGATAATATCCGTATAATACATTACATTTTCCTCGTGAAGAATCGCTTTCTTTGTCTTTTCTCCAACCTGAACAAAATGTACATGCTTATATGGTTCAATGTCAGGGTCCTTTCTAAGCAGGTCTTTTGGAATACAACAAAGGTCTTCGGGAATTAATTTCTCAGCTTCCGTAAAGTAAATGTAAAGAGTCTCTTTATCCTTCAAGAAATCAGAAAGCTTCGTTTTAATTTGCTCTATGTTACTTCTTCCTCGATAATAGGTTATGTTGACATTTTCAGTACTAGCTGTGCTTACAGTGGAGAATTGTGCCTTATACTCTGGAGTTATTACACTGTCTGATACTTTATCAAGGTCATCATATGCAGCTTTAACATATTTTGCATACATCTTCTTGATTTTCTTTGTGTATCCGTCAGTATCATTGTATCTCCAGAAACTTCTATAAGTACCTCTTATATCATATGGCTCTATGATGGTGAAAGCTTTATAGTTTTCTTTCATCCATTGCTTTAGATAGAAATTAAATACCCTATAATCTTTCTTGAAATATTTAGTATTTCTCCAATGACATTGATTTTGAACGATATTTTTTACATTTATATCAGTTTGCTTTGTTCTGATAATTCTTCCATCATAATCCTGAATTGTATAGAAGGGATAAACAGAGCTGGCCAGATATCCAAGCTTTTCAATTTCTTCTGAAGTAAGCTTTTCTCCAAGGAAAGTACAATTCTTTGATAGAATATTGAAATAAGCTTCGCTCTGTATTTCTACATTCTGTCTATCTCTCATGGATTGCTCAGCACCGTCAAAGATATATTTCTTTGTATCTGAAATACTTCCGAGAATATGATAATCTTGGTCTCCCGACAAGTCCTTCTTTAACAAGTCTGCAAGCTCATCATCAACTTCTGCAAATCTTTTCTTCAAAGCCGCTTCTGTCTTTGCATCATAAAGAAGCTCCTCTCTATTAGGAGTTACAGAAAGTTCTCCAATCTCAAATCTTGGAACAAGGGCAACATTGCCATATACATTTCTCCAAGCATCTCCATGGTCATATTTATGAGCATAGTCAATCCTATACATTACATTGCCAAGAAGAACACAGAATTCGCTATTAAGCTCAACACCAGAAACCTTAAATGTTTTATATATCAAAGTTTTCTTACTATTGAACTCTGTTACAAAATCTTTTAAGTCTTTGAATTTTGAATAATTATAAGAATAATATTGTGGAAATGCTTCGTTCAAATTAAGATTGATATATACATTGTCAAAGAATGCTAAATCCATTAGTGCTTCTTTGAGTCTTGAGTAATCAATCTCAATGTTTGGTTGAACATATACTTCTACTCCATTCCTTTCCTTTGTAGGCTCGGCAGATACCTCATCAATATTGATAGCCATGCCATCTTTATACATAAGATACTTGACTTTCTCTCCATCACAAATGCTTGTAATTGTGCAACTGTCTGATACTGAGAGAGTTGAAAATTTACCCAAACCGAATGAGCCTATAAATTCATCAGAATCTCTTTTTGTTGAAGAACCTATAAATTTATATATGGCATTGAATCTTTCTCTTGAAATACCGGTTCCAAAGTCTTGTATTCTTATATAATACTTGCCATTTGATTTGCCAATATCAAGAATAATCGGGTCTTTTGTACCAGCTTCTTTATGAGAATCAACAGCATTTGATATAATCTCACGAAGAAATGAGTTCAAAGGCTTTGAATATAAGTTACTGGATAGAATTTGAGTGATAAAGTCAAGGTTTTTTACATCAATAGACACCCTGTTTGAAGACACATCTCCATATACTTGTGCCTCAGGTGCTACACTTGTGTTTAGTTTCATTAATTAATTCGTTTATTATATCATAAAGTGCTTTTCTTCCATGCATCTTTACAAAATCCGAAGGGTCTTTACATCCATACTTTTCAGGAAGTTCAAGCTGAATAAGATTAAATCTTTCACATATCTTTTGTGCATCAATTCTACCATAATTCTTATCTGACTTGAAGTCATTATCATACAGTACATAAATCTCTTTAAATCTAGCTTGTAATTGCCCAACAATCTTATCTTTAGGCATATATCCTTCTCCTTGTAAAGAAGTTGTAGGGATTCCCGTGTTTTCCCACAGACATAACGCATCTTTTCTTGATGAAGTTATTATCAATTGCTGGCCACTTTGTGGCAGCTTTGACCATAAATCCCACACAGAAGAATTGTGTTTACTCATCCATTTGCAGACTTTGCTATATGGCTGATATATTTTAAGTGTTTTTAGTCCATCCTTATATTCTACATAACAATATGCATACTTTTCTGCTGGATAGACTCGTTGATTACCATTGTCGTCAATAAAGAATATTCTTGATATTGGATATACATCTCCAAACTGTAACCATGGAAGCGATATTCCATATAGCTCCCAGAATTCCAAGTCATAGTCTCTCCATTCTCTGACTTTTACATCAATATTGGATGAAGAGACTATTCTCTTGGTCTTCGTAAGACTTCTGGTTCTGGTTTGAAGCTCTGTGGTATAATTACCTTTGAAATCATTATATATCCTTCTTACAGTAGTCGCAAAGTCTGTTCTCCATATTTTCATAAGGAGGTCAACAATTCCACCGGTTTCTTTTGTGGCAAAATCCATAAACTTTATGCTGCCCTTATTTGAAACAAATATACTTAACGACGGATTGTCATCTTTTCTATATGGGGCATTAATGACGCAAGGTATCTCAACAATGTTGAAATACCTTTGCAAAAGTTGTTCGGAACTTACTGTCTTTAGAATATCCTCATAGTCAGAACTTATCCCAGAACCGAAAGCCATACTAATTAATTGTTAGTCAGTTACTTAGTAAACCATCCACCAGCAGGAATGGCAGGACTTGCTGCCGGAGCTCCAAAGGTAGTAGGCTTCTCAACATATTCCTTGAGGTCACAAATTTCAAACTCGCTACCAGCATAAAGCCCACCATTCTTTGCTTCTTCAAGAGCAGCTTGGAGCTTTGCATAGTTACGGGTATTAGCCCTCATAGGATAGTTGATAAAGAAATCCTGCCACAGCCTGTTCTGGTCATCCTTGCGAATACCAACAAGCATCTTAACCTTATTCTCGGGCCAAGACTTCAAGAGGTTTGTAATCTCAGACCAATCACCTTCGAAATACTTCGAGATTTGCTCAAGCCTTGCCTCTGCATCCTCGGGGTGGTCAATAAGGCCAACGGGCTTCTTGGTTTCAGGGTCAAACTTGGTTACATCAGGAATATTCATCAGATAACGAAGGAAATCGGTAAGATACTCCTCGCCGGAATATGCATTACGATAGTTTCCTGTAATATTTGCAGGACCGTTTGCATAAACAGGAACAGCCTTCATTGCAAGCTCATCAGGAGTTACCCAAGCGGTTCTGCCATATTCATCAATAACCTGCTCCTTGCCACTTGTAGCACCAACCCTCTTGGTCTGGATAAGACTGTAAGCAATGTTGAAATACTCTGGCTTATCATCAATGATAGTAGATGCAGTAAAGTTCAAGCGAACCCTCTTTGTCTTGACACCATTAATATCAACTTCGCTAATGAAATTTCTTTCACCTTCAACTTGCCTTCCATAAAGCTCGGAAAGCTCTGCATTGGAAAGATTCACACCATGAATCTTGAAGTTTGCAATACCAATGAATCTTTTAATGTTGCCACCTTCAACGGTGACATTACCTTTCGCAAAACCCATAATTATGCCTCCTCTGCTACGGGTTCAGCAGTAGACTCTGCCACATCAATGCTAATCTCAAATGTTCCATCAGGAAGCTCAACAAGAGCACCTTCCTTAGGAATAAAACGAGTAATAGTCAAAGCCTTGCCAGCCTTGTCAAACTTCTGATTACCGTTTGCATCAACTGCGGGAAGAACAACTCTGTCAATAAGCTGAGAAGAAGTATATCCACCGGTCATTGCGATGGCACCAACTTCCATTCTGTCAAGCATAGCAAGCTTGTCAGCCTTCTCTTCCATAAGAGCAGCAATCTGCTTGTCAATCTTATCAACTTGAACGGTCAAAGGATAATTGTTCTGTGCAATCCTCTTAAGAACTGCAACTTCACGACTTGATAAATTTTTCATTTACTGTAAATGTTTAAATTGTTAATAGTATTATCGGCGACTCTTTTCCCAATCGCTGATTTTATTCTTTCTAATTTCATCTTCATCAGGAAGATATTTTCCACATCTATCGCAGTAGAATTTTACTCTAATGTGGTCATCATCAATTCTTTCCCACTCCTTGTCTGTATCAACAAGAGTTTTACAATTAGGGCAATAAGACATAATTACTTATAATATTCGTTAATTGCTTTTACCACCATTCCAAGGTCATTAGGAATATAGTCATCTTCAAACATTCCGTCAGGACTCTTTGCAGGCATTTGTACTGTACCAATCTTGATTGCATGAGTATAGAATCCATAAGAAGGCTTTCCATTATTATCGTAGCGAATTTCTGCATACAATACAATAGGAACAACCTCTACAGGATTATACTGATTGTCAATCATTGTTCCAACAGTAGATACTTTGTATCCAGACTGAACCTTATCGTTGTATACGTCTTCACTATGAAGCATCAGGAACACATTCAGGTCTTCTCTTGCATTTTCACAAGTCTGAATAATCTGCTGAAAATGCTGTGCGAGTTCAGTAAACTTTGTATACCCAATTTCTTTTGCCCTCTTGAAGAATTCCTTTCTCATCACATAAATAGCATCATCAACAACAACTGTCTTAATTTGTGGCATATTGCTGTTTACATGCTCAAGAAAAGCAATTAACTCATCGTAAGTGTCAATACCTACAAGATTGTGATTCTCTGCATTAAATATTGAAGAACTGCCCTTAAAAGGAAGCCTTTTCTTCAATACATTTACAACAATACTCTCTTTGGGGTCAAGAGTTTTAATTGATGTGGACTTTCCGGAACCACTCTTTCCTAAAATAATACTAATATTTCCCATATTTCTACTCTTTATTTCTTATAAATTTACGAAAAATCTTCAAGAAAAACAACTTTCCAGACTTTCTTTTATCAAGGTCTTCGATATATTTATAGACAGAATTTATACCATTTGTATCACTTGGTAATGGTAGTTCTATAAACATAGAACTTTCTCCAATAAAGAACAAACAACATGTATTATTGTTTGCGCCATATCTTCTATCTTCTATGACCTCCATAAATCTTGACCTGTTTCTTAGTTTTTCTATGTTATAATCAAGATATTCTTTTCTTTGGAATTTGAATGGAGAATATAACCCAATAACAAGGTCGCAGTCTCGTGATGTCGTCTTACAATCTGCAAGACCATCAGAGCTTGGCTTCATTTGGTCAAGCTTGAAACTCTCAAGACCTTCCTTGCTTAAAGCCTGATGCTGAATTAATACCAATATATATTTAAGTTGATTGCGAAGAATAATAAAATACTTTGATAGCTTATCAATAGCTTCCATCTTATTCATTCCATTTTCTGATGAAAGATTGGCTGCATTATCAACTATTACTATCCTATACTCCTCCTCATCATCCTGTGTATATGGATTGTCTGGGTCAAGCTTCATCCTTGTCTGTTTCTGACCGGTTATATCATCTATTACTTCATATGGAACATGATTAAACTTTCCATGTTGTTCTGCATATTCTCTACATAGTTTATTGATTCCAGTAGGATTACTAACCGTCAAATATTCAACACTTTCTTCAAATACCTTTATATATTTCTGATATCTTTCGGAATTAATCTTGTCCAAAATATAATCGGGTATAGGTCTTTCATTGTTAGTGCTCATAAGGTCTGTTGTAGATACTACCAAACCATCAAGTCTATATAACAAATGACACAGGAACTCTATATATTTTGAATCAGGAGACATCTCCAAAGTAAAGTATAATACCTTGAACTTAAAGTCTGGATTAACATCTACAACAAAGAAAACAAGCTCATAGACAAACATAAAATCTGCCATTTTTGACTTACCAATCTTCTGGCCAGCAGTAAGAACTATATAACTTCCTCTTTCTACTCCGGGAAGAAGGGTTCTAAATCTGGGAAAAGGAAATGGTATGCAATTATATTTGCCTAATTCTGCTCTTTCTTTTCTATCTTGTAGATATTTGTATACTCTACTAAATGCCATAATTATACTAATTTAGTAGTCCAATCTTCATCAGGATTTTCTGCTTTTGCACCAGACCTGATTATCTCTATCTCTGAAGCAAGAGGAGAATCATAAGAGCCACCCTTTGTATTCCAAATGAAATAAATAAGAATTCTCATCTGGCCACTATCCTTATAGTGTTCTACATAATTCTTTGTGGCTTGAAGGATTTCCTCGTTTGTATAATTATTATTAAACTTAAGGAAAAATCCTCTCAATCTCTCTACGCAAGCAGCCGGAGAACATCTCCAAGCATACTTATTACCCTGCTGATAGCCTTTTGGAAACAGTGCAATCATATCTCCGGCAAGTGCCAAAAGGTCTTTATCTGTTGCCTTTGGAACTTTATCATTGGAATCAAGTACAATATTATTTATTGTCTTTATTCCAGCCTCGGTTATCCTATAATCTCCAAAGATATTACCATCTCTTGTAATAAAACCTTTGGATTCAAGCGATTTTTGAACACTTTCCTCATCAATTTTCTTTGATAACATAAGCAGATATACCACCTCATCATCAGTAAGATTATTCCTGAGAAAAGTTTCAGTCTTTAATATTAAGTTCATCTATGCTTATGGTTTTAATGTAATTTTTATCTATATCTTTTATGGCTATATTGAGGAATTCTTCATCGCGCGTACCTTTATAATATAATATATAGAGTTTTGGTTCTTTGGACCTCATAATTCTACCTGATTTCTGCTTCCATTTAAGGTCTTGCCCATCAAGTTGAACTATGAGCCCGGCATCTATATTATTAAGGTTAATTCCTTCTACTCCCATACCAACGGCAAATAGCTTATTTATTCTGCCATCATTAAAATCATTGATAAGTTTGTCGTTATCTTTCTGCTTGTTTTTGGAATGCATTGCGCTAATTCCTCCAAGTGCAGCACACTGATTTATATCAGTGCAGAAACACATATATCTTTTATCATCAATGACATTAATAACTTTTTTAGCTATTTCTGTTTTTAGACTACCGAGATACTGTTTTCTTTTTGAGCCATATAGTAGCCAAATATTCTTGTCTCTTATATTCCTCTTTGCTAAATATCTCTTGTTATAGAAATTGTACTGGTCACAGAAATATAAATACTTCTGATATTGAGTACAATGAATCTTTAATTCCAAATTTGGCCAAGCTTTTTTATTCTTCTTATATATCCATCTATCTTTCCACCCACATTCAATAGTTGTTGACAGGTCTTTCTTTCCCCTCTCTTCTACTATAATTTCAGTAACATTTCTGTTATCCAAACTTAATGGTATAACAAATATGTCTGGCTTTGCAATAAATTCATGGTCTATTGCATCCTGTAATGAGAAATTGAGTGTTGCAAATCTTCCATACCTCCAATTAAGGAAATCCAGAAGAGACCTGTTATTGATAGTGGCAGATAGAACTAGGAAGTTTGCAGCCGAAATACTCTTAAGACACTCTTTTCTATTTTCAGACTTCAGATGATGCCCTTCATCTGCAATAACAAGAGCCCAAGCTGTATTCTCAAACTTATGAATTGAGCTGTAACAAGCTACTGTTATGCTTGGAAATATATCTGCATGCCCCCACTTTCTAAATTCATCTTCCCAATTCTTCTTATGGATTCTCTCTGATACAAGTAACAGAATTTTAGTCGGGTCAACACATCTTGCACAAGCTTCAACAGCAACTCTTGATTTTCCAGTTCCAGTACCCCAGTTAAGTATTAGCCTATGATTTTGTATTAAAGATTCAACAGCATTAAGTTGCAGTTCATCTCTTGTCATATTGTTAGTAAATTATCTACGTATCTCTTTGCATACCACTGCATTCTTTTGAAATACATATCACTCATTTCTTTATGATATTCCATAGCTTCTCTATTTTCAAGAAGTTTAGCCATTTCATAATCTGCTAAATGAGCTCCATACATTTCTCCCATCTGAACGCATCTGGTATCAGTTGTATCTGATTGTTTTGCCAACCATCTTAAATAGTTTGCTTTTATTGGCCACATATTACTTTAATTTTAAATATAATTGTCCAATTTTGTTTAGTAAATCTCTATTTTCGCGCTTTAAATTGCAATACTTTGTAAATATTGACTGATATTCTGGAGTTTTTGTTATCTCTTTTTGCCTATCACTTACTTGTTTTTGCAACTTAAGTTTTGTTTCCTCAAGAGACTTCACTTTTTCCTCAAGAGATTTAGTATAAGGAACGAGTTTATTAAGCTTTTCAAGAAGTTCATCTCTGTCTTTCTTAAGCCACTTTAATACACCTTCTATTGGAATATCATTTCTTGGTTTCATAATTTTATTTGAGAATTGAACTTATCAAGAACTTTCTGAAACGATTCTTGCGACTCATTATTTATTTCAATATTCTCGTGGCAAAGTTCATAAATTAACTTTATATCTTTCCAATCAAGCTTATTTCCAGCTTTATATCCATTGATGAATCCAACAACAAGGTCTTTTATGAACCCCTTACCATCAGTTCTTTCTGAAACAAAATCAAGAGCCTTTTGTACAACGTGTTTTGGAGCATGTTCTGCAAGCATATATGCAGCCATTGTTTGGATAGTATATTTATCTAAAGGTCCGCTTTTGGTATATTGTGACACTCTCCACCAATCAATGGGAAGTATATGCGAACTATATGATTTTGTATTATCTTTAAATATCTTATAAAAGAAGTTTTCATCTCTCATTATATTTTCCCTCCTTATATACTACAAAACAATCGTTTTTTCTATATTGTCTTGTAGCTACTATAATCTTATCGCCAAATCCAAAATCAGTATTGAATGAAGTTGCCCAACAATAATACATTTTGTCCTTTTCTCCTTTTGATATTTTACCGTTATGGACAACTTTTGTCACAGCCATTAATGCTGTTTCTACATCAATGTCATTACGAATATCAATCTCTATTCTCATTTTCTTTATTCCAATATTTTACATGCGTATCGGCTGCCTTCTTTTCATATCCGAACAACTCTATCAGCAACTTTATTTTCTGTTTGTCAAGACATTCTCTACAGAATGGCTGAGACGGTATATCTGGGTCCATTAAAGGCCAAAAAGCAACAGCTTGCCTACCACATACACAACATTTACAATCCTTTGCTTCCATATTATTCTTCTCCTTTTATTTTAGGACAAGGAAACCAATGATGCACACCCGGAATATTCCAACCATTATAGTCAGTTGCATATCTTCTATCTACGATATGTCCGAAAGAAATATAGTTTATTCCCTCTACTATTTTACCACCAATCCAAGAAGAAAGAACTATGACCTCTTCATCTATTGGAGGTAGAGCATCTTTTACACTTATCCAACCTTCTTCTGGAAGAGAGTTTATAAAAGAAAGTATTTCATTCAATGCTTTCTCGTTGCCCCTTCCCCAAGCTTTCTCTTGTTCTGTGGCAGCAAGATGAGCTACTTTGTGCAAAGCCAATAGATGTTTTTCTATTTCAGACTTAATTTGTTCTACTTGCTTATTCATATGTTCCCGTAGATTGTTTTATAAAATTCTTCCCATTCCTGCTCATCTTTCTTGGTGTATCCATATTCTTTATCATATAAATGACTAGGAAAAGTTTTGGATTTGTTAAGGATGGCTATCATGCGTTTATTGAGCTTATCCCTATCTAACCCCTTGAAGTTGCCGCTTAAATGTTGTGTCAAGCAAACACAGGCTTCTTCAAATCGCATCTTGTTTTCATGCCTATCTCTTTCTATTGCAGCAGAGTAAGCACAGAGTACATCATTTACATTCATAAGGCCCTTATAGAGAACATCGGCAAGCACGCTCTCCATAGGCATTCCTTCGTAATAGTCAATGCTCTTAAATTCTTTGAATGTCATGGCTTAAATTTTTCTAATGTTTTATGATAATCAGGAAACCACTCATTAAATTTTTGAGCAATCTCATTGTCGTGTATAAGAGATAATACCCACCATCGACAACCTTCTTTTGTATATTTGTCTGGATATACGGCCATAAGATAAGACTGTAAGCCATTATAATCAAAACAAATTATTCCTCCTTCTTCTGACTCTATTCTTTTCAGCCAGTCATAAGAAAGTAAATCTTCTTTTGTCTCAAAATCAAATGGAATTGGCTCAAAGTCACACCAATTTGGTAAGTGATTGTATATTCTCATATTATTATAGCGTATTAAGCATTATCCTCATACAATCTATCTGAACCACCCTGCCAGCAAACAGTGCTTTTAGATTTTCATTATCATTGTATTTTTCGTGCTTTTCAAGACAATAATCTTCTTGTTTATCAAGCCAATCAAACAACACATCTAGGCGAACATACTGAAGATTCTTATTAAACACAAGCCTTTGTGGAATATTCATGTTTTATTTGATTTTTGTTGTATAAATCTATTAAAGAAGTCTGCAAATTGATAAAGACCACTAACAAAATCTTTTCTTTCTTGCTCTGTCAAATCTTCCCATCCAATTATCTTATCACCATCTTTAAACTCAGAGCCAAAGATTTTTTCTTCTTTCCATATAGTTATTGTCCTCATTTCTTTCCTGCTTTATATTCGTTAAACCTGCGGAGGACTTCTTCTGCGACATCTCCGACCTTAATTCCAGAGATATCGTTGAAAAAAAGTTGATAATGAATTTTTGTAATCAATCGGACATCTTCCGCTGTCAATTCCACAAGGTCGGCGCGGATATACTTAACATTGCGATACCCAAATTCTTCTCCACGAGGTTTGCAAGAAAAATGGGCTAGAAGATAGTTTATTTTGTCCTTTACTTGCAAATAGATTTCTTTTGGTGCTTCCATATCTTACTTGGTTAGGTTATCAATTATTCTCAAAATCATAGACTTGTTTCTTACTGTCTTTTCCACCTCTCCCCTCACATCCGCAAGGGCAAGGTTGTAGAAGTGGTTGGCAATGCTTTTGACTATCTCTTTTGTGTCTGCCTGACTTGTTATGTAAGCATAATTGCTGTAATAATAGTCGTTGAACTGCTGTTCTAATTTCTTGTCCATATCTAAAATAATTAAAAGGGCGCGTACTCCGATTCCCGTTTCACTTGCACATCTTTCTTGAAACTCCAAGCGACCATGTATCGTCCCTGTCGTTCCCTTCCGCGCCCTATGATTCATATTGCCTTTATTTCATTTATTACTGCTTGCCAGAAATCCCAATAGGTGCTACGAAAAACACATTTATCTTGCTGCATTTTTAATTTTATAATGATAGCATCTTTCTTAAGATATTCTATTGGATTTATTATATCTTTAGATGTTTCGTGAGCTACTCCAGCAAAATCTCCAGCCATATCAATAATGGCTTGAGTCGTTGCAAGGTATACTTTATCTGGTGTTTTCATATCTCAATTTCCTTTTCAATATATTTCCATTTATATCCTCCAGCACTTCTACACACATATTCTTTTCCGTCTTTTATTATTGTCTTACCAAGAGCACAATTATGAATATTGGAGGAACCTATCCCAAGTGTTCTACTTGCCTGTTTTACACTTTCAAAGACGCGGAGCACCTTGCCATCTTTCGTTATTTGCTGTATCGGTTTGGATACTCTTTGGGTTCGAGTCCCATACTTGGTATTATATGCTTTTGAGCACCACTCAAGATTCTCAACGCAATTATTGAGTTTGTTTTCGTCTTTATGATTGACATCGCTTAATTCTCCGTTATTAGGAATAAAAGCGATAGCCACAAGCCTATGTAAAGCATAAGATTTTGTTTTTCCGTCTTTACATAAAAACACTGTTAAATATCCATCTTTGGTAACAGATGCTTTCAGTAAACATTCTTTAGAAACATATTCTAATCTTGTTCCTTTATTCTTAATCCTCGGTAAACTTTTTATTCTACCCTTATTAGAAATAGAATATAATCCCTCATAGTCAGGGACATCAACCCATCGCTCTCCATCTATCTCCTTTAGTTGAAGAATACGAACTGCTTTATCTAAAACAATCTGGGTGGCTGCTGGTGATTTGTATATGTTTAGAAGATTATTGACAATCGCCTCTGCGACTTCATCCTGCTTATAATCGGATTTTTTGAACCAATCCCCAATCATTAAATCTTTTGCGGTAATCATACTTTCCTAATTATAAGTTCAACTTCTATCTCGCTGCCAGTCATCTCTAATTTAAGCAGGGCATCTTCTAACTCTTGCTGTTTTACCGAAAGGCGGCGATTTATTATGTCAGCTGGATTAGAAAAATCCATATAGACCTTCCCCTTAATCTTCGGGAGGGATTCATATTCCTGTTCTGCGGCACTCCTACCATTATAATAAGAGTTAAGGTCTATCTCGTTTTGGACATCGGTAAGAGCTCTGATGTAACCTTCGCGCTTTGGAGCATTGTTATCATACTCGAATTTGCCAAAGGCAGTAAGACAAGTTCCTCCTTTTTTCGGATAAACCGCTAAAGCCTTTTGTTCAATCTGTTCCTGTGTCATAATTAAATCAAATTTTCAAGACAATATCTAATAGCTTTTTCGTATAGCTCTTCTAAATCAAATCCCTCAAAAGCAATCTCACAGCCGTTCTTATATAGAAGCATCACCGCCAATTGTGCCCAGTCACTACCCAGCTCAAGTCCATAGTAGTTTACGCGAAAGAATATTTTATGTCTCTCTCTTAACCACTTCATTGCCATTTGAAGGGTTGGGGCTTCACATTGATATAGGTAACCTTCATAATAATGACTGTCTCTACCATGAGGTGCTATTTTTGCTTCATTTGGATTTCCCATTCCTGAATGTGGTTTGGGTGTAAGATACATACTTAAACGCTCTCCACCAAACCCTTTCTCTTTAAGGAGTTTTGCTGTTTCGAAACTTACATAATCTTCTGTAATCATATT
>Ga0310690_10004602_pt1 | contig 19393 bp, 29 predicted proteins | sample AusTroGonzalo_MG_2_FD_207661 | JGI IMG/M metagenome (GOLD analysis project Ga0310690, IMG submission 207661) | Bovine rumen microbial communities from tropical cattle in Woodstock, Queensland, Australia - Gonzalo_04 (v2) (version 2) | ecosystem: Host-associated > Mammals > Digestive system >...
TGGTGCCGGTATAGACCAGCGCATCGGTGCCGTCCGCTTTCTGATTCGGAACGATGGAATAGGGGCGCTTTCTCGCAGCGCAGGCCAAACCCGTGGGATCGCTCCACAGGTCAACGGAGACGATGTTACGCTGCGCGTCCTTGCCGACGAGTTCCCCGTCGTGAATCTTCGCAACCTCGGCGGTGACGGGATCGCCGTCGATGTAGTCCATCGCATAGGCGTACTGGGGGGCAAAGCCGGTCACGTCAGTACGTTCGGACTTGTCGCTGACGTATTTGCGGGAGTACTCCTTCGGGTTTTTGGACTCTGCGAGCTGGGTGAAGCCCTCGCCGATGAGGTTGTACTCTTCACCCGTGGCCGGCGCAGTCGTGGTGGTGACAGCAATAGTGCCGGCAGTAGACACGATAGACGCAGACGGTCTGCCGTCCCCGTAATGGCCGGACTTCTCCGTGAACGTGATCACGTTGCTGGAGCTGTTGGCGAGAGTGTACTTCGCGCTCACGCCAGCGTTTGCATCCAGGGCGGCCTTCACCGCGGCGGCTGCGGCGGTGCCGGAGGCTGCGGAAGTGGCGTTCAGGACGGTCTCAACACCGCAGACGGTGATCTTGTCCCCGCTCGCGAGAGTACCGCCGATCGTCACAGCATAGACGCCAGCGCCGGTAAAACTCTTGCACCCCATGAAGGACGCAAACTGATACCGCATAATCAGGGTGTTGTCAGGCATAGTTATTACCTCCTGTTGGAATATTTGTATTCAAGCTGGTACACAGCCTGATAGTCCTCGATTCCGCCGTCGAACTGCGCGGCGAGGGCGGGCGTCGTGGACATGTCGATTTTGGTTGCTGTCCTATACCGATCAATGACCGGGAGATTCAGAAAGGCGCCGCTGGCATCCTTCATGCGGAACCATTCGGCAAGTTCGTTCAAGGCTGTGGACGCGCTGAGCCTTGCAGCGCTATCTTCGGCATTGATCCTCATATAGACTGCGAAACTCCATTGGCCGATATAGGACCCGTTGATATAGGGGCGAACAACCTCAGCATGGGCGAGCTCCTGAAGCATAAGCGACGGAGGGGACTGAGCGAAATCACCCAGGACGATCTTTGCCGGTTTCTGCTTCCAGTTCTCGTTGATGTGATCGCGGATCACCTTTGCCAGCATAACGCCATCGTTGCAATAGACTTTTCCCATTAGTTCGCATCGCCTCCGTGTAGAATCGCTTTGACACCTTGCAGCCATTTCGGTTTATTTGCGGCCTTGGCTTTCTCAAACCAAAAGGCGCAGGCCTGCGGGTGCTTATCCTTGCTGAATTTCATGTAGCTGCCGTAATAGACCCTGCGAGCATAAGGAACATTGTACTCGACCTCTCCGGAGCCGAGCTTCGTGGCCGTGATCCCGGAGCGGAACAGATGACCATAGCGGAACGGAACGTAAGGCCCGCAGTCTTTCAAGACTTCGTTATCAAGCCACTTCTGCGCCCGCTCCACGCGGGGGTCGAGCTTGTTGGCCTTGAACAAGGCAACATTTAAGACAAGGCGATAATTCATGTCCCATGCACCTCAAAATGCCACATCCGCCGAGTGCCGCCTGTGAGATGATTGAATCCCGTGACCGCCATCTTTTCAGGATCGCCCGATTTGATGAAGTAGTCTCTGGTAGGCCCTCGGTGGAGCGTCCAGAATCCCGCCTTGTTCTGTAAGGCGTCCCATTCCTCGCGGGGTTTGTAGACCAGCTTATTCCCGTTCTCGTCGGTAACGACGCTGCCCCTGTCGAAGATATACAGGGTCGCGCGGTCGCTCGGCGCCGTGCCGTTGCCGGTTGCCATTGCTCCTTCGTTGATCGGGCAATAGCAATTCTTAATGATCGCCTTTTGGTAGATCGCAACATCGTTGACCTCGCCAACATAGTTGAACAGGGTCACGGTGTCGGGCAGCATTCTCCGTGACGGCATAGCTCTACCTCCAGGGATCAAAGAATCCGGAATAGGCCCATCTGGACATCAGGCCGAGGCGTTTCATGATTTGCAGGGCTATGGGTGACACGGGAACGCCACCCACAAGCGTTGCAACGGCCCTCTGTGCGCTTCCGGCAGAAACGGAATAATCACCGAGGGATTCACTCCCACCAGCCGCAGAGACAACGGAAAGGCCCGTGATGGCGTCGATGCCGCCCTGCTCGTAGAGCATTTCCGCCTGATAGCAGACCGCCTTTTTGAAGTCGGTCTGAGCGATCATGTCATCGTCAGGCTTGATGCGGCAGACGGCATAGATGTTCTCGGACGCTGCTTCGGCGATCCGGTCAAAATCCTCGCTCGGAATCTCCTGCCCCTTGAACGTTTCGGCATAGAAAGTTGAGTCGATATAGGTCACGTTCCTACCTCCTTAGATCAAGGGCGGCCCCATGCCTGGGCACAGGGCCGCGAGGGCGGGGATCAGGTCTTGGACGTGATCGCCGCAGCGGTGGACTTGGCGTAGATACGGCCATCGGCGTCGGTGATGATCACGATGCCGTAGTGACCGTTGGTGACACCGGAGACGACTTCGCCCGGGGTGAACTCGGTGTAGCCGGTGATGACATCACCCACAGCCTGAGAATCCGTGAAGGATTCGGAGGCAGTCTTCAGCCAGAAGCGGGAGCCCGCCTTCTGGTCAGACGCGCTCGGGGCGCTGATGGAGATGATCGTGTCGCCGGCAACGGCACCGGACTTGGTGCTGGCAGCAGAGCCAAAGGTGACGGAGTCGGCGTCAATGGCCTCGATGATGAAGTCAATGCCATACTCCTTGTTGGGGAGAATGAAGACGTCCTCGTCGGACTCCTCAAAGTACACATAGTGACCATCGGTGCCAGCGGACGGGGGATCGAGCTGGGCGAATTCGTAGGTCACAGGGGTGATGACGGCAGTCGGATGGACAAGGGCCATCTGAATCTGCTTGGCGCCGCTCGCCTTGACCGCGCCCTCGGTGAAGTCATAGGCGGTGTACATGTGATCGGAGGGGACGACCTCGATGCTCACGGTGTCGATGTAGGACAGTGCGCGCTGGATGCCAGCGGGAGCCTGAGAGATGTCGATGTTGCGATAGATCGCGCTCGCGTTCTTCAGGAGCGTGTCCACTTTGGGAGTGATGTACAGGATGCGACCGGCAGACGGAACATTGTGCTCCGTGGCGGCCTCCATCAGCACATCGAAGTAGGTGAGAATGTTCGCGGTGGTGAGGGCCACGGCCACGACGCCGCGCTTCTTCGACCAGTCGCTGAACAGGGTGCTGATCAGGTACTTGTCCATCTCGGGGAACTTCTGCTCCTCGTTGAACACACGGGTGATGTTCTGGATGGACGTGGCCTCGTTGGTGAGGTCTACCTCGCGGGGGTGGACGAGATCATCCCACTTGCGGGAGTTGCGCAGGGTGAGCGGCGTCCAGGTGTTGGAATGGCGCACGGTCTTGGCACCGATCTGGCCACGAGTGGTGTTCACACGACCGGTGACGGCCACGGTGGGCACTTCGATGGTCTTGTTGTTCACCCAGCGGTAATCGCCCTCCTGATTACGGGCGAAGAGCGCGCCGAAATGCAGGACGTTGGGATATGCCTGACTAAGAGTCTGGGCATACGCAGTCGCATAGTTGGTAGGCATAGTTTTTTACCTCCTGTTATTTGGTGTTGGTATTGTTCTGGCGCACGGCGGTGAATGAGAAATTGAACGGGTTGGAGGAGGGTGCGCCGCCTGCTCCGGGATTGGGGTTGGTGAACTGAGGCTTGGGCTTCCCGGCCGGAGGATCGGAGCCATCATCTTCCTTGACGAAAGCGCCGGGATCGCTCTCCTTGTAGGTCTTCACGAAATCGTCAAGGCCTAAAAGTTTACCATCCTGCAGCTGGAGCTTTTTGGCCGTCAGATCGGCCATGAAGGACTTCTTCGCGCCCTCGCTGGTGAATTTGAGGCCGGAGACCGCACGCTCCACGCCGAAACCATAGGTCGCTGCGTCCAGCTGATCCTTGAGGGCTTTGGTGTCGGTGTTGTACTTGGTCTCCCAGTCGGTGACGGACTTCTTGATGCCGTCGATGTCCATGTCGGTGTAAGACTTGATCGTCTTGTTGGCCTCGTCGAGCTGCGTTTTCAGGCCGTCCCGCTCCGTGGTGAGGGTCTGGATGGTGTTCTGATTGGCGGTGATGCTCTTGCCGTGCTCGGCCATGATCGCATCAATGGCCTCGTCCGACAGATGGACACCCTCGCCGAGATCAAGGTTTTTCAGGAATTCGCGTTTCATAATGACTCCTTTCGTCCGCTACGTTTGTTATCGGGGTTTCTCCCCGTGCGGTGCGCCCGATGTCGCCCGGCGCTCGGCAAAAATGGGTATGAAAAAAGCAGCCCCTCTTCGGAACTGCTTTCATCAACAGATATGGTATTTACTTTGGGTTGGAGAGGTAAAGGTCATCATAGACCTTTTGCGCTGCGCGGCCGTAGTTGTTGTATTCATCAAAGTGTTCGCCGCCGAACCCCTTTTTCTCAATATCTTCTTCCAGAAGCTCCAGCGCATCGCTTCGATTTGACGCTTTTAAGACTTCCGGACAATTCTTTTCGAGAAAAGCCTTTGATTTTTCAGACATGATCAGCATAATATCACCTACTTCGGATTTGCCTGAATCAACCGATGATCCCGGATGCTGACTGAGACTTGGGCGTTTTCTCCGATAAAGGTCTGCCGCCTGTCGCCGTCTGCATACTCAATCACACGTTTGATCTTTGAAGGATGGAGGAGCGCGTCGAGCGCATCTTCTATCGCCACGCCCTGCCTCATTCCATCATGTGGATCGCTGGTCTGGCCGATTATGCGGTCAATAAAGTGAGTGGCGAAACTCTCAATCTTTACGCCGTTGGAGGTGGTCTGCCCGACAATGGTGCGGGTGATCTCCTCGCTGGTCTGCTTATAAAGGCCAAAGCCAACGAGAGGAGAAATATCACCCTTGTCCACCGCTCGGCTGTAGCCGGTCAGCAGCTCATATTCAGGAGTGTTATTATACTTGCCCTCATAGTATTTTGCAACAGTATTCAGGCTCGTGTCTGTGGCATTTATAGATTTCAGCCATGCGGTGTGCGAGGACTGAGCAGCGCCGCGGGCCTTGTTCGCCTCGCCGACGCTCCAGATGCCGGTACTCTCACGATCCGGCTGGCGTGTGCGGCCGGTCTCCCGGATGAACTGCGTCAGTTTGGCCTCCCGGCGTTTGAGCTTCATAGCCGCTGCGGAATAGTCCTCTTTTATGGCAGCAGCCGTTTCCTCATCTGCGGCGCCGTCCATGGCAGCCTGATATGTGAGGCATTCATGCTTTGCCGCTCTGATCTGCCTCTCATAATACCGCTGCTGCTGGGAGAGCGCATAATCCTCGTCGTTATTCCGACCAGCGTCCGCAGACGGATCACGGCTGAATGACTGAGAGGAAAGACCCTCGAAGAACGGGAAAAAGGAATGGTAGCAGTTCCACCCGCACAGGCCGTCGCCGTCGCCGTATCCGGTTTCGGCATAGAAGTCCTTGTATTTCGGGTGATGGCCGGATATGCAGAACACTTGGCCCTGCCATACCGCGTGCGTGGGACGCGCCCCCGCGTGGGAGGACGTTTCCACAAGGTTTGTCCCCATGTCGGCGGCGCGGGCAAGCTGGAGCTTTGCGCAGGTCTGATTGATCCCCGTGCAGACAGCGCGCCGGACGGCGAAATCGGTATTGTGGTGCGCCCCGGAGGGATAAGCTGCCTCGGTCACGCCCTGGCGGGCCAGCTCTTGAACGGCTCTACGGATTGCCGTCGCGCCGTCCATGGTGCCGGTGATCGTCCACATGTATGCCTTGTCGGAGAGGTTGCGAAATGCGATCTCCGATTCCAGCGCGCGGGTCTGCGTCCAGTTGTTCAGAACCTTCTTCGTACTGTCATACCCTTGCAGGAGCAAAGCCCGCAGCAGGGGAGAATCTTCCGGGTTCCCGGGCGATAATCCGGCAAGACGGTATATCCGATCATCATAGGCAAGAGCCTCCGTCGCCGACTCTTTCATAAGACGGGCGAGTTCGGCGTCAGATTTCCCGGTGGAGTTCGCGAGGATTCTCCGCACGTCCCCCTGGAGATAACCGGCCTGTCTCGCCTTGTCGATTTGCCATGCTGCAGTTTCCGTGATCGTCCCGGTCTGGACGATGCGCCTGGCAATATCCGCTATGATCTCATCCTCGACAGAGGCGTATATGTCGATCATGCTGTCGGCGATACCGGCGATATATTCAGGCGTCAGCATAGGCGCTCCTTACTTCGGCTCGTTCCCGAAAAGCAGTTCTTCATCAGACGGGGACTTCATGCTGGCAATGGCGGCCTTCGCCTGATCCTCTGTCTCGCCATACCACTTCTTGCGGTATTCCCACGGAGCCATGAGGCCGTGGTCTACTTCGTCACGGTCCCGCTGCCGCTCTTTCTCCGCGTCAACGATGATACTGTCATCCCAAACATAGGAGACCTCATACTTGCCATCCGGGGCAAGCTCATACAGGGTGGCAAGCTCGTCAACGGCAACGACGAGGCCTTCAAGCGCATCCTGCAAAGCGCTCTGGATTTGGGACACGGTTGAATAGGAACGCTGCTTTGTCATCCTGATCTCTTCAGCTGTGCGGGCCTGAGTCTCGCCGCGTTTGCAGAGAGTGCCACGGGAGAGATGCACCTTGTCCTCAATCTTGGTCAGGATTTCATCCAGGCCATTGATATACGAGGCATCACGGAGGGTAGGCGTCCACGGTTTCAGAAGATCGGCTCCGGTGTCGGCGTCGATGTTGTTCATGCGATAGAGGCGCTGCCAATGCTCAGGGAGCTTCGGCAGTTTCGTGTTCTTGTCTACTGCAAATGCCTCGTCGCTGGCCTCAATAGCCAGCTCGCCGCCGTGATACTCCCATGTCAGGCGCTGGTACTGTTCATCGGCGTCCCGGATCAGGGAGATGATGTCGCCGCCATACACGGAGATACCGAGTGGACTTTCGGGATCGACCGTGTTACCGAGAGGGATGCGGAAATAGGAGAACAGCGGATGCGTGACATGGTTGAGCGGGACAGACGGCTCAATATCTCTCCACGCGGGACACTCGGAAAGCGGGCACTCGACGCCGACTGTGTTGGAGTCGTAGGATCGAAAAGCCCTGTTCTCGATCATGTATGTCCCGTCCTCCTTGAAATAGTGGCGCTCGACGCGAGTGTAATACTTCTTGCCGACCACCTGCGTTTCAATGAAGTCTGCGCCCTGGATATTCCCGGAGGTATCAAAGGCGGTGGGAAGAAAGGCGTTTGCCTTGCTGAAATTGATGACGATCTTTTCACCGAGGACGGAGGGCCGGAACATCAAACCGCCGCCCGCGCATCCGTATTCAACCTGAGTTTTCAGGTTATTCAGAACGTAATCCATGACGCCCTTGATCAGTTTCCCGCGGTCGGTTTCTTCCGTCACCTTGATCTCTGCTTCGAGCGTGACCAGCATGGCGATCTCACTCGCAATCTGAGAGGGGAGGCCGAGGGTGTGCCGGTCCTCCTTGAGCCAGGACGCCCGCCCCTGATACAGATCCATCCAGGTATCAACAGCACTCTCCATGACGGAGGACACAACGCTATCCGGGCAAACCTGCCTTATTTCTGAATATCCAGCCATTCTATTGACCACCGTCCTTATCCATGAAAGAAATCGTTTGAACATATCCACGCCTCCGTACCTTATGCGGCGTTCTTTCGCCAGAGTTTCCGAACGATGCTGGCCGCGCTGTCCGGCGCGTCATCATGCTCGGCGTCTTCGTTGTAATCGCATATCTGGTTTATGTATTCCTCATCCGTCCCCTCCACAAAGTACACGTTCCGCCAGACCGCCTTGAGGTAGGTGGAAATCTTGACGAACTTGTTCATGTCCTCCTGGTATGTCTCGGCCCTCATGCCGCGGTCTTTGAGCGCCTTTTTGAGATACCCCTTGTCGGAGTTCTTCTCGCAGTAGAGCTTCCCGGCGAGGAATTGATCGTGAATCTGCTGGATCATGTCCAGGCAGTCATCAACATGCTTCTGCCAGAGGCGCCCATAGATGTAATACCGCGTCTCAGTCCATGCCGGCGTCTCCTCTGTGGCCTCATGGTCAATGGACACCTTGCGGCAGATCGTAAAGGCCGTGCCGTCCTCACCGCCATAGGCAGCGTCAACATGGGAAATGCCCTGCTCGACCATGGCAGGATCAGCGCCGACATTCGGCGATACGAACAGGACATCATCAGAGGCGATATGCCTCAGCTCGTAGTTGGCAGCGAACAGGGAGGCAACCATGCTCTCCCGAATCTGTTTCAACTCTTCTGCGCTGATCAGGCCCGTGTGGTAACAGTCATATTTGACCGGGGCGGGCATGATTGAGAAAGCATCTTCCTTGTGCCACGGTGTGCCGGTGTTGTAGATACGGCCGCCGCGGTTACGGATGTTCTGAAGCTCCTGATAGATGTCTTTCGTGTGCTCACGCTCGGCGCGGCTCTTTCGATCTTCGAGGTTGACAATATCATCGGTGAAGATGCGGTCGAAGTGCTTGCCGGTCAGGGAGCCTTTGATACCGCGAGAGCTTAACTGCGCGGTGCCTTTCACATCCCGGCACAGGTTCGTCGTGATCTCGCTGGATGAGGCTTTGACCAGCACCAGGTCGCCGCCATAGATCACGCGGACAAAATACCTCGTTTTCGGATGCTCCAGGATGTTCTTCACCTGGGCAATGACTTCCTTTGTGTCGGTATCCGTCTTCCGCATGAACAGGGTGCGGTCTTTCGGGTATAGGATGCAGATGAGGGCAAGGGCAACGGCCACACATGTCGTTTTATACGAGCCGCGGTGTGATTGCAGAGTCGTATCTTCGTGACCGAGAACCATGTCCTTGATCCACTCATTATGAAGATCGGTCAGTTTCGTGAAGCCGATGCTGCGGGCGAACTTGGCAGGATTCTTTTTTAGAAAATCTATTGCTTCTTTACGGGTCATCGCCTTTCACCATCTTTTCGACGTCATCAATGGTGTCCTGGCTGATCTCTTCGAGCGAGAAGCGTTCAACAGGCTTTTCGCCTATGGTGTCTCGGATGATCTCAAAGGCTTTTGTGTTGCCTTCAAGAGCCTCTTTTATGAGAGCAAGAGTGATCGCGGTCTGAACTGTGGTGTCCTTCTTTTCGCCGGTCTCCTTGTCGACCGTCTGCGTGGAGAGCAGGGCCTCCAGCTCCGCACGCAGCGTTCTTCTGGCGCGTCTTGATTCCCCTGAGGCAAAGCCGCCCATCTGAGCGATTTTCGCCTGTTCCTCGCCTGCTTGAAACTGCGTGTTCTTCCCTTTTTCAAGGTTTGCAAGTGAATTTGGATTGACCGCCATGCTCTCACCTCCCGTAGCGATCTCTGCGCATGGTTCCTTTCCACCCGGCGTAACGATCCCGCGTGAGGATGTCCCTGCGGCAATCCCTCGCGCATGCCTTTGCAGCAGCGTGACAAACACAGATCGTGACGCCATCTTTTATCCGGATGAATACTGGCACTTTTTCTGTGGTTTTCACGGTGCTGCCTCCTATGGAATGGGCTGGCCTTAATTCTGGCCTCTCTCGGTCTCTTTGCGGGCCGTCTGTCGAAAGGGATGTTTCTATATCCCTTTGGTGCTTCCGTAGCAATTTGGGCCGCTGCTTTGCGTTGCAACGGCCCGTGAGTTGAAATATATCGAAATAACAGCGCATTTCTGCTCAGCGATCCTCGAACAGCGCCTCGCCCTCGGCGACGAACATTATGTGCCCGCAGTTCTCGCACACCATCTTGAAATAGCGCTTCGGCTTCTCCGGGACGCTCTGCTGCTTCTGGATCGCCCGGTCGATGCTGGCCTTGGAGGTTATCAGCTCCGCGGGCGGCTCCTGCGGGTGCTCGTCGAGATACTTCTGGTATCTGGCGCGGCGCTCTTCCTCCGTCTCTCCGACATCAATGTCGGGCAGATCGCCGGGGAGGAAGATGTCGTCCACATTCACCGAGGGGAAGCCCAGATCGGAGAGCTCGCTTAATATGGAGGTGTCGAGCATGTCCAGCTCATGGAGCAGATCGTCATCCAGCCACTCGGAGAGCTCGGAGGTCTTGTTGTCCGTGAGCCGGTCCATCATGTTCGTCTCGTCGTCGGCGACGGAGTAGACGCACGGCACTTTCTCCATGCCGAGCTGGATAGCTGCCTTGTACCGGGCGTGGCCCTTCACGATGACGTTATCCTTGTCGATCAGGATGGGGACGTTGAAGCCGGCCTGGGGGATCAGCTTCACCAGCGCTTTGACGGTTTTCTCGTTCTGCCGGGGATTGCGGAAATAGGGCTTGATCTCGGAAATGCTTTTCAGCACGATCTCGTCAACGACAGGAATACTCATTGCTCCGGCTCCTTCCTGTACGATGCCGCGACCATTGCCTGCTTCTCGCTGACCTTTGCTCTGGTGTACTCGGTCTTTTCGTAGAGCTTGGCATAGCCCGTGATGTACTTCAGACGCACCAGCTCCTCGGCCTCAAGGCCGAGCTGGTTGCAGACCTCCAGATCGGAAGCGCCGTTGAGCAGCATTTCCATGACGATGTTGCTCATGCCGTTGATGGAGTGCTTGCCCCTGGCCCGGTTGTGCCGGACGGTTGACGCCATCAGATCGTTCATTGTCTTGCCTTCCAGAACGACGCAGGGGAGCATCCCTTCACACATGGCGTAGATATCCGGATAGCGCCGCATGATGGAATAGCGGTGAAAGCCGTCGACAATGACATAGCGATCTTTCTTTTCGTCGTAGATCACGACCACGGGCTGCGTGTACCCGTCTGCCTTGACGGAAGTGTACAGCAGCTTCATTTCGGGCGGAGCTACGCTGTTCGGGTTATATGAATTCGCGTGGACCTTCTGAATGGGAATCCACTGGACTTTATTGATGGGCTGATCGGTTATCATCAAACTTCTCCTTTCGCTGCGAGGAACTGGCGGCGGTCGCGTTCGTTGTAAACCCCGCTGTCCCTTTTCCGTGCCAGATTGAACTTGCTGAAAGCATTCGCGTTGTTGGTGCCGTCAATATCGTTCAGGATGATCTCCTTGACGTGGACCTTATACCAATCGTCGCCGGTCTGTTTCGCCCAGCGCCTCCGGAACAGGTCTCGATATTGCAGCTGCGTGATGTGCTCCAGCAGGTAATCCCTATACTCCAGCCATGATGCGAAGGTGAAAGGAAGCTCTTTCGGTATCACGCATTCGCTGTCGAATGAGTGATTGAAGGTGCTAGCTCCCGCTATTCTCCGCACAAAGCGGTCGTAGGTCTCCGGCTCAAATTCCTGGAGAAATTCGATGCTGTGCCATGCTGTCTCGTGGATCAGCGCCGAAACGCGCATGGCCTGTTTCTGTATGCCCGCCTGATACTCATATTCGTAGATGCGGTTATACGGCCAGTGGTTTTTTGCCAACGCTGCCCAGATGTCGTCCGTGGTGAAATCGTAGATCGGCCAGAACGTCTGCGTTTTGCCTTTCTTCTTTTTGCACCACGTTATGCCCTTGTAGACAACCTTCCCATGCGCGATGCAGGCCCTGCGGTTCAAGGACTCCGTGATCCTCATGCCGACCAGCACCGCGCAGTTATCAGAATCGGTGCAGTGCTGCGGCAGGGTGTTCACGAGATCGTGGAACCGGTCGCAATCCGTGGGGTTTTCCTTGATCGAGAGCGGGTCCTGGGGATGCACCCACAGATCCTTCTTCTCAGGCCCCCACACATGGATGAAGTTTGCCACGGGCGACAGGCTATTGGTGAAGTCAAACGGGATCTGGAACCAGTAAGGCTTTACATCCTCCCGGTACATGATCCCGCGCATGTAGTCAACCGTCGCCTGCCATTCTGCCTCCTGGTCGAGCCAGAAGACTTTGAGGGGAAGCCGGCCGCGCTCCTTGGCCACCTGCAGCGTCAGGTGAAACAGGACGGTGGAATCTTTGCCGCCGCTCATGCTGACGATCACGTCATCGTGATTGTCATACAGGAACCGGATGCGGTTCAACGCTTCCTCAAATACGTTCGTTCGCAGGTAAAGAATAGCGATAACCTCCTTTGCTGCCTCACGGCTCATTACAAAGGAGCTGCCATCAGGTAACTCTTTCCTCCTTCCGCATAAAAAGTGAAGCACCGCAGCGGTGAACTGCGGCGCCTCGGTACATGATACGGATTTTGCGATTGTAACTATATCAGCTTTTTGGCGTGACATCAAGTGACATCGTGTAACATCGCGTTACATCGTGTGACATCGCGTGACATTTTTCCTCGAAATCACCCCTTTGCTAAGTCCGGAAACCGGCCTGTATCAATGCTTTGCGAGGTTTTGAAAGGCTTTTGAAAGGCTCTGAAAAAATTTTCGGTCTTGAGTCGCTGCTTATGCGGATTTGCTCACAACGCCGTCGCAATATAGGCCGCCAGACTCGTTGCCGGCTTCCATCAGGCGGAGAAATGTCTGCATGAGATCGGCAAAGTCTTCATCGGTGATGTATGTCCCGAGCTCTTCCACGTCTCCCGGCCTGACGCTCAGATCGCCGTACTCGATGTCACCGTCTGCCACACCGGAGACCAGCCAAATCTCGAAGACCTCCTCATCGTTGATCTGCCTGGCAATAAACTCCATGGCCTTGACCATCATGATACGCTCTGCTTTGTCCATAGTTCTCATCCTTTCTGGGGCTGCCCGCTCCGATTCCCATAGCCCCTGCGGGTGGCGTCGTCGATCAGGGGGACGTGTTTCCCGATGATCTCCAGCGCGGCCTCATAGGAGCCGCTGTTCTGGACCTCCTGCCACATGTCGTTGAACTCGGTGATCCGCCGCTCCTTCCGCATCACATCCCGGACTCGGCCGAGGATGTGGAAGATGTTGCCGCTCTCTGCGCGGCTGTTGAAGTGGATTATCATGTTGCTGCCTCCTATCCTTTGAGCTGCCCGCTCTGATTGATGTATTCCCGGTTCTCCCAGATCAGATCGGCCATGCCATCGTATTCGTCCACCGGCCTGGTCTCTCTGGTGCCGTTCACGTTGTCCTCGATTATCCAGCGGAGCTCCCCGTTGACCTCCTGGGTGTAGATCACGCAGTTTTTGTCCGGCCTGTCCCAAAGGCAAAGCTGGAACTCTCCGCTCATAAACACCAGCGCCGCCGAAATGCGGATCGCGTCCAATTTGCTTTCGATCATCGTGTTATTCCTCCCTCACCAGTATTCATCTTCGCTGGGGTCTGTCTCCCATTCCTCCGGGGGAAGCAGTTCCTGGCCGAACAGGTTGTACCACCGCCCGCAGACGTGGCACTGACAGGCACCATAGTATTCGTCTGTCAAAATGACCTCCTGACCGCAGGCGCATGTCCCGTGCGCCGGCTCCAGATAACGATTTACGCACCTGGTCACATGGGCGAAGGTTTTGAACTCTTCCGGATGCTCCATGCACCACGCGAGATTTGCCACCGCCTCAGGCGGGAGGTTGAGGACCGTCCCGTTTTCGTTGCAACGGAAACAGCTCCCGCTTCCGTCGTCATAGAGGAACTGCAGCTCGTAATAGACATCGGTTTTGCGCTCAGCCGGAACGTAGTTGTTGATCATGATGCTCTCCTTTCAGATTACGCCGCCATCAGCGGTCACAATGGTCAGAATCCCGCGCCGGGTGTAGTATTCGTTCCCGGCCTCGTCGATGTAGGCCCGCTCCCGCGCGCTGCGCTCCCACTCAGGTCGGCGGGTCAGTTTGCCGATAATCTTAAACCCGAGGCTTATTGCCTGCTCTCTGATGCTCATATCGTATCCTTTCTACCCTCGTGTCCTCCGGGGCGGGCTGTTCTCATTTCCGGATTTCCCGGTATACCGTTTCGGCCATCGCCGCGCATGTCTCCCGGTAGAAACTCTCGTCTGTAAGCAGGTGGAACAGGCCGACGCCGCTGAGGAATGCTTCTCTGTCCGCCTCCGGGATCTGTGCGAGCGCCGCTGCCCTCTGTTCATCCCCGGCCGCAAGGTACGCAGCTGCGACCTCTTCAAAGCGTTTGAGTCCGTCCATCGTGCCCCCTTAATCTAAATATCCGCAGTAGACTTCATCCGCGGCCCGCTCTCCGGCTGCCTGCTGTTCTTCCATCCGGGCGAGGGCTTCGTCCTCCAAAATTTCGTTGTAGATCGTCTCGACCTGGTTCTGGATGTCGCTGAAGAAACTGTTCACGTCCTCCCCGTCAGGAATTTCGGAGCAGGTGAAGATCATCATCGCAATATCCCGGTAGGTGTACTCCGGCATGACCGCCATGCTGAACATCCGGTTATACTGCCGGTTTGTACCACAGGTGAAATACTGCTCCCGGTTGCAGAGCCGGTAGAGTGCGTCCGTAAGCGCGTACTCAAAATCTTTGCTGACTTTCATCGTTGTTCCCTCCTTAAGTATTGTGGTATCCGCGTCCGTCTTCGCCGCGCTCGATCAAAACCTCCCGCAGCGCCTCAACAGACAAGCAGCAGGGGATCGGCTGACCGGCGCTTACCGCCAACCAAATCCAGTTTTTCAAGGCTTTGGAATCAAACTCCCGCGCTGCTTCAAGCTCCCACTCTTGAACCTGATCTTCATCGTCAATGACATAAGGATCAAGGGCCTCGGTGATCTGCTCCACCGTATCGCCGCTGTCAAGACGTCGCTCGATCTCAAGAACCAGATCCATGTCCTGCACCGTGGACTCGGAAAACTCCTCGGCCAGCGCGGAGGCGATTGCGTAGTTGCTGCCGTTGGCAAGCTCGATTGCCGTCGCAAGAGAATCAATATCATCCCAATTCGGATAGCTGTATGCAAGGCCGTAGTCCTTGATGTCAGATGCAAGGTACAGGTTGTAGCTGCCGATGTTGCAGCCGTAGTTGTCGGCGTCCCGCTGAGTGACGGCCTGATAGATCGCGTAGCCGTTAACTGTCTTGATGCGCTTCATGTTGAGTCCTCCTGTTTTTTTTATTTGATGGAGAAGGGCCGATAGGCTCGACCCTCCAGGAGCCGCTATTGATTATCCCCAGTACATTTGCAGATGACCGTTGTGCATCTCCCAGCCCATCGTGGTAGTGCCTTTGATGTTGAACACGATGTAGTTCCAGTCCCAGGCGTGAAACAGCGCCATGCGGGGAGTGGTGCCGGATCTTCTGAGCTGTCCGTGCCGGTTGATCTCCTCGGTGAAAACCTCATGGACGATCGTGATCTTGGCCGGATCGAAGCCGAACTCCTGGGCGATCATTTCCTTGGCCTCGTCGTCCGAGAGGATCTTGGTGAAACTGTCGGCTGCCAGCGCGTCGTAATCGGCCTGCTTGACATTGTGGGGATCTTCGTAGGGCTTCCACTCCTGCTCTTCTTCGAGCTTCTTTTCCAGCCGCTTGATCTTGGCCTCGTAGTCGCTGGCGGCTTTCTTCGCCTGCCGGTCGAGCTCCAGCATCTGGCTCTTGAGCTGCTCGATCTTCTTGACCCTCGCCGCGTAGACCTTGCTGGCCCCGCCGTTCTTCACCCAGTCGGCGCAGAACTCGTCTTTGTTGCCGTCGAAGTCGTAATAGGCTTCCTCGATCTCCCGGTACTCATCATAGGTGGGCTCAAAACCGGTGCGCTCGGTGAATTCCTGCATCATCATTTTCGTTTCCTCCTTGATTTCATCACCGCCCCGTGTTATGATGAGGTTCCCCGGGAGGGGGCGGTGTTTCCCTCCCGGACCCCAGTTTCTTTGGTCGGACGCTGGGTTTAGTGCTTGAGCTTGCTGTACTCTTCGACCAGTGCGGCAAGCTCTTCTTCGTTTGTGACGATTCGCATTGCCTTTTCGATCATCAGTTCTATCAGATCGTTGCGGTTGGTGTCTGACTGTTTATCGGTCATCTGCATTACCTCTTTTGTGGTTTCGTCCACCGCTCTTGACCTCCTTTCTGTAGCCTATTATAAACGATTTCCTTTCAACTGTCAACAATTTTCTTTCATGTTTTCGTTTATTTCTGAAAAAATTTTCTTGACGATTGAAAGCTTATCGTTTATTATAGACACTCAGGAAAGGAGGGCAAAATGGATATAGCGAAGAAGATAAAAGCTGCTGAAGGGTATGCCGGAATTTCCGAAGCTGAGCTTGCAAGGAGGACAGGAAGATCGTCTCAGTCCCTCGGCCAGAGGATCAAAACCGGGCGTTTTACTTTGACAGAGCTTGAGGAAATGGCGACAGCCATGGGAGCGGAATTTGTGTGCGTCTTTCGTTTCACGGACGGAACAGAGATTTAAAATGCAAAAAGCGCAGACAACCGTTTATGCGGCTGCCTGCGCTCTTTGTCATTTCCGGGGCTTTACCCCGAGGGCTCTGATCTCGTCTGTCTCTATACAGAGGATGTCCGAGACATCGCAATTCAGCGCCCTGCAAATTTTGTCGAGCTTATCCAGAGAGATCGTGTCGGTCATCTCGTGGTACAGCTCATTGATCGTGGCAGGCCGGATGCCCGTTTCCTGGGCAAGTCTGGCCTGCGTCCACCGCCGCTCACCGAGGCGTGCGGACAGGAGAATCCGTATCATGTTGGCACACTCCTTCTGCGGTTGATTCTACCGCAATTTTGTCAGATTTGGGCGGTTTTGGAAGATTTAGACGCCCATGGCGTAAGAATCACACAGAAACAGGTGGAGCGCGAGGGGAAAAGCGAAGACATCTGGGGACTTTTAAAGAAATGCGGACTGCTAAGTTAGCAAAACAGTTAGCATTTTCTTCGTTTATTTTGCGTTTTTTTCGTCCGCTTTTTGATTCTGCGATTTGCTGTCCGAATCCAGAAACCCGCAGAAACACAAAGAAAAACCCGCAATCCATTGGGATTGCGGGCGTCGCTTTGTGGTGACCCGTACGGGACTCGAACATCCACCAAAATCTCATAAAACAGCTCACCGCAAGCACTTTATGAATTTTAGTTAGCATTTTAGTTAGCATTTTTGAAAAATTCATTCAGCTTATTTGCACTTGCCTGTTTCTCGGAATCAGACAGGTGGGTGTAGATTTTCCGCATGGTCTGGTAGTCGCTCCAGCCGCCGATCTGCATGGCCCCAAGCTCGGAAATGCCCAGGGAGTAGCAGAGCGAAGCAAAACTGTGGCGCAGCCCGTGGACGCCGACTGCGGGGAGATCGGCATTTTTGCAGATGGTCTGGATCTGGTCATAGAGCGTCCCGATCGCGCAGGTCATGACAGGCCCCTCTTTCCTCTCCGTCGCCTCCAGCAGATCACGGAGCCGGGGCAGGAATATGGGCACGTCGCGCGTGGACGCGGCTGTCTTATTTTTACTGCGCGTGACCAGCACCGCGCCCTCACCCATCACGCGGGAGCTGTGGACATGGATCACGCCTCGATCAAGGTCAATGTCCGACCAGTCCAGCCCATATATTTCTGACTTCCGCAAGGATGACAGGGCGAGGAGCGCCCCCATCTCTCCCGGCTTATCCTGTGCTGCACTCATAAAGGCCTTGATCTCCTGGCTGTCAAGCCAGGCTTTTTCTTTCTTCTCTGGTGCCGGGAGCTTGACCGTCACGGTCTTGCCGTTCTCGGCCAGCACCGCTTTGACAAGCCCCCAGGCGTTTTTGAGTGTCTTCGGGGAGCATAGCAGCGCCTCGGCGTTTACGGCCTTTTGCCAGTCCACGGCATTGATGTCCTTGCGCATATAGTCCTGAAATCGCGTCTTGCCGATCGTTATGTACCCGTAAACCGTTGAAGGAGACAGCACGTTGCGCCGCTTCTCGATATACTCATCCAGCGCATCCGCGAGGGTGGTCTTCTCAATCTTGGCCTCACGCTTCCCTGTTCTATGCTCTGCCTTGATCAACTCGGCCTGCCGGATGCACTCTTTCTTTGTGGCCGCAGTGACTGGGATGCTCTGGCCTCCAAGCCTGAGCTGGATAAACCAGTTGCCAGAGGTCATTTTTCGAGGCTCAGGAACTTTCATTGATACGCTCCTTTTCCTGATCCAAACGCTCGGCGGTTTTCCTTTCTATGTACTCACGCCCCTCCGGCGTGGCCATTATTTTCTGAAAGCTCCTAAAGAGTTCCATGCACAGATCATTTCGAGCTGTCGTGGAATACTTGGATAAATCAAATGGCAACATGTGACCCCCCTAAATCATAGATCAGGTTTATTTGGAAGCTCCCATTTTGCTGGAATTGGCCTCATTTATGACGGCGCCTGTTTCCTGATTGATATAGTCCACATGGATATTCTCAGCGTCTCTTCCGGTATATGCATTAAAGAGACCACCCAGCATGTAGAACGTAGGAGCGGAAAACAACTCCATAAAGTTCAGACTATCCGTAGAGACATAGACCTTGAATCCGGTGTAATCCTCATTTGCCTCGATTGACAAAAACCTTGGATAGTCTCCAGAAGAAAGAATCTCGTCGAGCTGTTCATCAATCTGCTTCTTGACTTCTGCTTCGAGTTCCTGCCGCTGCTTTTCCGTCATGACATAGGTCACAGATCCGTCGCTGTTAAGAGTGGCGGATTTATACCCTTTCTCCTGACGGCTTGTCTCGATCTGCTCCGCCGTAACGTCACCGATCAATTTTGCAGGGATCGTCAAAGTAATCTCAGCATCAAGTGGAACGGGAGAGGGCGTAGGGTCTGGGGTCTCAGCCTTTCCCTCTGCAAATGCCCAGCACGGGAATAAGGCCATCATTACTGCCAATGCCATAAATAACGCTATTGCTCTTTTCATACAGTGATCTCCTTTCAGTATTGTGTTTCAGTAATTTTATTACATCTGTTACCATTTTGTAATTGCTGTGGTATAATGTGATGCTGCCGGCAGAATCACATATTGACGGAGGATTCGCCATGTCAAAAAATCGGAAGCCATTGTTGAGTATGCAGAAATATGTTAAACAACTATCTCTCGATCAAAAGCGGGAATTACTCACATATCTCCGCTTTTTGTCAGAAACCGAATATACGTCACAGCCGCCCGAAGTTTTTCTGGAGGAAGTTCCGACAACAACTGAATAATCTCACTATCGACCTCGTTCTCAGACATGAGAGCGGGGTCCTTTTTTCCCATTATTTCATCAAGCGACATACCCACTTGATCGGCGATCTCACACGCGGTCTCAAATGAGAGGGGGACGTTCCCATGAATAACATCGTGGATAAGATGTAGATCAATGCCTGATTCGTCTAAATCTGCCTGATCGCATCCAATAATGATTTCTTCAAGACGTTCACGAAACGCCTTAGCATATCCGCCTGATTCAATCGGCGAATCGTTTTCATCCCAACCCATGAGGTATGCCGGAGTTGTTTTTAATGCTTCTGCAAGAGGCGCTATTACAGATACGGGAAAATTCTCTATAGCGTCAGATTCATACCTATAGACGGTTGCTCGGTTCTTT
>Ga0310690_10004603_pt1 | contig 19391 bp, 17 predicted proteins | sample AusTroGonzalo_MG_2_FD_207661 | JGI IMG/M metagenome (GOLD analysis project Ga0310690, IMG submission 207661) | Bovine rumen microbial communities from tropical cattle in Woodstock, Queensland, Australia - Gonzalo_04 (v2) (version 2) | ecosystem: Host-associated > Mammals > Digestive system >...
GTAATTGTGCTGTTTTTATCCAGAGCCATCTTTTTTCCAATGACGATGGCCGCATCATTTTGTATTTTGCCATCAATAATTCTATATCCCTTTGTTGTCATCGGATCGTCGGTCTCCATACCGGTTAAGGTTATCTGGGCCCCTTCTCCCATTGTCAAATTTTCATCAACAAAGAGCATTGATTCTTTTGGGGCATCCCCAACGTATGATTCAACATATCTTAATTTGCGAGGATTATCGGGATCCTGTTCTAGAACCGTTTTGTCATCTGACAAAGCAACTTTTTCTTGCCAATAACCCGTAACGTTTAAGATTCCGTCTTTACCAAAAGCCACATTGCCACTTCCCACAACATCATCCGATTTTAATAAGAAAAGCCGGCTTCCTTCGGCATCAAGTTGAACAGAGTTTTGCGCTATAATCCGACCATCTGAAAGAACTGACAAATAAGGGCCATTTTCATTATATTCCCCATAAGGATTACCATCTTCATCTTCTTTTACCTCATAAGGATAGATATTCCAGTCCAAATTATTCAAACGGATATTACTTCCATCTTGGGCAGTTAAAGAACTGACGGATACAAGAGAACGTTGCGGAATAGGTTTCAAACTCCTTTTTTCTTCTTTTTTTTCATCACTAACGATTTCTTTCGTTCGAATGACTGTTTCTCCGCCCACCTCTTCTTCAACTTCAACTGTTTCGGCAACTTCCTTTTCAACTGTTATTTCCCGATTCCAGTTATAGGTAGCATTCATATCTTCGTTATAGTATAGATTGCTAAGCCAATAATAATCGGCCCCGATATCAACACTCGATTTTTTCCCGATTTTTATCTCATCCGCCCCGATTTGGCTACCCTGATCGGCACGAAAAGTAGCTTTATCCCCTAAACTCATCGTTTTGGTAAGCAACACGGGGTTTTCAGCAATTTTGTCTGTTTTTTCCGCCTTATCAACAAAATATTTCAGATGTGCCTGATCACGATCTATTTTTGTGTCCTTATAAACAACATCTGAAACTTCATTGTAGGGATTATTCATTAAATAGATTTTAACACCATTATGCTCTTTATTATCCAATTCGTCGGTTGCAATGATCTTTTCATTGACGATGATACCCGCGTTATTCAAGGTACTGGATTGTCCGAAAATAAGATTATCCGTTGTAATACTGGCACTGGGGGTTAAATCGACCTGTAATTCATACTTTTTCTTTTCAAGATTATAAACAACACTTTCTTTAAAACCACTTTTTAAAAGACCGTTCTTATCAAAATAAATCAGGTTATTATAGGCGAAGTTTTCTTTATCATCATCAGCCTTATTTGAGAGACTTCCCCAGTTTTCCAAAGTTGCATTGGTTCCAAGCCGAACCGAACCATATAAATTTGCGCCTTCATAGTTAAAGACTTTACTGCCTTCACCTAAACTGGATCTGGCACTTTTACCCGTTTCACTCAATTCAATTCGGTCCATATCCCCATAGTTATAAACCGTTGTGGTAGAGCGCTGATTTTGAAGCGGATAAGCATAAACAGAATGCCCCGATCCGCTTGTCTTCATGGTCCCATGGTTTTCTACAATCGATCCCGATAGGTTAATCGTATCATCAGGATGCGTATCCATATTAAAGATATTTCCTGTATCGGTTGTCTCTAGCTCCCCATTATTGATTAAAGTGGTCGGTTCTTCTATATCAAAAATATCATCGCTAGACACATACTTTTCGCCTTCTTTGACCTCTATCACCTTATTTTTGGCCGGTGCAATGCCAGGACAAGACAGAATCGTGCCCAGCAACAATACCGAAAGAAAGCGTTTCATCATAGGGGAAAAACCTCCAATAAGATATAATTTGGGCTCAGTATACAAAAATTGTACCCTGCTGTCAATAAAAATGTGGCATTAAAGCAAAAAAGAATTTATTGATTTAAAATCAATCGGTAAAACGCTATTCTCTCCCGAATTTCTCGACCGGATTCACCGGATCCGAAGTTGAGCATGACCTGTTCGGCTTCGGCAAGCAATATTTTTATTTTTTCGCGATTGAATTTTTCTGCCTGTGTTCCCCATGCCATAATGGCACAAATTCCCCGTCTCATCTCACAAATACCGTCAGAAACCTGATAAATGATCTGAGCCGTTGATGCCTGATGGATAATAACTTTCCCCGCTTTTATCAGACAAAACATCGGAGCCGTTCTAGGCATCATCAATCGCCGACCGTTTGGAGTCGGAATCTCAACAGAATCCGCTTCTAAATCGGCAACCGGTGATAAAGGAGATGATATCTTTACCCGTATCTTTCCGACGGAAGGTCCTAAATCCTCAGGCATTTTTTTCTCCCTTCAAGATTTTGGCTTTTTGTAACGCTTCTTCAACCTTACCGACCATAAAGAAGGCTTGCTCAGGTAAATCGTCATAGCGGCCGGCCACGATATCGGCACACCCTTTAATCGTATCTTTCAAGCTTACTGTTTGTCCGATCTGTCCCGTAAATGTCTCAGCAACAGCAAACGGCTGAGTCAGAAAACGTTGCAGACGTCTGGCACGCATCACAATTTTCTTATCTGCCTCCGATAATTCATCAACACCTAAAATAGCAATGATATCCTGTAATGATTTATACCCCTGTAGAATACGAATAACATCAGATGCCACTTGATAATGCTCCGGGCCAACTTTGTCCGGCGTCAGCAACCGTGAAGAAGATTCCAACGGGTCAACAGCGGGATAGAGTCCCTGTTCGGCAATTTGTCGGGACAAAACCGTTGTCGCGTCCAAATGGCTGAAAGTAGTGGCCGGTGCAGGATCAGTTAAATCATCGGCCGGCACATAAACTGCCTGGACCGATGTAATAGAACCCCTTTTAGTGGAGGTAATTCTTTCCTGTAATGTTCCTAAATCCGTTGCCAATGTCGGTTGATAACCAACTGCCGAAGGCATGCGCCCAAGTAGAGAAGAGACCTCAGCACCGGCCTGCGTAAATCGGAATATATTATCAATAAAAAGCAATACATCTTGAGCCAAATAATCCCGAAAATACTCTGCTACCGTCAATCCTGCCAAGGCTACTCTGGCTCTGGCTCCCGGTGCTTCATTCATTTGTCCAAAAACCAAGGCCGCTTTAGAGTTCTTACCTTTTAAATCAATCACACCTGATTCTATCATTTCCTGATACAGTTCATTCCCTTCACGTGACCGTTCCCCCACACCTGTAAAAACAGAATACCCACCGTGAATTTTGGCTACATTATTAATCAGTTCCATAATAATCAATGTCTTTCCGACGCCAGCTCCGCCAAAGAGTCCTATTTTACCTCCCTTGGGATACGGACATAACAAATCGATAACTTTAATCCCCGTTTCCAAAATTTCAGCATTTGGGGCCTGATCCATAAATTCCGGAGCTTTTTGATGAATGCTTTTATAACTTTCAGCTTCTATTTTTCCCCGACGATCCAATGGTTCGCCAACCACATTCATGATACGACCCAATGTACCAACGCCGACAGGGACCTGGATTGGTTTTCCGGTATTCAGAACCTCTTGTCCCCGTTTCAAGCCGTCTGTATCATCCATCGCTAGACATCTGGCGACATCACCACTTAGAAGTTGCTCTACTTCCAAAACAACTTGTTTATCACCATTTTGGGTAACGCAGGCATCAAAAAGCCTGGGCATATCTGCCGATGGGAAGGACACATCAACAACTGAACCGTGAATTTGATAAATGGTTCCTTTTTTTCCTTTTTTCATGAGATTAGCCTCCTTGTGCTGTTCCGCCTGATACTTCAGCAATATCTGTTGTAATTCGTGTCTGACGTATCCGTCTGTAGTTTCTGCCTAATTGATCCAACATATCACCAGCATTACGGGTTGCATTATCCATCGCCATCAGACGTGCCGCATTATCTGATACCTCAGCTTCTAATATAACCCGATAAAGATATGCCGTTAAATATCGCGGCAAAATATGATTTAACAGGCTGATTTCCGATGGCTCATAGTCATATAAATAGGGGGCGCGCTTACCTCCACTTAAATCTGTTCTAAAAATTGATCCCTTTAAAGACGATAAAATATCAACACCACCGATTGCCGATAAAAATGGACTTCTTCGAAGCATTTTTTGTCCGATCCGATTTGGCAAAGCAGTTTCGGTCAAAAAGGCCCACGGATTTTCTTTCAAAAAAATTTTATTAGGAATAACTTGTTCAACTATCGGAGATTGTGCCGCAATAGATTTAAATTGATTATAAACAATTAAACACACATCAAATCGATTTTGACAAAAAGATTTAATTACATCCGCCGTTAATCGTTCCGCATTTAAATAGGCACTCATTTCTTTTGCCTTCTTGCTGTGAATAACCATAAGGCCAACGTCGGGACAAATCCGTTTAAACATCTCTGCCCCCCGAATACCATAAGCCACAACAAACACTTCTTTTTTTTGTTCTTTCAGATAGCCAATCACTTTTTGAACAGCTGAAATAACTTGCAACGACGATGTTCCTGATAACCCGTCATCAGATGTAACCATAACAATCATATACCGATTTTCCTGACCGTTCCCGTTTAAAAGAGGAGGCCACTTTACATTTTTTGATTTATTCTGCCAAACAGACGTTTCCTGTTTCATTTTAAGAGATCGAATTAGGCGTCGAACAACTCGATTCATTTCATCGGCAAAGGGAATCGCATTTAAAAAAGCCGCATGTTTCCGTTTTAACCGGGATACTGCCACAATTTTCATAGATGACGTCATCTGTTGTGTCATCTTAACGGAATGGATACGGTCTCTAATTTTTCTTAATGATCCCATTGTTTACATTTTTTCCTGTCTGTGTTCAATATAATTTCGAATCAGTGTATCCAATTTTAAAATTGTCTCTTCCGTCAAGTTTCCTTTTTCCAGGGTCAGCATCAAGGCCGTTTCCTGTAATTTAACCTGTTTTAACAGGCCCGACAGAAAATCACTGATCTGTTCCGGAGACAAATCATCTAAGTATCCCTTAACTCCAACAAACAAAGACAATAATTCTTGTGCTACCGTTAACGGGTGATATGGTCTCTGCTTCATTACTTCCGTCAAACGTGTCCCATGACTTAACAATTTTTGTGTTGTCGAATCTAAATCGGACGCGAGTTGTGCAAAAGACAGAACTTCTCGGTATTGGGATAATTCCAATTTCAAAGATCCCGCTAACTGTTTCATAGCCTTATTTTGGGCAGCTGATCCCACACGACTGACTGACAAACCAACATTCACAGCCGGACGAACACCTTGGTGAAATAATGTACTATCCAAATAAATTTGACCATCTGTAATAGAAATAACATTGGTAGGGATATAGGCCGATACATCACCTTCCAAAGTTTCCACCACGGGAATAGCCGTTAAGGATCCCCCCCCTATTTGACTACTTAATTGTGCGGCGCGTTCCAAAAGTTTTGAATGCAGATAAAAAACGTCACCCGGATAGGCTTCCCGACCCGATGGGCGTTTTAAAAGAAGCGACATTTCCCGGTAAGCCACAGCATGCTTTGACAGATCATCATAAAAAACAACAGCATGCATTCCATGATCTCTGAAATATTCCCCAATAGCACATCCGGCATAAGGTGCTAAATATTGCATTACCGCATTGCTAGAAGCCGATGCCGATACAATCACCGTATAGTCCATAGCACCATTTTCCTGTAAAATGCGCATAACATCCCGGACAGTTGATTGTTTTTGTCCGATGGCCACATAAACACAGAATACCTTATCCTTCAAATCGGTAACTTTTTCATTATGATACCTCTGGCTGAGAATCGTATCCAAAATCAGCGTTGTTTTTCCTGTTTGTCGGTCACCGATAATTAATTCACGTTGTCCTCGACCAATCGGTACCAAAGAATCGATAGCTTTGATACCGGTATGTAACGGCGTTCGAACCTTATCCCGATCCACAATACCTGGAGCCGGTGCAAAAATCGGATACCGATCTAAATTGACGAAACTTTCTTTGTTGTCTAAAGGATCGCCCAATGGATTTAACACACGTCCCAATAACGAAAAGCCGACCGGAATTGTATTCATTTTATGAGTAGCAAAAGCATGATCCCCTTCCTGAAGCACATCAGCTTTTTCAAAAAGTAAGACGTCTGTCGTATTGGCGTTTAAGTTTAAAGCCATACCTGTCATTCCTCTTGAAAATCGAACGCATTCCCCGGCCATCAGAGCATCCAGTCCGCTGACTCGTGCAACCCCGTCAGAAACAGATAAAACATGTCCTACTTCAGTCAAATCCGGTATTGGCATAAAAGATTGAATCTGAGATTGGAAAAGCATTTCCATTTTTCTTAAATCTTGTGTTCCCGTTTTATAGGATTCCATTTCCCGTTGGAACTGCCCCAAAAAACCGACATGAGATAAATCCAACAGTTGATCATTTATTTTAACGGTCAATCCGCCCAGTAAATCCGGATTTAAGGCAAATTGGATTTGAACTTTATTTGAACCTAAAATTTCTTTTATTTTTTCAAATAATCTTCTTTGCTGTGCATCTGAGAATGGATGCACACTTTCAACCAAGACATTCACTCTTTTAGATCTTTTTTTTATAGCCATGATTAAAACCCCTTTTCTCTGTTTTAGCACAGCCAAAAACGTCTTGCAAGAAATTAAACATCCGCCCGAAAGATTTTTTGAATCTGCCCTGTTCCCGTCTTCAATTGTTGCCAATCCGAAATAAGGACTTTCAAAGCTATACAATCTGCAGGATTTAAGTTTTGAATTTGGTGTAGACAATCCAACAAGGAAATAAACTGCTCCAAGCCGGGATTATGCCCTATAATTAAAATTCTTTTAAATAAATTATCGGTCCGATGTATCAATTCCATCACTCTTTCCCGGGATGCCAAATAAAGAGATTCATAATAAAAAACAGGAATACCGACAAAAAAATTTAACAATATTTCTGCTGTTTGCCGTGCTCGCCTAGCCGAGGAACACAAAAGACAATCGGGTCTGATGCCATCCACTTTTTCAAATTTTTCTATCTGATTGAAAACAGCTTTTTTCCCCTTTTGTGAGAGGGGACGATTTATATCCACCGCTCCGCTTTGCGCCAATGCATGCCGCATCACATATACATAGCGATTCGTATCCACCATGTACTCCTCCTTTTAATGGGTAAAATAAGACTTAAGAGGGGAAAGGTCAATTAGACTCTTGGGTTATTTCTTTCGTTTCCAAGGCTCCACCACGACCGACAGTCGCATCCATACGTTCAGCCAATCGTTCATAAGGATCCTTACCGTGGAATCTATCCGACGCATGTTGTGCCTGTGTCTGAGCCGATTCTTTCATTCCCGATATCGTTCGACTTGAAAAAGATCCAAAACGTGCAGATAAGTTGCTTAAATTTATCTTTGACCTTCGGTATGTCTCACGCGGAGATATATCTAACAACAGCCAAACCAACCCAAAGAAAATAAGAATATAAACAACCAAATGGAATAAATGTCTCAATAAATTACCAATCATTTTGATTTCTCCTTTAAAATATGCTATCATCATATACATGAAAAAAATGTCTTGTCAAGCGGAAAATATCATTATTCGTCGGGTATTACATTCACATACGATTCGGCTGTCTGTTAATCATTCGGGACAAATCGTCCTAAGGATTCCGTTTCTATGTCCAAAAGGGACGGCTTTGAGTTTTTTGAACAAACATGCAGATTGGATCAAAGAACAGCAAAATAAACGGGCAAATCCCCTAGTCTTCACCAATGGTCAAAAACTATCTGTTTTAGGACAATCTCTTCAAATCCGACATAATCCCTTAAAACATTTTTCCACCCATATCTGCGGTGATTACCTGATGGTGTCTGGAGGTTTGGAATTTTTGGACCGTCGGGTTACCGATTTTATTAAACGTCAAACGCAAACCTATATTCAAGAAAAGGCTTCTGCCTTGGCCGAGAAAATAGGCTGTTCTGTTCATCGGATTGTTTTAAAAGATACGATCTCCCGATGGGGTAGTTGTTCAGGAAAAAATAATTTAAATTTTTGTTGGCGATTGGGAATGGCTCCTCTTTATGTCTTGGATTACATCATCGCACATGAAGTAGCGCACTTGAAAGAAATGAACCACGGACCAAAATTTTGGCAGATTGTTTCAATCCTCTGTGATAACCGTAGTTCCGCCGAAATCTGGTTACGCCGTCATGGTCATACTTTAAGAGAACAGAAAAAAGTTAACCCAAACGAGCTCCCTTTGCCTTAAAGGCTTCAATTTGGGCCCGAATAGCGGCCTCATCCACATCTGTTATACTGGTAGCTTGCATCAGTGATTGTGCCAGCCCCGGACCTATAACATATTTCAAACGACGCTTTTGGACTTTTGGACTTTTGGATTTCAGACCGACAAGGGCTTCTTGCTTTAATTGATTTAGTTTTTGAATTGCTTCATTTTGCGGAGATGTCCTTAGAGGTCTTCTGGAATCTTTAAGCAACTCCTTCACATATCCCCTTTGGTTGGCCAGATCGGCAGGTGTTCCATCCTGCGTTATGCGTCCGTTTTCCACAGTAATCACACGATCGGCCGATTCAATTTCTTGGGCATTATGTGATACAACAATAACCGTATGATCCTGGCTCAATTGAAGTAAATTTTTCCAATTCCGGCGGCGATTAATCTGATCCAAATTGGCCGTCGGTTCATCATAAATCATAATCGGGGTTTGACGTACCACGGCCTCTGCCAAATTTTCACGTTGTTTCTGACCACCGGAGAGTTCCGATAATTTTCTGCTTATTCCTTCTTGTCCCAGTTCTTTATACAAGCCAACACTTTTTAAGGCCTGTCGTTTATCATCTTGATTTACATCCGAACGCACCGAATCCATATTTTTATCCACCGTTCGCTGGGCAAAAAAGCTTGGCTGTTGATAAACCACCGTTGTTTGTTTTTCCAAAAATCCTCTCGGCAATTCTGTAACGGGGACGCCATCTAAAAGGACTTCACCCTCTCCTTCCCGACGATGTTGCAACAAGGCCAGCAAAGTTGATTTTCCACCCCCTGAAGGTCCGGTGATGACCGTTAAACCGTGCCCTAAACTCAGGTTAACGTTTTCAAGTGTCGGTCGGATATTTCCGGGATAAGTATAACTTGATCCCCGAACAATCAGGTGCCCTTGAACTTTTTCAGGCGTTCTATCTCCGTATGATAATTCATGAGAGCGCTCATAAGATAAAGCTTTTTTGGTGCTGTACCATTTCCCTAAATTTTCCCGTATATCCCCGATAACTTTGGTCATACGCATACCGGAGAACGTGGCTACACTTCCTGCCGTTGTCAAAACAGACATTAAGCCTATTTCACCCTCTGTAATTGCATAATAGCAAGCCCACATACCCAAACCGGCCTCGGTAATACCGCGAACAATAGCCTGCAAAGTAAATCCCTTACGGAACTGACTGTTTCGCCGTTCTTTGGCCTCAACGGCCTCGTTAGATAACTCTTCCAAATCTGCGTACTCTTCATCTTCCCGTCCTAAGGCCTTAACGCGCGTTTGATTGTCTAAAACATCCCTTTGTTGTGCTGTAAACGCCGTATCATTATGAATAAAATCCTCATTATCTTTTTGAGTTTTTCGGGCGGTTCGATAGGCCAAATAGCTGGTCGTTCCGACAGAAGCCATCACCGCCGCCCCAATAATCGGATTACAAATGAAGGCCTGTGTTACCCCGAAACAAAGAGCCGGCACATAAAAAGCCAAATTCGTTGTATCATTCAGCAGCGCAATTTCTAACTTAGCATTTTTCAAAGCATACTCAGACAATGTTTTCGGATCCTTTTGGCCACGGGCACTTTCCGGAATATTGGCGGCCTCTTTCGTTCGTTTAAGACCGCGATGTTGTTGGGCAAGGTAACTAAAAGCTTCCTGTGTTGTCCCCTGATAAACCCCCAATATACTTTCCGATGCATTCAAAAGATTTTTAAGAGCAGTTGTAGAAAGTGCCGTCCAAGTGGCAACCTTGGTAGCTACAGCAGCATTTACGGCATTTAGGGCATATCCGTTAACCCATGGCGCCACACCCCCCCATATTGCCGCAATCCCTAGATTTGTTGCCAACGATTTAATAAAACGTTTCGGATCGTGTTTGATGGCATCCTTATAAATCGGGAGCAAGAGATCCCAAGTTTCCTTCATTCGCCCGAAGAAACCTTTTTGGGGTTGTTTTTCATCCGCTGTTATATCTTGCCCTGCCATACCATCATTCTCCATACTCAATAAACCAGCCCTACACTTTTATTATACCATAAACGGGTATTTTGTCCAGTTTAAATTTTATCAGATGTTTAAATCATCATTCGCAAAATAAAAAAGCCACCCTGACGGGTGACTTTTTATCAAATATTTTCGGCCAAGTTAGAAGGGGATTTCATCATCAAATCCACCGGCCGATCCCGTTGCCGGAGTTGTATCCCAACCATTGGCGGCTGAATTATCCATCGGAGCTTCACCACCGGTTGATGCCGCATTATCAAAGGGCGATCCGTTTCTGTTATCCAACATAACCAAATCCCCCCGATAAGAGCTTAAAACAACTTCGGTTGTGAACTTTTCCTGGCCCGAAGAATCCGTAAATTTCCGGGTTTGTAAGGAACCTTCCACATAAACCTTTGAACCCTTTCTTAAATACTTCTCGGCCAAATCCGCCAAAGATGAATTAAAAATTACAACCCGATGCCATTCGGTCCGTTCCTGACGTTCACCGTTTTTATCTTTCCAGGTGTCTGATGTCGCCACCGATAAATGGGCAATCTTTTGCCCGGCGTTTGTATGCCGAATTTCCGGATCACGTCCCAAATTACCGACTAATACGACTTTATTAATGCTTCCTGCCATAGTTCATCCTTTCTAAAAAAACATCACGGGGTGATTATACTCTTTTTTTAAGATAAAATCAACCGATATCTTATCCGCGGAGTAAATCACCTGATAATTTGATCACTTTCGGGTCATTGGCAAAAGTCGTCCGCCATTCATCAACGGCTTTTAACCAATCATTTTTGGCAATATCTTCACTACCCTTAAATTTCAAAAACAGATTATATATTTTTTGTTGGACATCTTCCGGGGCATTTTTAAGGGCAGCCAGCTTCATATAAGCTTCCAAAGCAGCCTCAAAATCATCCAAATCAGCTGCCATATCGGCAACCGTTGTTCCCAATTCTACATTCTCAGGTTCTAGTGAAAAGGCCTGTTGCAAAGCATATACGGCCTCATCCTCATGTTTTAACGCCGCTAAACAGTGGGCAACATTGATATAGGCCGGTGCGAAATTTTCATCCGTCAAAATCGCCGCATCACAGGCATTCAAGGCATCTACATATCGACCTAATGAATACAGTGTTGATCCGTAATTGCACCGCGCCTGCACATCAAAGGTATCCAATTCAATCGCCTTGGCATAAGCGGCCAATGCTTCTTCAAATCGTCCCAAACCGAATAAAGCATTTCCCCGAACGACATAGAGGGATGCCACATCTTCCTCTATATCATCATCATTAATCATCGCCAAATCCGTATTGGTTTCAGCCAATACTTCGGCATAACGACCGGCAGCATTCCAATCATTTAATTTTTCTATTTCTTGTTCTATATTTTCCATATTTTTTCCTTTCCTAGGCTAAGATGCGCTCAATTGTCTCACGCGCATCGATTGATAAAGTTTTCACTGATAGCAATTTTTTCAAAACAGCCCTGACAACAGCCTGGCGGCGTGTATCAAATTTTTTGAATTTTGAAAAAGCCGTTAATAAATTTGATGTGATTTTCGGATTAATTTTATCCAATTTAGCACATTGTTCGGCATAAAATTGATACCCTTTTCCATCGGCACGGTTAAAGGCTGTCAGATTTCGACCGAAAGAACCGATTAATGCCCGAACCTTATTTGGATTTTTTAAATCAAAAACGGGATGTTTCATCAGTTTTTTCACAGTTTCCAGGGCTTTTTCTTCTGGCTCCATTGCCTGCAGCATAAACCATTTATTCAAGACTAAATCATCCTTTTCATACCGTTTATGGAAATCCTTTAAAGCATCAACTTTTTGAGTCAGATCTTGATTAACCAGAATACTGAGGGCAGAAAGCCTGTCCGTCAAATTATCCGCCTTTTGGTATTGGTCCCACACCAAATTTTTATGTTTCGTGAGTGCTAAATACCCCAGAGCTACATTCTTAAGGGCACGCTTAGCCGCCGGTATGGTCTCAGGAGAATAAGGGCCTTTAACCTGATTATTCTGATATATTTTTAAAAGTTCCTTTTCATACTTTTTGGCAAAAGCCTGACGCATAACCTGATGAACTTTTTTTACCGCTTCAATATTTACTTTATCCAATCGGCTGACCAGATCACCCGTCGTCGGCAATAAAATAGCTCTTGCCAAAAAAGCCTTATCCAACTTAGGTTGTGATAAGTATGATCCTAACGCCCCAATAACCGCCGGATCGGCTTTAAAGCATTTCTTTTTCACCATGTTCAGCATGCTCTCCATGGCATACTGTTGCCCGACATCATACCGATTAAATAAATCAGAATCATAGGTCATCAGTCTGAGTCTTTCGGGTTTGGCGTAGGATATTTCAATATCCACAGGGGCAGTGAAGAAACGGTTGATAGACAGAACCGGTTTTTCCTTTAATCCCTTAAACACAAACCGTTCACTTTTTTCTTTCAAAACAAAGGTGCCTTTTTTAATATCTTTTCCGTCGGCTCCCACTAAACCGTAGTGTAATGGAATAACAAACGGTTTTTTACATTTTTTGTGTGTTTGTTTTAAGTCAACCGTAAAAGTGCCTTTATCCCATTTTGTTTTTACCTGAACTTTAGGGCGACCCGCCACGGAATACCATTGTTTAAACTGGGTTAAATCCATCTTGGATCCGTCTTCAATGGCCTTCACAAAATCATCAATCGTAACTGCCTGTCCGTCATGGCGCTTAAAGTAAATATCACACCCTTTTCGGAAAGCTTTATCCCCTACGATTGCCTGTTGCATACGAATGACCTCAGCCCCTTTTTCATAAATAGTTGTGGTATAGAAATTATCAATTTCCTGATATGAATCAGGACGAACCGGATGAGCCAGAGGCCCGTCATCTTCCGGATATTGAAATGATCGGAGAGTAATTGCATCATCAATACGGCCAACGGCGCGCGACCGAACATCATAACCGAATTCTTCATCACGATAGACCGTAAAACCTTCTTTAAGAGATAATTCAAACCAACTGCGCAGGGTCACCCTGTCACCACTGTAGTTGTGAAAATACTCATGCCCCACAACATGTTCAATGTATTCAAAGATTGCATCGGTTGCCGTATCTTTGGATGCGAGAAGCGCTGCATCATTATAGATATTTAAGGACTTATTCTCCATTGCCCCCGCGTTAAAGTGCGATACGGCCACAATATTAAAAGATTTCAGATCATACTCCAACCCAAATCGTTTTTCATCCCAGGCCATCGCTTTTTTCAGGGCCTCCATTGCCCAATACAGTCGATCTTTTTTACCTTTCTCACAATAAAGACCCAATTTAACCACTTTGCCTGATTTGGTTTTAAAGGTATCATGAATAGAATCTAATTTTCCCGCAACCAAAGCGAATAGGTAGCTGGGCTTTGCAAACGGATCATCAAAAACAACGGTGTTTCCCGTTTCCTTAATTTTATTTCCATTAGACAAAACCACTGGCCATTTTTTCCGATCGGCGTGAATGGTAACACGCCAATGACTCAAGACATCAGAATGATCGGGATAATAGGTAATGCTGCGAAATCCCTCGGGTTCGTTTTGGGTGCACAACATTCCGTCCGAAGCATAAAGCCCAAACAGCCGTGTATTCGTGCTCGGGTTAATTTCCACCGTCGTTTCAATAATAAACTTCTTTTGTTTCGGTTTCAATGTCAGGGTATGATCATCCAACTTATAATCTTTTTTCGTTAACTTCTTACCGCCCATTTTAAGGTCTTTTAAGGTCATATATTCGCCATTTAAAACGAGGGGTTTTCCGACCTCATATCCGTCAAAAGACAACTTAGCCTTCACCACCGTTTTTGTGGGGTGCAACGTAAAATCCAATTCCGTTTTCGGTAGCCGATAATGCGGTGCCACATAATCTTTTCTGTATTTAACTGTCATTTTTCCCATCCTTTTTCTGTTTCCTGTTTCAATTGTTTTATCCAATATGCCTGACGTCCGGGATTAGCCGAAATACCATCCATACCGCCATACAGAACAATCAGGCTTTTCATCGCATTTTGGTGTCCCTGGGTCGCAGCCTGCTCATACAGGCGAACAACATCGGTTACATTTACTTGCCCAAAATACCCCCGCTCCATCCAAACAGCCAAAGCATATTGGGCAGGAGCCCATCCTTTATCCGCGGCCAATTTCATGTGATGAATGGCCTTTTCCCGATTTTCTGGTATTTTATCGCCTACATCATAGAGTAGTGCCAATTCATAATCGGCTTCTTGAAGTCCTCCTTTGGATGCCCGCAACAAGGATACCACACCCATACGATAATTTTTTTCTTTTATCTGTTCTCGCGCTAAATCTAAATAATCGGTTGATGTGCGCATCATATCCTGTATGATGACAAAGGCGATACCCACTAACGACATCAGGCATAATACCAAAACGGCTTTTCCAAAAATCTTTTTTTTCACGGCATACCCTTGCAAATTTTTAAAAATATGTGTAAACTATACCCCAATTTAACGTTATTGTAAAAGGAAAAATTCGTTTGTGCAAGGTTTTTTATTATAAACAGGTTAATTTTTCACCAGAAACGGGGGTATTATCTTTGAGTTATGCCACCGACAATGGTTATTCATTTACCGAAACAATTACCTTTCCCGAGATACCGTTTGCATTATCACCCAAGAAGAAAACAGTATTAGATCAGATCTTTCATCTGCTTCATATCGCTGTGGGAATCAGTTATTATAAAGCTCTTTTACCTGAAAAAATTATGATTGAGGGGGATGGGTTAACCCCATATGAGGCTCGTTTTTTTGAAAAATTTTACCTAAACGGTTTGGGTGAATTTGCCATCCGAAACAATTTAAATCTGCAGGGTAAAATTCATTTTCCTGAAAAAAAATCACTGCAACGAACACCCATCAACCTGGGTCTACCGTATAATGCCCTTATCCCTGTCGGTGGGGGCAAGGATTCCTGTCTGACAATGGAATTGATTAAGACCACAGACTTGCCGGCAGAAGCAATATCTGTCGGTCAAGCCCAACCTATTTTGGCCTGTATTCAAAAATCATCTTTACCCGCCATTCATATTGAACGAAAATTAGATCCAACTTTGTTTACCCTTAATCAATCGGGGAAAGTTTATAACGGACATGTTCCCATTACGGGCATTTTAGCTTTTATTTTGTGGGCTGCCGCCGTTTTGTACGATAAAAAATATGTCATTATGTCATGTGAACGATCGGCAAACAGCGGTAATTTAAAACAAGGGGACCTGGACATCAATCATCAATACAGCAAATCCTTTGTTTTTGAACAGGATTTCTATCGACTGACCCAAACAGTTACACCTGATTTTCGGTATTTTTCCTTACTTCGACCGCTATCCGAAGCACATATTGCCAAACTTTTTACCGAATATTGTACATCCTATTTTCCCGTTTTTACCAGTTGCAATAAAGCCTTTAAATTAGACGAAGCCAAACGTCTTTCCTATTGGTGCGGAAATTGTGATAAATGCCGGTTTGTATTTTTAATTTTAGCCCCTTTTATATCCAAAGGGACATTAGTTCAAATTATAGGCTCAAATCTGCTAAATGATAAATCGCAATTAGAGGGATTCCAAGAACTCTTAGGCCTTAAAAACCATAAACCTTTTGAGTGCGTGGGAGAAATTTCCGAATCCCGTTGGGCCTTTCGTCAATTAGCCAATAAGGAAGATTGGCAGGATGATTTTATCATCAAAACCTTATCCTCTCAGTTTCCTGACACAGAAGAGAGGAAAATCTTTACACCGACCACCGATCATTTAATTCCCGGGGATTTATCCGATGTCATGGACATATTTAAACGGTAAAAAAATCGGCATTTGGGGTATGGGTCGCGAGGGCCAATCTGCTAAAAGCGTCCTCATGAAACACACTCAACGGAGTACCCTTATTGAAATTTCAGAAGAAAATAAATCCGATATTTTTTCTTGTGACGTTTTGATAAAATCCCCGGGAGTCAGTCTTTATCGTCCCGAAATTCAGGAAGCACTAAAAAAACATATTCTTATAACATCGGGGACAAATCTGTTTTTTGAGAACAAAGATCCCAAAACTTTCGTTATTGCCGTTACGGGAACCAAAGGGAAAAGCACCACTTCATCGCTATTAGCACATACATTAAAAACTTTAGGCAAGTCGGTAAATCTTGGGGGAAATATTGGGGAACCCTTAATTAATTTTGTAGATCAGAAAACAGACTTTCTGGTGGCAGAACTTTCCAGTTATCAATGTGCCGATTTAAATGGCCATCCTAATATCGGCGTTATTACGAACCTGTATCCCGAACACTTGCAATGGCATGGCACACACGAGCAGTACTATCAAGATAAATTACATTTAATCAACCAAAGCGAGCAGATGATTTTAAACGGCGATGATCAACGCCTTAAAAAATATTTATCCGATGGAGAGAATACGTCATTCAATACCCCCGAATCCATCCATATCCAGGGGGAATATTTTTATGATGGGCACATTCCCCTATTTCCATTAAGTAAACTGAACCTTTTAGGTATTCATAATGCTGAAAATGCCTGTGCCGTTTTAACGGTTATTAAACTTTTAGACTTACCTCTTTTAAAATGCGCCCATGCTTTTCAAAGTTTTCACCCCTTACCTCACCGGCTTCAAATTTTGGGGACAAAAGCAGGTTTGACATATGTAGACGACAGTATTTCAACCACCCCGGAAACCGCTATTGCCGCCTTAAAAGCTTTGGACAAAGGACAGAACATAACCTTAATTGCGGGTGGCTTTGATCGCGGACAAGATTATACGGAATTGATCCGCTTTATGGCTAAATATAAAAACCGTTTTCGGCTGGTCACACTACCCGATACGGGCAAACGTTTGTCTGAACTTTCTCAAAAAGCCGGCATTGAAACATCTTTAACCTCTGAGATGCCAACTGCCGTCAATATTGCCGAACACATCACACCTCCTCACGGAATCATTTTACTTTCCCCCGCAGCTCCCAGTTATAATCTGTATCAAAATTTTGAAGAACGGGGCAACGATTTTAAACATTGGGCAGGATTTAAAGATTAATCAACTTCCTCTTCGGCTTCTAATCCCCAAACGGACCGGCGGGGAAACCAACCTTTTATTTCTTTATCTTTATAGGGGAAGGTAAGTTGGCAGTAGGATAAACCGGCCGGACACTTATTAACTTTTCCAATGACTCCCATTTCAATAATAGCTACTGTTTGTGAATCATTTTCCGGTTTTTTTAGTAAAGCTCCTTCTTCACGGACCAAAACGGTTCGTTTATCACTTAACATTTTTTTGTGTACCCAACCGATGGTACCATCAGCTTCTTGAACCTGTCGCCAAATATCATAAGTATCCAAAACTTTGACGGGATAGCCCGGTTCCTGATAAACCCATAAAATGGGATATCGTTCCCCAGGACCGGTTCGCCAATTCACTTCTTTCTTTTTAAGAGAGGCATAATAAACCTCATCCGAGGCACAAGCTAACGTCGCCCCGAAAAATAAAAAAAATCCGACAACATATCTAACTTTCATCTTCATCCGGATTTTTATATCTGTTTCTGAGAGACATTTTGGGGCGTCTAAAAGATGTGAACGGATTATTTTTTTTCTTTGTTTCACCTTGAGTGCCTTCATCAACAAGCAAGGATTTTTCATCCGTCACTTCATCTTTGACACCCAATTCCATTTCTTGCCAATACCCCTGAGCTATCGGGACTAAAACTAATTGGGCAATTTGATCTCCCCGATGTAAGACGTGAGGATTGGAGGATACATTTTGCAATAAAACAAACAATGGATCCCGATCTGCAGGATTGAGGATAAAGGGAGCCCCGGAAACAACAATCCCATACTTTCCCGTCAGCGCGGGATGGCTGACAATTTGGCCGCAAAAACCCTGAGGAATACCGATAGCAAAGCCAACAGGTATTTGAATACGTTCATTCGGATTTATCTTAATCGGAGTTCCGATAGCCGCCATTAAATTTAGCCCAACATGAAACTCAGATGTATAAGATGGTAGAGGAAAATCATTTCCATCCGCCGTTCGTGTAATGTAAAGTTTTGGTATCATGGTTTGACCTCATTTCTGTATTGCTTTAATACTGCCAAACTTACCCCTGAATGTCAAGAGGTCATATTTTGTTTTTTTACCTTGCATAACACTTTTTATCGGTAGTCAAGCCCAGAGACTAAACTTTTTCCAATTTTATTTTTATTTGTTGTAAATCTTCCCAAGCCTGTTTTTTTTGAGCCGGTATTTTTAATAATGTCGCCGGTGACAAAGACACACGAACCAAGCGTTCCCGATAATTGTACCAGGTTCCTCTGGCTTTTGACAGAGCAGATATTCCCAATAAAGCCTTAGAGACTCCGCCCCCCATCAGCAACAGAATTTTCGGGTTCACCAAATCAATTTCCTTGTCAAAAAAGGGACGGCAAAGTGTCAATTCTGCTTCTGTCGGGGCCCGATTTCCCGGGGGACGCCAAGGTATCAGGCTGCTAACGTAAGCATTTTTGTTTAAGTTAAGTCCAATGGCATTTAACATTTTATCCAATAAAATACCCGCTTCACCACTCATCAATCGACCCTCTTTTTCGTCCGGGGTATCAGGGGCCTCAACAATACACATTACATCTGGGTTAGAACTCCCCCACCCGTTTAAGGTATGCATTGCTGTTTTTTTTAAGGGGCATTCTTCAAAGTTTAAGCGTTTCTTATAGAGATCTTCCAAATTTTCGGCTTCATTAGCCAATCCTTCTGCTATGTGAAGAGCAGATGGTGTATTCGTATCCTCTGCAGAAACAGAGATTATAGAAGCTGAATCGGTCTTCTTAACCTTTAACCGATTTACCGGTTGTTCACCGACAGATTCCGTCACACCCGATAAAACAAGCCATCTTAAATTTTGTTCTTGATTCATTTTTTACTTTCAAAACAGATGAAGGTATGATAACATAAAATAAAATAAAAAGGAAGTTTAAAATGAAAAAGAATAAAATATATACCGTTTCCTGGTTGGGGGTTATTTTTGTTTGTTGTTGTCTGATAATTATTTTGTT
>Ga0310690_10004605_pt1 | contig 19384 bp, 32 predicted proteins | sample AusTroGonzalo_MG_2_FD_207661 | JGI IMG/M metagenome (GOLD analysis project Ga0310690, IMG submission 207661) | Bovine rumen microbial communities from tropical cattle in Woodstock, Queensland, Australia - Gonzalo_04 (v2) (version 2) | ecosystem: Host-associated > Mammals > Digestive system >...
AGGCGGACGTCACACCCCGTTCTTCACCGGTTACAGACCTCAGTTCTTCTTCAGAACGACAGATGTTACCGGAACACTTGAGCTTCCGGAAGGCGTAAAGATGGTAATGCCTGGTGACAACGTAACGATCAATGTAAACCTCATCGTTCCGATCGCAATGGACGAAGGTCTCCGCTTCGCAATCAGAGAAGGCGGCAGAACGGTCGGCGCTGGTGTCGTTTCTAAAATAATTGAATAAGTTTTTTAAGAGGTGTTGAAGTGAGTGACAAGATCAGAATCAAATTAAAGGCATTTGATCACAAGATACTTGATCAATCCGTCGGCGAAATTATTGAAACCGTATCGCGCAGCGGTGCGAGAATAGCCGGACCTATTCCGCTTCCGACAAAAATCCACAAATACTGCGTGCTTCGTTCTCCGCACGTAGACAAGAAATCGCGTGAGCAGTTTGAAATGAGAATCCACAGAAGAATTCTCGACATACTCAATCCCACGAACCAGACGATGGACGAACTCATGAAGACCGATCTGTCCGCCGGCGTGGAAATTGAGATTAAAACTTATTAGGGGTGTTTTTTAAACTTTATGTCATAAAGCAGAGAGGGTAACTATGGCTGCTGGACTCATAGGAAGAAAAATCGGCATGACTCAGATCTTCAAGGAAGACGGTGTTGTTGTTCCTGTAACCGTAATTGAAGCTGGTCCGTGCTTCGTAATCCAAAAGAAAGAGACCGAAAAAGACGGTTATACCGCTATTCAGGTCGGTTTTGAAAAGAAAGAAAAGAACGTTAAGAGACCCGCTGCAGGTCACTTTAAGAAGGCTGGCTGCGGTGTTTTCGGAAAACTCAAGGAATTCAGAGTAACAGATGCTGAACTCGGCAACTACGAACTCGGTTCCGAACTCAATGTAACGATGTTCAAGGCCGGTGAGAAAATCAGAGTAACCGGTTTCACGAAAGGCAGAGGCTTTGCAGGCGTCGTAAAAAGATGGAGCTTCGGCGGCGGAAGAACAACGCACGGTTCGAAATTCCACAGAAGAACAGGTTCTGTCGGTCAGAACGTAAACCCCGGCAAAATCTGGAAGGGCAAACATATGCCCGGTCGTTACGGCAACGAGCAGGTCACTGTAAAGAACCTTGAAGTTGTTAGAGTTGTTCCGGCTGACAATACAATCGTTGTCAAAGGTGCCGTTCCCGGTTCCGTAGGCAGCATTGTTTACATTAAGAAGTAGGGAGGCGGAGATGCCTAAGGTTGATTTATTTGATAAAACAAAAGCAAAAATCGGTGAAGTTGAGCTCAGCGACAGAGTTTTCAACGCAGAAACCAACGGAAAAGAGAACGTTCTCGTTTCCGAAGTTGTAAAAATGCAGCTTGCCGCTGTCCGTCAGGGCACACACGCTACAAAGACCTACGCTACGATTTCCGGCGGAAATTCCAAACCCTGGAAACAGAAAGGAACGGGCAGAGCTAGAAGAGGAACGATGAGATCCTCCACACTCAGAGGCGGTGCTCCCGCTTTCGGACCGCAGCCGAGAAGCTACGGCTACAACGTTCCGCTCAGAAAGAGAACCGCTGCAGTCGCTGCTGTTCTTTCCGACAGACTTCGTTCGGGCAATCTTTTCGTAATCAAAAGCTTCGATTTCGACAAGATCAAAACGAAAGACGCTGTTGCCCTTCTTAAAGGAACATGGAATTTCTCGGAAGCTGTCATCATCGCAGGCGAAAACGAGGAAAATTTCTACTTCAGCATGAGAAATCTTCCCGAGTTCTCCTTCCTGCCGCAGGATGTCATCAATCTTTACGACCTTATCGCGTATAAGAATGTCGTTTTCACCGAAGAATCTGTAAAATATGTTGACGCGCTTCTTCAGAACAGGCTCAACCCGAGAAGAAAAAGAGTCAGCGAAATCAATGACGGAGAGTAGACGATGAAAAAGGAAAAATATTTTGACATTATCAAACGCCCGCTTCTTACGGAAAAATCTTCCGCACTTACCAGCGGCGACGCGAAAGAAGGCTATGCTTTCGAAGTCAAGTTCGATGCCAACAAAGAAGAGATCAAAGAAGCTGTTGAAGCTCTTTTCGGTGTCAAGGTTGTCAGCGTAAATACTGTCATCACGGCCGGCAAAGTCAAGAGAGTCGGACGCAACATCGGCAGAAGATCGACTTGGAAAAAGGCTTATATCAAACTTAAAGACGGCGATAAAATCAATCTCGTCGAAGGTGTTTAATAATTAATTAAGGTTTCGGAGTAAATTATGGGTATCAAAATTTTCAAACCGACTTCAAACGGTCGCAGAAACATGACCGGAAGCGATTTCGCTGAAATCACGAAGTCGAAACCCGAGAAATCTCTGATCGAACCGATCAGAAAATCCGGTGGCCGCAACAACACGGGAAGAATCACATCCCGTTTCAGAGGCGGCGGCAACAAAAACATGTACCGTGTTATTGATTTCAAGAGAAACAAATTCGACGTTCCGGGACGTATCGCGGCAATCGAATACGATCCGAACAGAAACGCGAGAATCGCTCTTGTTTTCTACAACGACGGCGAAAAGAGATACATCATTGCGCCTGACAAGCTGATGGTCAACGATGTCATCGTTTCCGCAGGCGAAAAAGAAGCCGATATCAAACCGGGAAACTCGATGAAGATCCGTTTCATTCCGGTAGGTACTTTCATCCACAATGTCGAGCTTAAAATCGGAAAAGGCGGCCAGATCGCAAGAGCTGCAGCCAGCGGCGTTCAGGTTCTCGGTAAAGAGGGAGACCACGCGACGGTCAGAATGCCTTCGGGCGAAATCAGAATAATCCATCTTGAGTGCAGAGCTACAGTCGGAACAGTCGGAAACCAGGAAATTTCCAACGTTAAGGAAGGTAAAGCCGGCAAGAAAAGATGGGCAGGCAAGAGACCGCACAACCGCGGTGTCGTAATGAACCCTGTTGATCACCCGCACGGCGGTGGTGAAGGCAAAACTTCTGGCGGTCGTCATCCTGTTTCTCCTTGGGGACAGCCGACAAAAGGTTTCCGCACACGCAGCAACAAGAGAACTGAAAAGTTCAGAATTAGAAGAAGAGGAAAATAGTAGTAATTTTTATGGAGGGTTACAGTGCCTCGTTCAGTTAAAAAAGGTCCTTTCGTTGATTCCCATGTGTGGAACAAGGTTGTAAAGGCTATAGACAGCGGAGATAAAAAACCGATAAAGACTTGGTCCAGAAGATCAACCATTATCCCCGAAATGGTTGGTTTGACTTTTTCCGTTTACAACGGACAGAAGTTTATTCCGGTTTTTGTTACTGAAGATATGGTCGGTTTCAAACTCGGTGAGTTTTCGCCGACAAGAACTTTCAGGGCACATTCCGGTGGTAGCAAGAAATAATTTCTTGCATTTTTTAAGGTCGTGAGTATAATGCCGACCGCTTAATTTTTTTTCGATCGTTGGAGATGCGAAATGGAGACGAAAATCGTCACAGCAAAGCTTAGAAATTTCAGAATGTCGCCTCAGAAAGTCAGGGAACTTGCTGACGTCGTAAGAGGCAAAAAAGCGGGCGATGCTAAAAACATTTTAGAGTTCACGCCGAAGAAATCAGCGTTGGCTCTTAAAAAGCTGCTTGATTCTGCAATCGCTAATGCAGAAAATAATTTTAATATGGATCCCGATAACCTTTTCATCAAAACCATCATGGTCGACGAAGGTCAGGTTATGAAGAGATTCGTTCCCAGAGCACAGGGAAGAGCGGCTAAAATATTGAAAAGATCAAGCCATATTACAATTGAGCTTGCTGAAAACAAAAAAGATTAGTGACGGAGGTGAACTTTGGGACAAAAGGTTAATCCCATAGGGCTGAGACTCGGGGTAACCCGAACTTGGGAATCAGTATGGTACAGTGATAAAAATTATAGCAAGTGGCTTCACGAAGATCTTAAAGTCAGAAAGGCGGTCAAAAAAGAGTTCTACTCCGCAGGTATCGCAAGGATCGACATTGAAAGATCGGGTGAGAAACTTAAAATAATAATCCATGCTGCAAAGCCCGGAATAGTAGTGGGGAGAAAAGCTGTCGGTCTCGACAGGATCAAAGAACTGGTTTTGAAAGTCGCGAAAGACGCAAACAAGGACGGAATTTCCGTTCAGGTCGAAGAAGTCAAGAAGCCCGAAATCGACGCTCAGCTCGTATGCGAAAGCATTGCAGAGCAGCTTGAAAGAAGAGCTCATTTCAGAAAAGCGATGAAAAGAGCTATCGGTCAGGCAATGAAGAGCGGTGCGGAAGGTATCAAAGTCCAGACTTCCGGCAGACTCGGCGGTGCAGAAATCGCAAGAACCGAAAGATACCAGGAAGGAAGAACTCCGCTCCACACTCTCAGAGCCAACATCGACTACGGTTTTGCAACCGCTAAAACCAGCTACGGTGTTATCGGCGTAAAAGTTTGGCTTTCCAAAGGTGATTTTACCGCTGAAAGAAAGTCCGAACCGAGAAGAAGACAACAGAAAAACAAATAGCGGGTGAATTGCCATGTTAATGCCAAATAAGGTTAAACACAGAAAAATGATGAAGGGCAAGAGAACCGGTCTTGCTACTTCATGCAACAGTATCGATTACGGTGAATTCGCTCTTAAAGCTACGGAATGCGGCTGGATCAACAGCAGACAGATCGAGGCTGCCCGTGTTGCTATCATGAGAGCGGTAAAAAGAGGCGGACGTATGTGGATCCGCATTTTCCCGGACAAACCCATCACGAAGAAACCTCTCGAAGTCAGAATGGGTAAGGGAAAAGGTAACCCGGAAGAGTGGGTTTGCGTTATTAAACCCGGCCGCGTCCTTTTCGAGCTTGGCGATGTCGATCCGGAAACAGCTAACGAAGCTTTCCGCCTTGCTTCCCACAAGCTTCCTCTTAGAACGAAAATAATTGGAAAGGGAGATGAACTGAAATGAAAGTTTCTGAATTGAGAGCAAAAACTTTGGCGGAACTCGAAGCTCAGCTTCTTACCGCGAAAGAGGAACAGTTCAATCTTAGAATGCAGAAAACGATGGGACAGCTTGAGAATCCTTCCCGCATCATGACTGTGAGAAGAGAGATTGCAAAGATCAAAACCATCATTACTGAAAAGAAGAACGGGACTGAGGTGAAATAATGATTAAGGCAAAAAGAATACTTGTCGGCACAGTTGTTTCCGATGCTATGGACAAGACTGTAACGGTTCGCGTAACACGCCGTTTCAAACACCCTCTTTATAAGAAGGTCGTCACCGCGCGCAAGAAATATCTTGCCCACGACGAAGAAAACGCATTCCACGAAGGCGACATTGTCAGAATCCAGGAATGCGCTCCCATCAGCAAAAGAAAGACTTGGTTTGTAAAAGAAAAAATCGGTGAAAGCAGGAGATAGACCATGATACAGGAAATGACAAGACTGGCCGTGGCAGACAACTCCGGTGCCAAAGAAGTTCAGTGCGTAAAGGTTTACGGCGGTTCGAAGATAAGATATGCCGGTGTAGGCGATGTTATCGTCGTAGCTGTAAAAGTTGCTGATCCCAAAGGCAAAATCAAAAAAGGCGATGTGAAAAAGGCTGTTATCGTCCGTCAGAGCAAGGAAGTCCGCAGAGAAGACGGTTCCTACATCCGTTTTGACGACAACGCTGTCGTTATGATCGACGAGAGCTACGAGCCTGTCGGAACACGTGTTTTCGGCCCTGTTGCAAGAGAACTTCGTGCGAAAGGCTTCATGAAGATAGTTTCGCTCGCTCCGGAAGTATTATAAGAGGTGCGCAATGGCTAAGATAAAAAAGAACGATATGGTAAAGGTTATTGCCGGAAAAGACAAAGGCAAAACCGGAAAAGTTTTGGAAGTTCTCGTTTCCGAAGAAAAAGTTGTCGTCGAAGGTGTAAACGTTTACAAAAAACACCAGAAACAGACTGCGACAAAGGAAGCGGGTATTGTTGACAAAAGCATGCCGATCCACATTTCGAACGTTGTAGCTATCGATCCGAAAACCGGCGAAACTACTTCTTTCAGAATGAAAACTCTCGAAGACGGCAAACGCGTCAGAGTCAGCAAGAAAACCGGCGAAACCGTTGAATAGTGGAGAAGAAAATGAACGAAAAGTATAAGAGCAGACTTAGAACTCTTTACGAAAACGAAATTAAGCCGGCTTTGAAAAACGAGCTTAATGTCGGAAACATGGCTGTTCCGAAAATCGAAAAGATCGTTGTCAATATGGGTCTCGGCGAAGCTATCGCAAACAAGAAGATTCTTGAGGACGCGGTAAAAGAGCTTACGGCAATCACCGGTCAGAAGCCCGTTGTCAACAAGGCGAGAAAGTCAATCGCTACCTTCAAACTCAGAGAAGGCATGCCGATCGGAACGTCGGTAACTCTTCGTAAGGACATTATGTATGATTTCCTTGATCACCTCATCAACATCGCGCTTCCGCGTGTTAAAGATTTCAAAGGTGTTTCGGGAAAAGGTTTCGACGGCAGGGGGAACTACACTCTCGGTATCAAAGAGTTCTTCATTTTCCCGGAAATCGACTTCAATAAAGTTGAAAAATCAAAAGGCTTCAACATCACGATAGTTACTACGGCAACTAACGACAAAGATGCGAAACTTCTGCTCAAGAAGTTCAACATGCCTTTTAACAGTTAATTTGTAGGAGGACAGTTTGGCTAAGAAAAGTCTTCGCTTGAAAGCGGAAAGAAAACCGAAATTTGCAGTCAGAGCCTATACTCGTTGCCCTCTTTGCGGCAGGCCGAAGGCTGTTTTCAGAAAGTTTAATATGTGCAGATTGTGCTTCAGAAAACTTGCTAACGAAGGGCTTATACCCGGTGTTACCAAGTCGAGCTGGTAGTTGTAGAGGTGAAATATGACAATGAATGATTTAGTTTCCAACTATCTTACCAGAGTCAGAAACGCGATCCTTGCAGGCAAGGAAACCGTTTCAGGCATTCCTTCTTCCAAAATTCTTGAGGAGATCTCGAGAGTTCTCAAAGAGGAAGGCTACATCAACGATTACAGAGTCAACGAACTCGACGGTAAGAAAACGATTGCGGTTGACTTGAAATACTACCGCAACAAAAGTGTTATTTCAAATCTCGAAAGAGTAAGCACGACAGGAAGAAGAGTTTATTCAAGATCCAACGAGATTCCGTTTGTCCGCGAAGGTCTCGGAATTTCGATCGTAACGACTTCGAAAGGCGTTATGACCGATGCGAAGGCGAGAGAACTCAATGTCGGCGGCGAAATTATTTGTAGAGTATGGTAACGGAGGTTTAAAGTGTCAAGAATAGGAAAAATGCCGATTCCGTTCGGCAGCAATGTAAAAGTCTCCGTGAAAGACAATGTTGTAACAGTCCAGGGTCCGAAAGCGACATTGGAAAAAGCGATCCATCCTGCTATTCACGTTGCAGTAGAAGGATCGGAAATCCATGTTACAAGAAGCGACGAAACAGCTGAAAGCAAGGCGTTGCACGGTCTTTCAAGAGTTCTCATTGCAAACATGGTTCACGGTGTTGTCGATGGTTTCTCGAAGACTCTCGAAGTAAAGGGAACCGGATACAAGTTTGAGCTTAAAGGGGATAAACTCGGATTTTCTTTAGGTTTTTCTCATCCCGTAGAGATGGTATTACCTAAGGGGATTTCTGCAGAAGTCAACAAGACGAACAATGAAGTAACCCTTACCTCTGCCGACAAAGAACTTCTCGGTGATTTTGCGGCAAAGATCAAAAAACTCCGTCCGGTTGAGCCTTACAAAGGTAAAGGTATTTTTTACAAGGATCAGTTTATCAGAAGAAAAGCTGGTAAGGCTGCAGGTAAGTAGTTAGCGGAGGAATTAATGAGACCAGATATTAAAAAAGAGAGAAGAATCAGAAGGAAAGCGGCTATCAGAAAGAAAATTTCCGGCACTCCTGAATGTCCGAGACTCACTGTTTTCAAAAGCAACAGACACATCTATGCTCAGGTTATAGATGATGTTGCAGGAAAAACACTGGCAGCTTCCTCGTCCGATGAGAAAAATTTTGTAAAGCCCGAAGGCGACAAGAAGGCTGTTGCAAAGAAGATCGGAGAGTTTATCGCTGAAAGATGCAAGGCAAAAGGCATCGAAGCTGTCGTTTTTGACAGAAACGGTTATCCTTTCCACGGCAGAGTAAAGGCTCTCGCTGATGCGGCAAGGGAAAATGGACTTAAATTCTAAGGTTGGGAGTGATTATGAAAGAAATGAATAAACCGGTTAATCCGGAGTCTCTTGAACTCAATGAGAAACTCGTTTATGTAAACAGAGTTGCAAAGGTCGTCAAGGGCGGTAAAAATTTCAGCTTCGCAGCGTTGATGGTTGTCGGTGACGGAAACGGTTCGGTCGGAATCGGTCTCGGAAAGGCGAGAGAAGTTCCCGAAGCAATCAGAAAGGGCGTCGCGAGAGCAAAAAAGAACATCAAACAGGTCAAATTGCTCAGAGGAACTGTTCCGCATGAAATTACCGGTGAATTCGGCGCAGGAAAAGTCATCCTTCGTCCGGCATCGGCTGGTACCGGCGTTATTGCGGGTTCGGCGGTCAGAGCTGTTCTCGAAGCGGCCGGCGTAACCGATATACTTTCAAAGAGTATCGGTTCGAACAATCCTCACAATATGGCAAAGGCTACGCTCAACGCTCTTCTGAATGTCGAAGGCCTCGAAAGCGTTGAAGCAAAGAGAAATGTCGGTGTTAAAGATTATCAGTTGAAAGAAGAGGAGTAACATAATGCAGCTTCATGAACTTACAAGACCCGAAGGCCTGAAAAACAGGAAAAGAGTGGGCAGAGGTAACGGCAGCGGCACCGGAAGCACGGCAGGAAGAGGCCACAAAGGTCAGAAAGCACGTTCCGGCGGCGGTGTCAGAAGAGGTTTTGAAGGCGGTACGATGCCTTACAACAGACGAATCCCGAAGAGAGGCTTCTTCAACAAATTCGCAAAAACAGTCTGTGAAATCAACGTAAGATATTTGAATCAGTTCGAAAACGGCGAAGTTGTCGAACTCGACAAACTTCTTGCAGCGGGACTTTGCCACGCGAATGACGACATGGTCAAATTCTTCGGACAGTTCGACCTTGGCGGAAAGGCTTTGACAGTCAAAGCTCACAAATTCACGAAAGGCGCGAAAGAATCCATTGAAAAAGCTGGCGGAAAAGCAGAGGAGATAAAGCTTGATAAGTAAGGCAATAAAAAATATTTTCAGGATTCCGGATCTCAGGGATAAAGTCATCTTTACCCTTCTGATGCTCGGAGTTTACAGACTTGGAATATTTGTAACGACGCCCGGCGTAAACCGTTCGGTTATGGAAAAAATCATGTCGACAAAGGCTGACGGCACATTGCTCGGCATGTTCAACATGTTCGGCGGCGGTGCTTTGGAAAACCTTTCCATTTTCGCACTCGGAATCATGCCTTACATCAGTTCTTCCATCGTCATGTCGCTTCTCGCGGTTATCGTTCCGCAGATCGGCGAATGGCAGAAAGACGGCGAGCAGGGTTACAAAAAGATAACCCAGTGGACAAGATACGGCACGGTCATTTTGTGTCTGGTTCAGGGCTTTATGATGTCGAAATTCCTTGAAGGTCTTACCGGATCGGCAGGCGAAGTCGTCGTCAACAACCCGGGCTGGTTCTTCCGCATTCTGACTGTCATCACGCTGACCGCAGGAACGCTTTTCCTTATGTGGCTCGGCGAGCAGATTACCGACAGAGGCATCGGAAACGGCGTTTCGCTCATCATTTTCGCGTCGATCGTTGCACGTTTCCCGAGAATGTTCTTCGATATGGGTAAGTACCTGAAAGAAGGAATGATTCAGCCGCATCAGGTTGTCATTCTTGTTCTTGCCATGGTTGTCGCTTTCGCGGTTATCGTATTTGTTGAAAGTTCGCAGAGAAGAATTCCCGTTCAGTATGCAAGACGCGCGGCAGGCGGTGCGAGACAGATCCAGAATTCGCATCTTCCGCTCAAAATCAATACATCGGGAGTTATTCCGCCGATTTTCGCAAGTGCACTTCTGGTCTTCCCTGCAACGGTTTCCAACTTCTTCAACTTCAGCATGGGATCGCTTCAGGCTTGGCTCAATCCGGGCGGATGGCTTTACAACCTTCTTTATCTTGCCCTCATAATTTTCTTCGCGTTCTTCTATACTTTCATTCAGTTCAAGACTGACGATGTCGCGGAGAACATCAACAAACAGGGCGGATACATTCCCGGAATCAGACCCGGAAAAGAGACAGTTGCCTACATCAACACGGTTCTTTCGAGAATCACGTTCGGAGGCGCGATTTATCTCTGCGCTGTATGTATGTTGCCTGATCTGCTCAGAAACAAGATGGGACTTCCGTTCTATATGGGCGGAACTTCGATACTCATCGTCGTAGGTGTCGCGATGGATATGGCGGCTCAGATTGAAAGCTACCTTATCAGCAACAACTACGAAGGTTTCGCTATCGGCGGCAAAGGTTCTCTCATCAAAAGCAGAAGAGGATAGTTTCCGATGAGTAAGGAAGAAGGCATCATTGTAGAAGGAACGATCATCGACACTTTGCCGAACGCGATGTTCAGAGTGGCTCTCGAAAACGGTCACTCGGTTCTCGCGCACATTTCGGGCAAAATGCGCAAGTATTTCATCCGCATTCTGCCGGGCGACAAAGTGCAGATCGAGCTTTCGCCTTACGATCTGTCGAGAGGGAGAATCGTCCACAGGATGAAAAGCACCAATACTGCTAACAACGCTAATTCGAATAATTAAGGAGAGAGAGATGAAAGTAAGAGCTTCGGTAAAAAAGATATGCTCAAAATGCAAAATCGTTAAGAGAAAAGGTATTCTCAGAGTTATATGCGAAAACCCTAAGCATAAACAAAAACAAGGTTAATATAGTTGTCGCGAAAAAAGAGGAGGTGACACTTGGTTCGTATCGCAGGAATTGATCTTCCGAGGAAGAAGAGAATGGAAATTGCCTTGACCTATGTATACGGCATAGGCAGGACAAGTGCTCAGAAAATACTTGATGAAGCCGGCATTGACAGAAATATCAAAAGTGACGATGTCGATGAGCCGATGGCTATCAAAATCAGAGCCATTATCGACCAGAAGTATACGGTCGAAGGTGATCTTAGAAAAGAAACTATTATGAACATCAAAAGATTGATGGATCTCGGCAGCTACAGAGGCCGCAGACACAGAAGAGGCCTTCCGTGCAGAGGTCAGAGAACTCGTACTAACGCAAGAACGAGAAAGGGTCCGAGACGCAATCTTATGAAAAAGAAAAAATAATAGTTGAAGGAGAGAGAGTATGGCACCTGAAAAAAAGAAAAGAGTTAAAAAGAATATACAGACAGGACTTGCCTATATTCAGTGCAGTTTCAACAACACGATTGTTACGATCACTGATGTAAGCGGCAACGTTCTTTCCTGGTCAAGCGCAGGTCTCAAAGGATTCCGCGGCAGCAAGAAAAGCACTCCCTACGCTGCACAGATGGCTGCTGAAGATGCAGGCAAAAAGGCGCAGGAATACGGTCTCAGGACTTTGAGTGTTTTCGTAAAAGGTCCCGGAAGCGGAAGAGAAGCTGCGATCAGAGGATTCGCAAATATCGGTTACAACGTAACACTTCTTAGAGATATCACTCCGATACCGCACAACGGTTGTCGTCCCAAAAAGAAAAGAAGAGTTTAATTTGTTGTTTAGTGTAAACTTTTAGCTTAAAAGGAGGAAGCTTTGGCTAAGAACAAAGAAGCAAAATGCAAAATTTGCAGAAGAGAAGGTGTAAAACTTTTTCTTAAAGGCGAACGCTGCAATTCAGACAAATGCTCGTTCGACAGAAAACCTTATTCGCCCGGTCTCCACGGCCGTGAGAAGAAAAGAGTCACTGAATACAAAATTCAGCTTCGTGAAAAGCAGAAAACAAAAGCAATGTACGGTATGCTTGAAAGACAGTTCAGCATTTTCTACAAGAGAGCTGATCTGAAGAAAGGCGCAACCGGTGAAAATCTGCTCAGAATGCTTGAATGCAGACTCGACAACGTTGTTTACCGCCTCGGTTTCGCAAACAGCAGAGCTCAGGCTAGACAGCTTATCAACCACAGACATTTTTCAGTCAACGGAAAAGGCACTGACATCCCGTCTTTCATCGTAAAGGAAGGCGACATCATTGCAGTCAAGGACAACAGCAAGGAAGCTAAGATTTTCAAAGAGATCATGGCTGACGAGAACATCGCTGCAAGAATTGCAACACCGGCATGGCTGGAACTGAATAAGGACGAAATGAAGGGAAAAGTTATCCGTCTTCCCGAAAGAGAAGATTTACCGCAGGATATTAAGGAAAATCTCATAGTTGAGCTTTACTCTAAGTAATGGAGGGATTCTGATGTTTCGAGCCAATTGGAAAACATTGATTATGCCGAAAGAGGTCAAAATCGGCGAGCAGGGGCAGAACTACTGCCGTTTCATCTGCGAACCGCTTATGAAAGGATACGGCATAACTTTGGGCAACGCGCTTCGCAGAATCCTTATTTCCAGTCTTCGCGGAGCAGCCGTTATCGGCGTTAAAATAAAAGGTGTCGAGCACGAGTTCGCAACGATTCCCGGAATAAAGGAAGACGTTGTCGACATTATCCTCAACATCAAGCAGATCCGTTTTGTCGCGCATGAAGACAAACTTCATTACCTTGTTCTCAAGAAAAGCGGCAAAGGGACTGTAACTGCCGGAGATATTCAGGAAACTGCCGGACTTACGATCCTCAACAAGGATCTTCCGCTTTTCGAGATGGACGAAGGCGTCGATTTCGAAATGGAACTTCTTGTCGGCATCGGAAGAGGCTATGTTCCGTCTGAATCGCACAATCAGGATATTTTCAGCGAAGGTTATATTCCGATAGACTCTTTCTTTTCTCCTGTCGTCAGAGCAAACTACAAAGTTTCGAACGCAAGGGTAAAGAACAGTTTCGATTTCGACAAGCTCACTTTCGATCTGGAAACGGACGGTTCGCTTTCACCGCGTGACGCATTGGCTTATGCGGCTATGATCTTGCGCGAACACACGAAATTCTTCATCAGTTTCGCAGTTGACGAAGTCGAAGATCCGAATTCGACAGACGTGATCGGCGACGTAAACATGAACCTTTACAAGACGATCGACGATCTCGAACTCAGCGTCAGATCGAACAACTGCCTTAAAAATGCGGAAATCAAGTATATCGGTGAACTTGTCACCAAGACCGAGGCCGATATGCTGAAGACGAAGAATTTCGGAAGAAAATCTCTCAACGAGATAAAAGTTCTTTTGATGAAGATGGGATTGCATTTCGGAATGGAAATCGAAAATTTCCCCGATGCCAGAATTATTGAACAAATAGAAAAGAAAGCAGGGAGCAAACAATGAGACATAAAAAAGCTGGAAGAAAATTGAACAGAAATAGCTCGCATCGCGAGGCTATGCTTTGTAACTTGCTGAATTCACTTGTAAAAAGCGAACGTATTCAGACAACTTTGATGAGAGCTAAAGAGCTTCAGAAAATCGCTGACAAGGCTGTAACTCTTGCAAAGAAGAACACGACCGCTTCGATTACCCAGCTTTCAAAACTGGTTAAATCGGACAGAGAAGAAGTCATTACAAAGCTTTTGAAGGAAATCGGACCGAGATTTGCCAACAGAGAAGGCGGTTACACGAGAATAATCAAACTCGGATTCCGCAGAGGCGACGCAGCTCCGACCGCGCTTATCGAATATCTGAGCGCAGATGAAACGGCAAAGAAAAAAGCTAAGAAAGCTCCGAAAGCAGAAGCAAAGGCTGTTGAAGCACCTGTTGCCGAAGCTCCGGCAGAAGCAAAGGCTGAAGAGCCGACCGCTTAATTTTTCTTGTCTTTGTTTTGATTTTGATAATGGCTGCTTTCGGGCAGCCATTTTTGTTTGCAGGTGCCGCTTTGAATTTGTCTGAAATTAAAAAATATCTCGCGAAAGCTTCTCTTCATGCCGACAGAAAATTTTCGCAGAATTTTCTCTTCAATGACGATGTTCTGCATCGAATAATTGATTTGGTACCGGCCGGCAAAGGTTTTTACGTCGAAATCGGCGGCGGCTTAGGCTCTCTCACCGAAAAAGCGGTTGAAAAAGGGCTTGATCCTTTCACCGTCATTGATCTTGACGAAAACATGCTGAAAATTCTCGAAAGCCGTTTTTCAGGCAAGGCGGATATTGTCTGCAAAGACGGTTCGAAAATCGATTTTTCTGAATATTATCAAGATGATAGGGGTTTTGTTTTCGGGAATTTGCCCTATCAGGTAAGTTCTTTAATTATGATGAATACCTGCTTTGAAAGCCGATATCTGGAGGGCGCGGTTTTTCTTCTGCAGAAGGAAGTTGCGCAGAAATTTGCAGCTTTGCCCGGAACGCGCGATTTCGGGCCGGTTGCGGCGCTGATCAGGCTTCTGGGACATGCGGAATATGAATTTACGGTTCACGCGGAGGATTTTTATCCCGCTCCGAAAGTCGAAAGCGCAGTCCTGAAAGTGACTTTCGAGAGGCATGATTTGGCTAAAAACGAGCTTTCCGCCTTTGCCGATACGGTGCGGATTCTTTTTTCAAACAGACGCAAGACTCTGCAGAATGTTTTTAAGATAAATTCACTAAATACAGCTGTTTTGGACAAATTCGGGATCGCTTCGAAGCGCGCCGAGGAACTCGACTGGGATACGATTCTCAAAATAAACGATGAAATCGGGAGAAAAAAATGATGAAAGTCACTCTTCCAAAACTCAAAAGCAAAAAAGGGATTGAAAAAATATCGATGGTGACCTGCTACGACGCCTCTTTCGCGCGTCTTGTCGAAAAGGCAGAAATCGACTCGATTCTTGTCGGCGACAGCCTCGGCATGGTCATAAAAGGCGAGGAAAACACTTTAAACGTTTCGGTCGACGAGGTAGCTTATCACGTTGAAGCTGTGAGAAAAGGGGCTGGCGAGCCCTTTTTAATTGCCGATATGCCTTTCGGAAGCTACCAGCCTTCAGTCGAAAAAGGGATCGAAAGTGCCGTCAAACTCGTGAAAGCGGGTGCGGAAGCGGTCAAACTTGAAGGTGGACGCGAAGTCGCGCCTTTGATTTCGGCTCTCTCAAATTTCGGGATCCCGGTTGTTGCGCATATAGGGCTTACGCCTCAGTTCGTCAATAAATTCGGCGGGTTCGTCAAACGCGGCAAAAGCCTTGCCGAGCGGAAATTCATCATGGAATCGGCTCTTGAAGTCGAAAAAGCGGGTGCCGACATGATAGTTCTCGAAGGAATTCCCGAAACTCTGGCGGCAGAAATCACCAAAAAAGTGAAAATTCCCACGATCGGAATCGGCGCAGGCACCGACACGGACGGACAGGTGCTTGTAATCTATGACCTTCTGGGTATGAACGCCGATTTCAATCCGTCATTCCTCAAAAAATATCTCAATCTTGATTCTCTGGTCACAAACGCTCTCAGAGAATACAAAAAAGATGTGGGAAATAGTTAAGTCTGAAAATTAAATTCCGGGATATTTCAGCGTTTATTTTTCAAACGAAGAAGATTCGATAAACAGGCATTTGCTGTCGTCGCCTGTAAGAGTCCATACCTGTGTTTCGCGGTCGATTTTAGCCGGAAGAAGTTTGACATTTGTGAAAGAGAGCGAAACGTGTTTGTTTTCCATATCTAAACTGTTGATTTTGACTGTGCCGCTGACAGCGAGATATGCTCCGTTCCATTGATTATCGTTTTCCGTTTCCGCAAATTCCTCTTCAGTGCTTGGGTGAAAGTCTTCAAGGATATAGAGTTCAGGATTGTTGGTCGAAGCAAAATCGTATTCCTTGTTCGCTTCAACGAGTGGTTCCATCACAAAACTTATGATATCATCGTATTCCGGATTGATGCCGGTTCTTGGAACATAACTCCCTAACATATAAAATTCTTCATCATCTTCTTCGTCATCAAAGATGGCATCGTTCCATTTCACAGTGATTTTTGTGCAGTCGTTGTTGTTTTCAGCTTCGTTGTTTCCTTCCTCGCTGTTTCCTTCCTCATTGTTGCTGTTGTTGCCGTTGTTGCCTTTGTTGTCGTCGTCGCTGTCGCTGCCGCCGCACGAAATTACAAGAAACATTGCCGCAAAAATCGCGGTTAAAACCAAAAACTTTTTCATCTTTTCCTCCATAAAAAATTTGCCAGTTAAAGAACTGAACTGGATTGACTTTACTCCGTTTTTTTTAATAGTCAAAATTTGAGAAAAATCTCTTTTTAAATAAAATCACCCGTTTTTGTTCTACGGAGGTTGAAATGCGTTCGTTTTTTGTTGCTTTTCTGATGCTTTTTCTTGTGTTTCTGTGCAGTTGCGAGGTCGAACCGAAGCTGCCGGAAAACGCTCTTGTTATTGATCAGGTGATTTATGTCGACGAGGTCAAGGAGGGTGTTCCGCAGACGGTCCAGATGCCCGACGGCAAGGTCGTCACCTACAAAATGCCGATGAAACTCAAGGACAAACAGCTTATAAAAATCAAGGAAGCGGAAGGCGAGCCGCCTTATTACATCCGCGTCATGCTGCGGGAACGTGATGGAAAAGACAAAAAATAGGGTCGTCGCGGCTCTCACAGGTTCGATCGGGACCGGAAAGACAGTCGTTCTCGACTATTTCCGCGACAATCTGGGATTCAAGACCGTTTCAGCCGACGCGATCGGGCATGAAATCTTACAAAAACCTGAAATTATTGATGAAATAGTAAAAACTTTTGGCGAGAACGTTGTGCGGGAAGGTAAAATCGACCGCAGAATTTTGGGAAAAATCGTTTTTTCGGATAAAACGGAACTCTTGAAGCTCAACGAAATCACCCACCCCGCGATTTTAAAGAGAATGTTCGAAATCATTGACGATCTGTCGCAGAAATCGCCGGTAATCGTTGAAGCTGCCATACTGATCGAAGCCGGCTGGCAGAAATATTTCGACACGGTCATGCTTGTTTACTGCAAACCTGAAATCCAGCTTTACCGTTTGATGACGCGCGACGGGATCAGCCGCGAAGAGGCGGAAAAAAAGATAAAAAGCCAGATGAGTTTTGAAGAGAAAAAGCCGTTTGCGACTCATCTTATCGATACAAGTTTCGGAATCGAAGTGACAAAAATCACCCTCGAAAAAATCGCGAAAGAAATTCTTTGAAATTTGATGTCGTCGATTATTTCTGGATTTCGAGATATTTTTCAAGACCGAGTTTGAGGACGTTCATCGCTCTCTTGGTCTTCTCTTCATTGAGGACGAATGCGATCCTTGCTTCGTTTCTGCCGAGTCCCGGAGTCGAGTAGAAGCCTTCAGCCGGAGCGAGCATAACGGTTTCGCCGTTGACGTCGAAATCGGTGAGGAGCCAGATTATGAAATCTTCCGCGTTCTTGACCGGAAGTTTGATTACGATGTAGAAAGCGCCGTTCGGAACTCTGTATTCAACGCCTTTCATCTCTTTGAGCGTTGCGAGGACTGCATCTCTTCTTCTCTTGTATTCGCCGACAACCGTCTCGTAGTATTTGTCGTCGAGATCAGCCGATTTGACAGCCATCATCTGGTCGATCGTGGGCGGGCAGAGACGAGCCTGACCGTAAGCGAGAGCAGCTTTCATGATTTCTTTGTTGTAGCTTACGAAAGCACCGATTCTTGCGCCGCAGGAAGAGAATCTTTTCGAAATACTGTCCATAACGACGACTCTGTCCTTAGCCTCTTCGAAGCTGAGAAGGCTGACATGTTTTTCGCCGTTGAAAATGAATTCACGGTAAACTTCGTCCGCGAAAATGAAGAGGTCTTTTTTGATCGCGAGCTGGACGATCTTCGAAAGTTCTTCTCTCGAGTAAACCTTTCCTGTCGGGTTGTTCGGGTTGCAGATCATGACCGCTTTCGTGTTCGGAGTTACGAGCTTTTCGATCTCTTCGACAGCCGGAATTTCCCAGTCGTTATCGATTTTTGTCGTTATCGGAACGATTTTTACGCCGGTCGCGGTAGCAAAACCGTTGTAGTTCGTGTAGAAAGGCTCCGGAATGAGTACTTCGTCGCCTGCGTCAAGGCAGACTGTGTAAGCCATGATGATCGCTTCGCTTCCGCCGGTCGTTACCATGATGTTGTCGCGGGTAAGCGGAATGTCGTATCTTGCGTAGTATTTTACAAGCGCGTCCTGATATTCGGGAATACCCTGGCTCGGACCGTAAGCAATGACTTTTGTCTTGATTTCATTAAGAACTTTCAGCATTTCTTCGGGAGTTTCGACATCGGGCTGGCCGATATTGAAGTGATAGACCGTTTTTCCTTTTGCCTTCGCATCGTTTGCGTAAGGAGCAAGTTTTCTGATCGGTGAAAGGGGCATAGACTGGCCTCTGACGGAAATGTGTCTCATTTTTTCCTCCAAAAAAAGTTAAAAAAACAGCATCTGCGCCCTTGTAGCACTTAAAAATGCAAAAGCAAGCAAAATCGGCCGCAAATTTGTTATTTTTCGGGCATTTCGGCTTGACATAGAATTTTAGTATGATATTTTCCCGCGCCGTTGACTGTGTCCGGCCGCCGTTGACCTTGTCCGGCCGTTTTAATAACTTAACATTTGGAGGATCAAATGACCAGAAAGAAAGTTCTCATCATGGGTGCTGCCGGTAGAGATTTCCACAACTTCAACACCTATTTCAGACACAATCCCGAGTATGAAGTAGTTGCTTTCACCGCTACTCAGATTCCTGACATCGACGGAAGAAAGTACCCGAAAGAACTCGCAGGCGAAGACCTTTACCCGAACGGTATTCCTATTTATGACGAAACCGAACTTCCGAGACTTGTAAAAGAACTCGGCGTTGAAGTATGCGTATTCGCTTACAGCGATATTTACTACCCGATAGTTATGAACAAGAGCGCTCTCGTCAACTCTCTCGGCGCTGACTTCGTTCTTATGGGATACGACAAGACGAAGATCAAATCATGCAAACCGATCATCTCGATCTGCGCTGTCAGAACGGGCTGCGGCAAAAGCCAGACAACAAGATTCATCTATGATATTTTCAAGAAAATGGGCAAAAAGGTCGTTGCAGTCCGTCACCCGATGCCTTACGATCCTGACCTCAACAAACAGGCTGTTCAGCGCTTCGCTAAGATCGAAGACCTCAAGGCTAACAACTGCACCATCGAGGAAATGGAAGAGTACGAGCCGCACATCGCTGCAGGCAACGTAATTTATGCAGGCGTTGACTACGAAGCTATTCTCCGTCAGGCTGAAAAAGATGTTGACGGCGAACCCGATGTCATCCTCTGGGACGGCGGAAACAACGATTTCCCGTTCTATGATTCAGACCTCAAGATCGTTGTCGTAGATCCTCTCAGACCGGGTCACGAATGCCTCTACTATCCGGGCG
>Ga0310690_10004606_pt1 | contig 19375 bp, 6 predicted proteins | sample AusTroGonzalo_MG_2_FD_207661 | JGI IMG/M metagenome (GOLD analysis project Ga0310690, IMG submission 207661) | Bovine rumen microbial communities from tropical cattle in Woodstock, Queensland, Australia - Gonzalo_04 (v2) (version 2) | ecosystem: Host-associated > Mammals > Digestive system >...
AACATGGATGCTGATATACGCCAAAGAAGGCGAGAAAGGTCTTGCCACGTATCCTAAAAACATCTGCATTGGAGCGATAAAGACCAAGATTATTTGCACATATCGCAGAAAGAGAGTACCTTTGCACACGTTAGGCGCACGCTATAGTGTCCCGTAGTCGTCAGTAATCCGTTACATATCTAATTACAAGCACAAGGGACGTTCTGGTATTGAGGGTTTGTTTTACGTCCGTTGAAAATCTTATCTCGTGTTCCTCTTTACTGGAATTTGATGTCTGACAAATTGTCGTAAAATTTTCGATGCCCCACAGCCTGCCGAATCAAAGAAGCCCCGCAAATGCTGTTTTGCCATCTGCAGATTCCAAATTATAAAAAAACGGCCCTATAAAAAAATCCCCCCTATTATATAGGGGGAAGTAAAAAAGGCGTATACTTGTATTAAAATTTCATTCTTTTTTATTATTTTTGCTGCATGAAATAAAAAGAAGAACGTTCCGGTTGTATGAGATTCCTGTTCTGGCTGTTCGTTTTGGACTTTCTTGACCGTCATCTATGAACAGCACCCGTGCGGCAGATGCCAAAAGAGAACACAAAGAGCCATAAAAATTATAGCTCTAAGGCGGGGAATGCATGTTCTTACGAGGAGTGATTCGGGCGGGATTCGAACCCGCGACCCACAGCTTAGAAGGCTGTTGCTCTATCCAACTGAGCTACCGAACCCCAATCTTCAGGACATAATCCGCTGCAAAGGTACGATAAATTTCCGAATTGTGCAAAAAAAACACAAAAAAATTTTGCTATTTCAAAAAAATAGCGTATCTTTGCAGGCTTAATTTGGAGAGATAGCATCATGCGACAACTAAAAATCACCAAATCAATCACCAACCGCGAGTCCGCTTCGCTTGACAAATATCTGCAAGAGATTGGACGTGAGGACCTTATCTCGGTAGAAGAGGAAGTGGAACTGGCGGGACGCATCCGCAACGGCGACCGTGCGGCTCTGGAGAAACTGACCCGCGCTAACCTGCGCTTCGTGGTTTCGGTGGCCAAACAGTACCAAAACCAGGGTCTGAGCCTTCCGGATCTCATCAACGAAGGCAACCTCGGCCTCATCAAGGCTGCGGAGAAATTCGACGAGACCCGCGGTTTCAAGTTCATCTCCTACGCGGTATGGTGGATACGGCAGTCGATACTTCAGGCTCTTGCGGAGCAGGCACGTATCGTGCGTCTTCCGCTGAACCAGGTTGGCTCCATCAACAAAATCAACAAGGCACTCCAGCGTTTCGAGCAGATCCACGAGCGCCGTCCTTCGGCGGAAGAACTAGCGGAGGAACTGGACATCCCCGTGGACAAGATAGCCGACACGCTGAAGATGTCGGGCCGCCACGTGAGTGTGGACGCTCCTTTCGTAGAAGGCGAGGACAACTGCCTGATTGACGTGATGGTAAACGAAGACTCCCCGAACGCCGACCGCGGACTCATCAACGAGTCGCTCTCGAAGGAGGTGGACCGCGCCCTTGCGACGCTGACGCCCCGCGAGGCAGAAATCATCCGTAAATTCTTCGGAATCGGGATTCCTGAAAAGACCCTTGAGGAAATCGGCGACGACCTTCACCTCACGCGCGAGCGCGTGCGCCAAATCAAGGAGAAAGCCATCCGCAAACTGCAAGGAAACGCGCGGTGCCGCATCCTGCGGACCTATCTGGGATAGGATTACCCCATGCAGGAACACGCAAGCCGCCGGACAGACAACATCCGGCGGTTTTTTCTGCATATATAAGCAAACGGAATGGGCGCGTCAGGAGGCGTTGAAGAGCAGCCGGAACACCTCCGCCACCTTGTCCGCAGGCAGCACCCTGATATTCAGTCCGGCAGCCGCATAAGGCTGTCCGGCAGGAACGACGATACGGGAGAAACCCAGTTTCTGTGCCTCGCGGATACGCTGGTCGAGGCGGTTGACGGGACGTATCTCGCCCGAAAGACCGACTTCGCCGGTGAGACAGATATCAGCGGGCAGCGCGATGTCCATATTAGAGGACAGCACGGCGGCAAGAACGGCGAGGTCGGTGGCGGGGTCGTTGACCCGCAAGCCGCCTGCTATGTTGAGGAAAACGTCTTTTTGCTGCAACTTGAACCCCACTCTTTTCTCCAGAACGGCAAGAAGCATGTTCAGCCGCCGTCCGTCAAAGCCTGTGGAAGAGCGCTGCGGCGTGCCGTAAGCGGCGGTGCTGACCAGTGCCTGCACCTCGATAAGCAGCGGGCGTATGCCTTCCACTGCCGCAGCAATGGCTATGCCGCTCAGTCCGTCGCGGTTAGCCGACAGCAACAGCTCCGAGGGGTTGGTCACTTCACGCAACCCGTCCTGCTCCATCTCGAAAATGCCTATTTCGCTGGTAGAGCCGAAACGGTTCTTCTGCGCACGAAGGATGCGGTACATGTAGTGCCGGTCGCCCTCGAACTGCAGCACCGTGTCCACAATGTGCTCCAGCACTTTCGGTCCGGCCAGCGAGCCTTCTTTGGTGATGTGGCCGACGATGATGAAAGGTATATTGCGCTCCTTGGCGAACTGCAATATCCGCGCAGCGCACTCGCGCACCTGACTGAGGCTGCCTATGCCGGAGTCTATTTCCTCCGTCCCGATGGTCTGAATAGAGTCGATGACCACTATGTCAGGCTGCAGCTCCTGTGTCTGGCGCAGTATATTCTCCAGCGAGGTCTCGCTAATGATGTACAGGTTTTCCGGATTCCCAGACAGACGCTCTGCCCGCAGTTTGAGCTGCCGTGCCGACTCCTCGCCGCTGGCGTACAGCGTCTTTTTGTTTCCCATCTGCATGAGCACCTGCAGGGCGAGTGTGGATTTGCCGATGCCCGGTTCGCCGCCCAGCAGCACCAGACTGCCGGCCACCAGTCCGCCTCCGAGCACGCGATTGAGTTCGCCGCAATGCATGTCGATGCGCGGTTCGTCCTGTGCCTCAATTTCCTGTATGCGTTTCGGCACGCGCGCCTGACCGGGCTGACGGAGTTTCTTGCTGCCGGAGTCGGCCACAACCTCCTCCTCATAAGTCCCCCATGCGCCGCAAACGGGACAGCGGCCTATCATCTGCGGCGCCTGTGCCCCGCATGCCGAACAGGTATATCTAACCGTGGATTTCATCTGTGACATCAGATTTCATACTGCCGTTGCTCCTCCGCCATCACCGTGTTCGCGAACACCTCTTTCGCCTCGCGCAGGAACTGCGTGTGGTCGTCCACGCGGGCGGAGTAATGGCCTATCACCAGTTGCCCGACGGCCGCTTTCTTCGCTATCGCCGCTGCCTGCCGCGCCGTGGAGTGCATGGTCTGTTTGCACTTGTCGGCATATTCGTCGGTGTAGGTCGCCTCGTGGAAGAGCGTGTCCACGCCCTCTATCTGCGGCACTATCTTCTCAGTGTACATGGTGTCGGAGCAATAGGCGTACCGCTTTCTGCTCTCAGTGAAGAAGCCGCCGTTGCCGTCCGCGCGACGATGTCGCTCCGTGAAGAGGAATCCGCAGCACGGCACCTTGTGTTTCAGCGGTATGGTGGTGACAGAGACGGTCCTGTCCTCATAAATGACCTCCGCCTTGCGCGGATTGATGGCATGGAAAACGACCTCGAAACTGAGGTCCTGACAATGGTAGTCAAGCCACGGGCGAAGTAGTTTCTCGAGGTCGGCATGGGCGTATATGTGCAACGGCTGTGTGCGCGACATCATGCCGAATGTGGAAATCAGCCCTATCAGCCCGAAGCAGTGGTCGCCGTGCAAGTGGCTGATAAACACGTTGTACAGCCTCCCGGTCTTCACTCCCATACGCCGCATGGTCAGTTGCACTCCTTCGCCGCAGTCTATCAGGAAAGCCTTGTCGCACAACTCCAGAATCTGCCCAGAAGGTGAGTTCTGGAATGTCGGCATCGCCGACCCGCAGCCTAATATGGTCAGTTTGCCGGTGCTCATGCTTGCTTTGTCAGCGTGTCGAGTTTTTGCAGTATACGGTCGCCAAGCGCGGACTTGCGGTCGATGTGCTCGATGACAGCCTTGACAAACGAGTTGTTCTCAAATTTGCCTCGAACCGACTCGAAGTCAGCCTGTTGCTGGCTTGCATCGCCGTCAGCGCCAAAGCCTGTCTTGCTATTAAGGTCGAACTCCTTGCGCGCGTCCTCGTAAACCATCTTGTCAAGACGGATGACCGCCTCTTTCCACTCTCTGATGGTCTGCCGCACCTGTTCCACAGTCACTTTGTCCGTATCGCAGCCCCATATCTGCCGCAGCTTGTCGGCAGCCCATGTCCACTCGTAAGTATAGTAGTTGTTGTGTATCTCGTCTAACCTGCGGCTGATGCCCTGCAAGTCCTCTTTCTTCCGCTCGATGTCGTCAAGCAGCTGTTGTACAGCCGTTTTCGGGGCTATCAGTCCAGCCATATCCACCCACTCGCCTTTGCCTGTTTCCGTGTCGGGACGGAGACAGCGGTGCAGGTCTTCCACCGACTTCATGTCGGCGCGGTCAAGCCTCGTTATAAGCGAGTTGCCGAGGAACTTGGCAATGCCGATGCCGTAAAGACTTATGCCGTGCACAAGCGAAGTATTGCGTATCTTGCAGTTGTGGTAGCCATACACTTCTGTGTTGGTGCCGCTTATGTTCTGTATCTCGCGCAGAATCTCCCGTCCGCGCCACATCTTCTGCACAGTATAGGGCGAGAGCAGGTTGTAGTTTATCCGGTCAAGCAGGTCTGGGTCGGTGCGCAAGTCACGCTTCGGCCATTTCTGCGCATCGCGGATAGTGCCTACAGTGCGCAGGTTAGCCCCCGGAACAAGGAACGACTCCGACTTGTTCTCTATCAGATAGGAGAACGGCAGGTCGCTTGTGTCGGCATGGCTGGTGTGGCGCCCCATGACAAGGCTGAACGCACCTATCTTGCTGGGCCACAGCAGGTATGAGTCGGAGGTTGTTTTTGCTCCGCGCTCGGCTATGCCCTGATGGATAGGTCCGAGCTTGTACATGTGGTTGCTCTGGTTGCTGCCTGAACCTGCGTTGAGGAACGAGAACATACCTGCAATCAGCAGTGTGGACTTGTGGTGCGTAACGGTGTAAGGACCGGCAAATATTGCTGCCGCTTCGCCGTGCATGCCCTGGCAGTTGGAGAAGAAAAGCGAGTCACCGGCCGAATAGTGCTTGTCGAAGATGCAACCCTGCCCGACAAAGCATCTTTCCACAATCGTCGAGTCGCCTATCTCCACACCCGACGAGATGATGAAGTTGGCGCATTTAACGCCCGACCCGAGTTTGACGGGCGCATGCTCGTTGGAGTTCACCGACCCGTTTTTCAGCCTTGATGTGCCTGTTATCTGCGCGTAATCGCCTATGCGGACGTTCTTTATCGAGCCTGTGTTGAGTATCTTCACATGGCTGCCTATCGTCCCCATCGTGTCCGCCTGCGCCTCGGCGTATTCGTCAATCAGGTCGTCCAGACGCTGAATCAGTTTCGGGCGGTGGCGGTAGAGCGTCAGGATGTACGCCAGCGATGCCGACAGTCTGTCGAAGATGGGTATCTCGCGGCCGCCGCCTTCGTTCATCACCGGCACGCGGATGCCGTTGCCGAAAGTCGTCCTGCCGTCCACGAGGATGGCGTTCACGTTCTCAATGCAGGTATTGTCGCCGATGCGGTAGTTGGCGATGTAATTGTGGATGTTATAGAAGTGGCAGTCGTCGCCGATTTCGCAGTTGTGAATCATGGCGTGCCATATCCCCGAGTGGACGTTTACTCCTCCGGGGAGGGCTATCTCACGGCGGAAGACACCGAGTTTGACATCTCCGGAGAACCTTGCGTCATGCACATATTCGGGCGTGAAGCCTTCTTTCACTTGCACGCGCGACCAGTCTTGCGACGAGCAGCCGTTTTTTTCAAGTGCTTTCTTTTCTTCGCTTGTCAGCGGGCGGTAAGTCATTTCTTCAGGTCTATGTATATGCGGGTGAATACGTTCTTGGTGTATTGCGGGAAGTCGCTGCTTGTCAGCCAGCCGTAGTATCCTGGGTCGCGCCTGAACACGTCCGCCACGCGCATGCCGCGGTATTTCCCGAAGGTGAATATCTCCTTGCCGTCCTTGTCATATTCAATGCGTCCGGCGAAGTCGGCGTAACGGTGTTCGCCCGCCAGACTCTCGGCCAGCTTCTCCACGGTGTCAGGCAGGTCGGCGTATCTCTCCGTTTGTGCAGCCAGCACCTCGTATGTAGCCATGGTGTCGGCGTTGGCGGAGTGCGCGTCCTCGAGGTTCTTGCCGCAGTAGAACTTGTACGCAGCAGTCAGGTTGCGCGGCTCGTGCCTCTGGAAGATGGTAAATGCGTCTATCAGGTGCTTTTTCTTCAGGTCGATGTTCAGCCCTGTGCGCATGAACTCCTCCGCCAGCAGCGGCACGTCGAAGTGCGTGCTGTTGTAACCCGCAAGGTCAGCGCCTTCAAGCACTTTTGCCAGTTCGGGCGCTATCTCCTTGAATGTCGGGCTGTTGGCTACGTCCTCGTCGTGTATGCCGTGTACTGCCGCAGCCTCGTCAGGGATGTGCATCTGCTCTTCCTGGCCCTGCAGGTTCATCTTTACCGGCTTCACGCGGTAGGTCCTGCCCTCGGCGGTGCCGTCGGGGAAGACCTTGTAGTAGCTCAGTTCCACAATGCGGTCAGTGCCTATGTTCAGACCGGTGGTCTCCAGGTCGAAGAACACCAGCGGGCGTGTCAGATGTAGTCTCATCTTTCTTTTTGTCAGTCGTTAAGCAGCATCGGCATGAGAAGCATGAGCAGGTGCTCTCCCTCTTCCTCCTCGGAGGGAAGAATCAACCCTGCGCGTGCCGGGTCAGCCAGTTCGAAGCGTACTTCGGAGGAAGTGAGCAGGCCGAGAATCTCGATGAGGAACGGAGCCTTGAAACCGATAGCCATCGGAGCACCGGCATAGGTGCAACTGATGGTCTCCTCCGCACTGGTGGAGAAGTCAATATCCTGCGCAGAGATGCGAATCTGATTCTCGCTGAGAGCAAGTTTGAGCTGGCTTGTGCTGCTGTTGGCGAAGACAGAGACGCGCTTGCATGCATTGTACATGGTCAGGCGGTCCACAACAACCACGTTCTGGTTGTTCTGCGGGATGACAGCATCGTAGTTGGGGAAGCGGCCTTCAATCTGGCGGCATACCATGAGCATGCGGCCGAAGACAAAACGGACATTCTTGGCGCCGCAGGAGACTGTGACCTCCTCCGTCTCTTTGGCCAGCACGTTCTTCAGGAGCGCGGCGGGCTTTTTGGGGAGAATGAACTGGATAGGCTCTTCGGACTTGATGTCGGGACGCAGAAGGCGCACCAGCCTGTGCGCGTCGGTGGCCACCATAGCGAGGTGCTCGGGCTTCAGGTCGAAGAAGATACCGTTCATGACGGGGCGCAGGTCGTCGTTGGCCGTGCAGAAGATAGTCTTGTTGATGGCGTCAAGCAGACGGTCGGCCGGCATGGCGAACGAATGGCTCTCGCTCTCCTCAAGCGGCATCTCCGGATACTCGTTGCCGTTGGCGCCGACGAAACTGTAGGTGCCGTTGGCCGACGTGATGTTCAGGCCGAAATTCTGGTCGTCAATGTCGAAAGAAAGGGGCTGCTCGGGGAACTCGCGGAGCGTATCGAGCAACAGCTTGGCATCGAAAGCGACCTTGCCGCCGCCTTCCGCGGCCTCCACATCCATGGAAGTGCGGACCGTGGTCTCGCCATCGGAGGCCGTCATGGTCAGCACGCCGTCTTTCAACTCAAACAACACGTCCTCCAGAATCTTGAGACTGGCTTTCTGGATAATGACGCGGCTTACAGCCTGCAACTGGCTGAACAGATTGGAACTTGATACATTGAATTTCATAATCGTATGTGTTTTTTATTTGTTTTTTCTGTATTTTATAGGGTTCTTATTTACGTGCGGCGGAGCGGTGCACTCTGCCAGTTTAGTCGGCAAAGATACAACATTTTTTTCGATCTGACAAAAGAAAAGTGATTTTTTCGCTGCAAGGGCGTTTTTTCACGTTTTTCTGTTGCTGTGTATGTTTTTCTAACTTATTCAGAGAAGAAGGATGCGGGGACGGCAAAGGCCGTCCCCGCATCTGTGTCCCTGCATCTCTGCAGCTGTTAGTCTATCCGTGTGCCGGTGGCGTCATAACGCACGCCGTTGCGCTCGATAATCAGAAGGCCTTTCTCCACATACTTGCGCACACCGGCATCCGTCTGCATGCTGTCTTCCGGTACTGTCTCCAGTTCTGTAACGGTCTCGCCGTCCACCACAATCCGCACGCGAGGAACAGTATGGTATATCTGCTCCACATCGAGTTTGAAATAACCGCGGAACGCGCGCATCCATGTCGTGGAGTTTTGATTCGGACTGTACAGATTGTTGTTGCTGAAGTAAATGACACTCTTGTCACCGGAGGGCAGTTGTTCATAAACCGTCGTGTTCTGGAAGATTACGCTGCCGGGAACATTACCGCTGTTGGCTACGGAGAAGCTGCCGTCTGCAACTGGCTGCAACTGCACGTTCTCGAACACGGGCTTGCTGTCGCCTGTAGCCGACCGGTACATGTACGGACGGTTCGCACGGATACGGGTGGTCAGACCTACGAAGTACAGTTTCAGATAACCGTCGGTGTTGTATTCGGCACCGACAAAGTCATAAACACTGCCTTTCAGCGTGCTGCCTGAACGGAACGAGTAGTCGAACGGCAGCGAGAACATGCACCACTTGCCTGCAGGCAGGTCACGCATGTAACGTACCGTCGTTTGCGTATCGCCCAAAGCATCCATCAGGCCGGCGTAGGTGTCCCACCACGGATCATCTGCCTTGTGGTTGTCCTCCAGTTCAATAATCTCCACACGCCGGAACTTGGCGGTATAAGCGGCATCACCCGTCACCGCAACAACCTCCGGATCCCAGCCTTCGAAGGTGTAGCTGTACTGTATGCTGCTTGCTTTGGCCGGAGTTTCGCCGTTGTATTCCGGCTGGATGCCGTAAGGAACATCCGTATCCGTCTCAAGCACTGAACCGTCCTCGTTTTTCCAAACAACAGTCGCCCCCGTACCTGGAATGACCTGAACAAAGAAGTCCTTCCACTGGTCGGCCTCCTTGTATTGAAGCAGGCTTTGTGCGGGCACATACAGCGGGATGGATTTGTACACGCCCGAGAATACTTTTTCTCCCAATGCAGGCGGAGTCTCCGCCCAGCAGGTGATGGAGGTCAGGCCCGTGCAATCCGAGAACGCACGTACTCCGATGGCGGTCACGCCCTCGGGGATGGTGACGGAGGTAAGGCCGGACAGGCCCCAGCACAGGCCGGCAGGTATCTGCCGGACGTTATCGCCGAATGTGAAAGCGGTGATACGGGTAAGGGTGTAGAAGGGCGGCGAGTACTGGCCGGCATATTGGTTGCCTGTCGGATAAGGCTCCGCCGTGCAGTCGGCCGCGTTCCACTCTACCGAGGTCAGCGAGGTGCATTCCTGGAAGGTGCCGCCCACGCCGATGGAGGTCACATGCTCAGGTACCGTCACGCTGGTCAGGCCCGTGCAACCGCGGAAGGCGCGGAAGCCGAGGCTCGTCACGCTCTCTGGAATAGCAATGGAGGTCAGACCCGTGCACTCGTAGAACGCATAAGCACCGATGTGTGTCAGACCCTCATCGGGCAGCATGAGCGATATAATCTGGCTTCTATACTCATACCACGGGGCGTAGGTCAGGGTCGGCGAGAGTTGCGGCATCGCGTTCCAGTCGGCCATCGCGCCTGTGCCGCGGATGGTCAGCACGCCGTCGCAGTCCAGTTCCCATGTCAGGTTGTCGCCCTGCGCGCCGCACGTGCCGGAAGCGGAAAGGCACTTGATGGCCTGCACAAAGAACTCCTTCCACTGGTCGGCCGCCTTGTAGTCATCCACACTGCCTTCAGGAACATACAGCGGAATGGACTTGTTCACGCCGGAGAATACGGATTCGCCTGTGCCGGGCGGTACAACAGCCCTGCTGGTAATTTCAGTCAGACCGGACAGGCTGTAGCACAGGCACGCCGGTACAAACGTCACATCCTCGCCGAACGTGAAGGTCCTGATATTGCTCAGTCCGTTGAAAGGCGGCGAGTACTGGCCGGCGGCCGAATGCCCCGCCGGATAGGGATCCATCACGCAGCTGGCTGCGTTCCACTCTACCGAGGTCAGCGAGGTACACGCCTGGAACGTGCCGCCCAGGCCGAGTGCGCTGATGCCTTTGGGTATTGTTACGGAGGTCAAGCCGCTGCAGCCGCGGAAGGCTCTGCGCCCGAGGCTCGTCACGCTGCCCGGAATGGTCACAGATACAGGGAGGTTGCATTCGTAGAACGCATACGCGCCGATATGGGTCAGACCGTCCGGCAGGGAGATGGAGGCGACGGAAGCCCTGTGCTCATACCACGGGGCAAAGGTCGGCTCTGTCCCGTCCATCGATTCCCAGTCCTCCATCGCGCCCGTGCCGCGGATGGTCAGCACGCCGTCGCAACCGAGTTCCCACGTCAGGTTGTCGCCCTGCGCGCCGCACCTGCCGGAGGCGAGGACGCAGGGTTCGGTCCCGTCTGCCGGACGGATGTTGAAGAACTCCTTCCATTGGTCGGCCGCCATGTAGGCCCCCACGCTGCCTGCGGGGACATACAGCGGGATGGACTTGTTCACCTTGTAGAAGACAATACTTCCGGTAACAGGCGGTGCAATCGCCTCGCAGGTGATTTCGGTCAGGCCGGACAGACCATAGCAAAGACATGCCGGTATCTGCTTCACATTTCGGCTGAAAGCGAAGGATTGGATATTGCCCAGTTCGTTGAAGGGCGGCGAGTAGTGGCCGGCATACTGGTTGTCCGCCGGATAAGGCTCCATCACGCACTCCGCCGCGTTCCACTGCACCGAAGTCAGCGAGGTGCACGCCTGGAACGTGCCGCCCACGCCAATAGAGGTCACATTTTCCGGTACCGTCACGGACGTCAGGCCCGTGCAGCCGCGGAAGGCGCGGAAGCCAAGGCTCGTTACGCTCTCTGGAATAGCAAGGGAGGTCAGACCCGTACACTCGTAGAACGCATAGGCTCCGATGTGTGTCAGGCCATCATCGGGCAGCACGAGCGAAATGATCTGGCTCCTATACTCGTACCACGGGGCGTAGGTCAGTTCCGGCGAGAGCTGCGGCATCGCGTTCCAGTCGGCCATCGCGCCTGTGCCGCCGATGGTCAGCACGCCCTCGCAGCTGAGTTCCCACGTCAGGTTGTCGCCCTGTGCGCCGCACATGCCGGAGGCGAGAATGCAGGGAGAGCCGGCACCGACAATCTCGGCGGCAAGAACACCGGCATCGTCCACCGTGTAGCGGACAACGTCGCTGGCCGCCGGCGCGATACCCAATTCCTCGAAGGGGATGAATGTCCCCTCACTTTCCAGCTGTTCTGTGCCGAAATGCACACCCGTGCCGCCGTAGTACGTGAGGTCGAGCGTGAACCGGCCTTCGCTGTCCTTCATGATTTCAAACCAGCCCCAGTCACCGGCATCCTCGCTCTGCTGCGTCTGCAGATACCAGTGGGCTGCAGGCTCAGGCTGTCCTTCATAGGCAATCTTGGCGGAGAGAATGCCGTCATCGTCCACCGTGTAGCGGATAATGTCGCCGGCTGTAGGCGCGATACCCAATGCCTCGAAGGGGATGAATGTCCCGTCACCTTCCTGCTGTTCAGCGCCGAAATGCACGCCTGTGCCGCCGTAGTACATGAGGTCGAGCACGTATTGGCCGTCATTGTTCTGCGGAATCTCAAACCAGCCCCAGTCACTGGTATTCCCGCTCTGCTGCGTCTTCAGATACCAATGGAGGTCATGGAAGAACTCCTTCCACTGGTCGGCCGCCTTGTAGGCGTTCACACCGTCTTCCGGGACATGCAGCGGAATGGTTTTGTCCACATTCAGGAATACCTCACTCCCCAAGACCGGCGGAGTCTCTGCTTTGCAGGTGATTTCAGTCAGTCCGCTGCAATCGCGGAAGGCATAACTTCCGATGCTTGTCACGTTCGCGGGGATGGTGACGGCTGTAATGGAGGTACGATAGGAATACCATGGTACATAGGAGTAATAGGAATAATCCTCCATTGCACCTGTGCCGCGGATGGTCAGCACGCCCTCGCAGTCCAGTTCCCACGTCAGGTTGTTGCCTTGCGCTCCGCACATGCCGGAGGCGAGAGGTGCGTCCGACCATACGGCCTGCACGGTGAGGTCGCTGGTGATAGAGGAGAAGTCCTGGTCCCACGACAGCGAACGGCAGGGCGGAATCTCCACTTCGGGAGCCGTAGCGGCGCTGCCGTAGCCGACTGTCTGAGGAGTGCCCAGCACCGTGCTGCCGTCCTCGTCCACAAACGTGACAGTGAACTGGTTGGCGGAGCGGGTGAAGTTGGCCGTGCAAGTGATGTTGTAGGTCACTTGCTCAAAGGCAGGTGTCCATTCGGTGAAGGTGTAGGTGTATTGCGCGTCAGCGGGAGCGGGAGTGGCGGTGACGGTTGTGCCGTTGATGTGCAGCATGTTGTCAGAGTAGGTGATAACCGTTCCGTAGGGGACATCCTGCACACTCATAGGATTCACGGTGCCGTAATCTGCAGGAGAGGTCACTATGGTGACGGTATAGGTGTGCACCTCGCTGCGGAAATGGGCATAGTAGGTGACATCGGCGGTGACGGCGGGCGTTTCGCCGTCGTTATAGACCTTCTCCCCATTGGCCTCTGTCGCCCAGCCGTCGAAGACATAGATGTTCTGCCAGTCAGCAGGCTTGGTCGGGATAATACCTGTATAGGCAGGTGTTTCGCCATAATCGACATTGACACTCTGCAGCAGTTCCGTGTCATCCTCGTTCACGAATCTGACGGTGTAGGAGCGCACACTGCTGCTGTAGGTGGCGGTGTAAGTCATATCTTCCGTCACAGCCCCCACTGCGGGTGTCCAGCCGGTAAAGGTGTAGGAGTACTGGGCGGTCGGTTCTTTGACAGGGGTGTCGCCGTTGTATTCAGGTGTTGTACCATACGGCACATCCGTATCCGTCTCCAGCTCACGGCCGTCGGCATCCTGCCATATGATGGTCGCTCCGGTGCCAGAGATGGACTGGACGAAGAAATCTTTCCACTGGTCGGCCGTCTTGTACAGCGGCAGGCCCTTCGCCGGAACATACAGCGGGATGGACTTGTCCACACCAGAGAAGACGGAGGCACCCAGTGCCGGAGAAGTCTCCGCCATACTGGTGATTTCTGTCAGACCGCTGCAACCGGAGAAAGCATAGCCTCCGATGCTGATTACGCTCGCAGGAATGGTGACGGAGGTCAGAGCGTTGCAACCGGAGAATGCATAGCCTCCGATGCCAGTCACACCGTCAGGGATAACCAAATCTGTTATTTCCTGATCATTCTGATACAAATGATGGGCATAATACAGAGGATTGCTCTCTGCAGACATGAGACTGACTCTGCACCAAGCGGCTATATCATTGATATGGACGTCGGTCAGACTATTGCAATTCTGGAAAGCATAACTTTTGATGCTGGTCACGCTCGCAGGAATGGTGACGGTTGTCAGGCTGCTGCAACGGGCAAAAGCCTCGGTTCCAATAGTCGTTACGTTGTTGCCGATGGTGACGGTTGTCAGGCTGCTGCAACGGGCAAAAGCCTCGGTTCCAATAGTTGTCACGTTGTTGCCGATGGTGACGGAGGTCAGCTTGCTGCAACCATAGAAAGCATCGTTTCCGATGCGCGTCACACTTTCTCCTATAATATATGTTTTGACTTGTGTTCCGAATAGGCGGCTTACCCCTGAATATGAAGTAATAGAATATGTCTTGCTTGCTATGGCATCCGAGTTTAACGTGACCGTAATCAGATTGCTGCATGATTGGAAAGCATAGTTTCCGATACTGGTCACATTTTCGGGAATCGTAATGGAGGTCAGGCCGCTGCAACCGGAGAATGCATAGCCGCCGATACTGGTCACATTTTCGGGAATCGTAATGGAGGTCAGGCCGCTGCAACCGGAGAATGCATAGCCGCCGATGCTGGTCACACCTTCGCCAATGGTGGCAGAGGTTAAATTGCTACAACTATTGAAAGCATAACTTCCGATGCTGGTCACACCATCGCCAATGGCGACGGAAACAATGGATGCACGGGAAGAATACCACGGAGCCGTATTGGAAGTGGCAGAAGAGTAACTCTTCATCGCGCCCGTGCCGCGGATGGTCAGCACGCCGTCGCAGTCCAGTTCCCATGTCAGGTTGTCACCCTCCGCGCCGCATGTGCCGGAGTCATGGAACAGGTCTTCCCATACCGCCTGCACAATGAGATCGCCGGTGATAGAGGAGAAATCCTGGTCCCACGACAGGGTGCGGCAATGCGGTATTTCCACTTCGGGAGCCGTGGCGGCATGCCCGTACTCCACCGTCTGCGGTTCGCCTAACTGCGTGTTGCCGTCCATAAATGTGACGGTGTAGAAGCGCACACTGCTGCTGTAGGTGGCGGTGTAAGTCATATCTTCCGTCACAGCCCCCACCGCAGGTGTCCAGCCGGTAAAGGTGTAGGAGTACTGGGCGGTCGGTTCTTTGACAGGGGTGTCGCCGTTGTATGTCGGTGTCGTACCATACGGCACGTCTGTGTCCGTCTCAAGCTTCGAACCATCGTCATTCTGCCAAATTATCGTCACAGTGGTTGACTCGAAGAATTCTTTCCACTGGTCGGCTGCCTTGTATAAGGCCAGACCCTGTGCAGGGACATGCAGCGGAATGGTTTTGTCCACATTCTGGAAGACACTACTTCCCAACTCCGGCGGTGTAGTCGCGTGGCACGTGATCGCTGTCAGACCGCTGCAACCGGAGAATGCATAGCCTCCGATACTGGTCACACTATTGGGAATATAAACAGAAGTCAGGCTGCTGCAATAAGAGAACGCATAGTCTCCGATACGGGTCACGCTTTCTCCCAGACTATATGTCTTGACTTGCGAGCCGAATACGCGGCTCAACCCGGACGAAGAATAATAGGATTTGCTTGCTATCGCATTCGAGTTTAACGTGACTCTCGTCAGCTTGCTGCAACTGGAGAAAGCATTGTCTCCGATGCTCGTCACGCTTTCGGGAATAGTGACAGAAGTCAGACTGCTGCAAGATTGGAATGCATATCTGCCGATGCTGGTCACACTGTTGGGAATGGTCACGCTGTTGGGGGTTGTCGGGCCGTTGGGTCTCATGATAGTGGTCAGCTTGCTGCAACCGGAGAAAGCATAGTCCCCGATACTGGTTACGCTGTTGCCGATGAGAACGTGAGTCAGACTGCTGCAAGATTGGAATGCATAGTTTCCGATTCCCGTCACGCTGTTGCCGATAAGGACGGAGGTCAGATTATAACAACTGGTGAAGGCATATCGTCCGATGCTGGTCACGCTTTCCCCGATAATATATGTTTTGACCTGCGAGCCGAATAGGCGGCTGAAATTGGAGTTAATAGAATATGTTTTATTCGCTATCGCATCCGAATTTAACGTGACGGAAGTCAGATTGCTGCAAGATTGGAAAGCATTGGTTCCGATACTTGTCACGTTCTCCCCGATGGTGACGGAGGTCAGACCGCTGCAATCGCGGAATGCATAGTTTCCGATGCTGGTCACGCCATTGTCAATGGTGACGGAGGCAATGGATGCGCGGTATGAATACCACGGTGCCCGATTGGAAGTGGCAGAAGAGTAACTCTTCATCGCACCCGTGCCGCGGATGGTCAGCACGCCGTCGCAGTCCAGGTTCCACATCAGGTTGTTACCCTCCGCGCCGCAAGTGCCGGAGGCGAGAGGCACGTCTTTCCATATCGCCTGCACGGTGAGTGTGCTGGTGATAGAGGAGAAGTCTTTGTCCCACGACAGCGAACGGCAGGGCGGAATCTCCACTTGTGGAGCTGTGGCGGCACGGCCGTACTCCACCGCCTGTTCGCCCAACACTGTGCTGCCGTCCTCATCCACAAAGGTGACGGTGTAGGTGTTAACCTTGATGCTGAAGTGGGCGTAGTAGGTGGCAGGGGCGGTGACGGCGGGAGTTTCGCCGTTGTTATAGACTTTCGCTCCGTTGGCCTCTGTCGCCCACCCGTCGAAGGTATACGTGTATTGCGCTGTCGCCTCTTTGGTCGGGGTGGCGCCTGTATAAGCGGTCGTGGCGCCGTAATCCAGCGTCGAGGACTGTAGTTCTTTCTCGCCGTCCTCGTCGTAGAAGACAACCGTATATCGGTTGACCGTCTTGTTGTAGGTCGCGGTGTAAACGGCATCTCCCATTACGGCCGTCACATCCGGTTCCCATTTTGCAAACGTATAGGTATATTGCGCGTCAGCGGCTTTGACAGGAGTCTCGCCGTTGTATTCCGGTAGGATGCCGTAAGGCACGTCCATATCCGTCTCCAGCTCATGTTCGTCATCGTTCTGCCATACGATGGTCGCACCGGTGCCCGCAATGGCCTGCACGAAGAAGTCCTGCCATTGGTCGGTCGTCTTGTACAATGCCAGACTCGGTGCAGGGACATACAGCGGAATGTTTTTGTCCACATTCAGGAAAACACTGCTGCCCAAGGCCGGCGGAGTCTCGGCTCCGCAGGTGATGGAGGTCAGCCCCGTGCAATCCGAGAAAGCACGTTCTCCGATGCTGGTCACGCCTTCGGGGATGCTGACGGAGGTCAGGCCATTGCAGACGGAGAAGGCATAGCTTCCGATGTCGGTCACTCCCTCGGGGATGGTGACGGCTGTAATGGAGGTTCGATAGGCATACCACGGCACATCGGAGTCAGAGGGGTAGTCCTCCATCGCGCCCGTGCCGTGGAGGGTGAGCAGGCCCTCGCAGTCCAGTTCCCACGTCAGGTTGTTGCCTTGCGCTCCGCACATGCCCGAGGCGAGAGGCACAACGGTCCATACTGCCTGCACGGTGAGGTCGCCGGTGATAAAGGAGAAGTCCTCCGGATCCCACGATAGGGTGCGGCAGGGCGGAATCTCCACTTCGGGAGCCGTGGCGGCATGCCCGTACTCAACCGTTTGCTGTTCCCCTAACTGCGTGTTGCCGTCCATGAATCTGACGGTGTAGGAATGCAGGGTGCTGCTGTAGGTCGCTGTATAAACGACGTTGCCTGTCACTTGGGCAAGGGCAGGCGTCCAGCCCGCGAACGTGTAAGTGTATTGGGCATCGGCAGGTTTGGTCGGACTGTCGCCGGTGTAAGCGGGCATGGTGCCGTAGTCCCATTTTCGGCTGTCAAACACAGTGCCATCCTCGTTCTTGAAGGTAACGGTGTAGGAACGCAGAGTGCTGCTGTACGTCGCAATGTATTCCGCCTCGCCCGTCACGGCCACGACTTCCTTGTCCCACCCGGCGAATGTGTAAGTGTATTGGGCATCGGCAGGTTTGGTCGGATTGTTGCCTGTATTGGCAGGTAGGGTGCCATAGTCCCATTTCCGGCTGCTAAGCACAGTGCCGTCCTCGTTCTTGAAAGTGACGGTGTAGGAACGCAGGGTGCTTCTGTAGGTGGCTGTGTAAACGGCGTCTCCCGTCACGGCCACGACATTCGGGGTCCATCCCTTGAAGGTGTAGGTGTATTGTGCGTCAGCCGCTTTGACAGGAGTTGTGCCGTTGTATTTCGGCATGGTGCCGTACAACACGTCCATATCTGTCTCCAGTACTGAGCCGTCTTCATCCTTCCATTCCACCGTTGCTCCCGTGCCCGGGATAGCCTGCACGAAGAAATCCTTCCACTGGTCGGCCGCCTTATAGGCACTCACACTGCCAGCCGGAACATACAGAGGTATGGACTTTTCCATAAGAGATGAGAAAACATCGCTTCCCAAACTCGGCGGCGTTACGGCTTCGCAGGTAATAGAAGTAATATTGCAATCATTGTTGGTGTTTTTTCTGCTCCCGTCAAGTTTTGCGGGGGAATTGTCCCACAATCCCACATGCCCGCTTGGGGAATAATAATATTCATCACAATAAGAAGCAGCACAAGCTAGTTGTTGTTCATAACCACCCCACTCACATAAATCCAAGGCATGATCTCCGATGCTGGTAACGCTGCTGGGAATAGTGACAGAAGTCAGACCGCTGCAATATTGGAAAGCAGAACGGGCAATATTTTGTATTCCATCTGGGATGGTATATTCACCGGAATACGAACGGGGCATATAAGTAAACACGCGAGAATTATATATCGGGGATAGTGTCAGATTGGAACACCTATAAAAAGCCATTTTTCCGATGCTTGTTACGCTCTCAGAGATGGTGATGGAAGTCAGACTGCTGCAATCAGAGAAAGCATAGTCTCCGATGCTTGTCACGCTCTCGGGGATGGTGATTTCTGTCAGACTGATGCAATCAGAGAAAGCATATCTTCCGATGCTTGTCACACTCTCGGGGATGGTGACAGAGGTCAGATTGCGGAAATATCGGAAAGCATAGTCCGAGATATTCGTTACACCATCATTGATAATAAGCGTAGTGCAGAACTTACAATAATAATACCATGGTATGCCCTTATAACAATAATCAAAGTCGTCATCCATAGCCCCGATACCACTGATGGTGAGCACGCCGTTGCAATCCATTTCCCATGTCAGATTATCGCCTTCTGCGCCGAAGGAGCCGGATTCAAGAATACAGGCTTCCGTACCGGGTATCATCTGTATATTATTGAACTTTTTCCATTCACGATGGTAAACGCCTATACTTCCGGTCGGGACATACAAAGGAATGGATGTGTCCACATTAGAGAATGCATCAAAGTTAGTTTCGTCACAAATCCCGCCTGATATTGCTGGTGGTGTGACTGCTTTGCAGGTGATTTCTGTCAGACTGCTGCAGCCAGAGAAAGCCTTGTTTCCAATACTTGTCACACTCTCTCCGATGGTGACGGAGGTCAGACTGCTGCAACCGGAGAAAGCAGATTCTTCGATGCTTGTCACACCGTCACCGATGGTGATGGAGGTCAGACTGCTGCAATGATAGAAAGCATCACCTTCGATGCTTGTCACGCTGTTGGGGATAATAATTTCAGTAGCGGCAGCGGAGCATGCCAACAGAGTTGTTTTTGAGGCATCACTATAGACCAAATATCCGTCCACATATCCGTTGATACTTTTGGCTCCCCACGGACTACCTGTTAACGAACCGAAATATACGATATTGAGAACATTACCGAAAGCACTGTTTCCGATGCTTGTTACGCTCTCGGGGATAGTGACGGTAGTCAGACTGCTACAACCAGAGAAGGCTTCCTCTCCGATACTTGTCACACTCTCGGGGATGATAACGGAAGTCAGACTGCTACAACCAGAGAA
>Ga0310690_10004607_pt1 | contig 19375 bp, 11 predicted proteins | sample AusTroGonzalo_MG_2_FD_207661 | JGI IMG/M metagenome (GOLD analysis project Ga0310690, IMG submission 207661) | Bovine rumen microbial communities from tropical cattle in Woodstock, Queensland, Australia - Gonzalo_04 (v2) (version 2) | ecosystem: Host-associated > Mammals > Digestive system >...
TGATGCTGATTATGCAACTAAAAATGATGTTTCTACATCTGTTTCAACACATAATACAGATTCATCTGCTCACTCTGATATTAGAATATTAATTTCTAATGAAGAAACAAGAGCAAGTAATGCTGAAGAACGTTTAGATGAAAGAATTACTACATTAGACCAAGGATTAGATGAAAGAATATCTGGTTTTGTTAATACAGAAACAGAAAGAGCAACACATGTAGAAGAAGAATTACAATCATCAATTAGTAATGAAGAAACAAGAGCAAGTAGAGTTGAAGGTGATTTAAATAATTTATCAACTGCTAATAAAACTAACTTAGTATCTGCTATTAATAGCGAAGTATCAAGAGCAAAAAATGTTGAAGGTAATTTAAATGATTTATCAACTTCCGTAAAAACTAATTTAGTTGCTGCTTATAATGAAGAAGTAAGAAGAGCAAAAGATGCTGAAAACAATTTAAATACTGCTATTACTAATGAAACAAATAGAGCATCTGGTGTAGAAGGTAATTTAAGTAACTTAACAACTTCTGATAAAACAAATTTGGTTAATGCTATTAATAGTGAAAAAACAAGAGCAACAAATAAAGAAACTAATTTACAAAGCCAAATTAATTTAAATGCTTCAAATATATCTAATGAAATAAGTAATAGAGAACAAGCAATTAATAATTTAGCTAATGTTTATGTACCAAAAGAAAGAAAAATTAATGGTAAAAAATTAGAATCAGATATTACATTGACAGCATCTGATGTCAATGCTTTACCAAATTCAACCGTCATAGGTACAGCAACAATATCTATTTTAAAAAACACAGCACCTGTTGGTTCATTTAAATTAAATGATACATCTAATAAAAGTATCAATATTCCAGTTCCAGAAAAAACATCACAATTAACAAATGATATGCAATTTACAACAGAAGCAGTTGTAAAAAGAATTGCTGGTAATGTTGTTAATGAAAAAGTTGTTGAAATTTTTGGTGATTTAGATGGAAAAATAACAAATGAAGCAACTATAAGAGAATCTGCTGATAATAATTTACAAGCACAAATTGATGCTATTACCGTTTCATCTGACGTTAGAGATATTGTTGAAACATATGCTGATTTGACTTCTTATGATAAATCAAAATTAATAAATGGTGATATCATTAAAGTTTTACGTGATGAAACAGAAGATGATAAAACAACATATTACAAATATGTTAAAGCTACTGATAATTTTGATTTAATCGGTTCAGAAGGTCCATACTATACAGTATCTGATGCTAATAACACATTTGTTCCACAAACAAGAACAATTAATTCTTATGGATTAGATGAAGATGTAACATTAACATATGAAGATGTTGGTGCATTATCAGAATCAACAACAATTGAAGATTTAACAACACAAGGTCAACAAGACGCATTAAATTCTGGTATTACCTCTCAATTAGTAACACAAATTGGAACAAACGAAACAGATATTTCTAATATTAATACAACATTAGGAACATATGGTGATATTATTACACATGATGTTTCAGAATTTGCTACCGCATCTCAAGGTTCTAAAGCAGATACAGCATTACAACCAAATAGTCCAATTACAGCAGGAACACATACTAAAATAACATATGATTCAAATGGTTTAGTAACAGGTGGTACAGATTTACAAGCAAGTGATATTCCAACAATCCCAGTAACAAAAATTGATGGATTGACGGTTAATGCTTCTGAATTAAATGTATTAGATGGTGTTGATGTTTTAACATCTGAAATTAATTACTTAAAAGGCGTAACATCTGATATTCAAACCCAATTGGATAATAAAGTTATAAAAAATTCTAATATAACTGGAAGTACAAAAACAAAAATTACTTATGATAGTAAAGGATTAGTAACTGGCGGTGCTGATTTAGAAGCAAGTGATATTCCATCTTTAACACTGGGTAAAATTAGTGATATTACTGTTTCAGCTGCTTCAATAAATGCATTAGATGGTATTGATACTTCAACAACCGTTCAAACACAAATAAATGCTAAACAAGATGCACTGGTTAGTGGTGAAAATATTAAGACAATTAATGGTTCATCTGTTTTAGGTTCTGGAAACCTTAATATCGATGCTTTACCATCTCAAACAGGTCATACAGGGCAGTTTTTAACCACTGATGGTTCTGATGCTTCTTGGGCAGATGTTGATGCCTTACCATCTCAATCAGGTAATGCTGGAAAGTTATTGACTACAGATGGCACAGATGCTTCTTGGATGGCTAAAGATTATTACCGTTCCTTGTCAGAAACACAAGCAACAACTTTGCTTAATAATGGAACATATAATGGTGAGCTTGTTACAAGTGGGGAAATCTTTGTATGTGATGATGGTTCTATCAAAGAGTTCACTTATGATACTGTAATGGGTGGCGATGAAACGTTTGTTCCTGAAGATGTCGGTGCAACTGGTGTTGATAAATTTTATGGGGTTTTTAAAGATAATATATATATATTTAGACAACAAAATTATACAAACTACCTATGTATATCTTCAACCAAAGGTGCAAGTTTTACAAGCACACAATCAGACTACTATAACAGCTTCTTAAAAACAGATGACTTTGCTTTAATATTCTATGCTGGAAATGATTTAACATCTACAACATTCTTAAAGACAACAGATGGTTCAAACTTTACACAAATTACACCTGTTGTTGATGGTAGTTATTCAACAAGCGAATACAAAGGGTTCTTATCAAGCAGTTCGTATGCTTATTTAGTCGATACTAGTTATAATCAAACCGATAATAAATATGCTTGGACTTCTGATGGTGTTAATTGGAAAGTTGAAACATATCCAGACCCTGCTAACCCGTCAGCTCAAAATGTTTATTGGAAAAAAGTATTTATTTTCAAAGATAAACTTCACGTTGCTTATGGGACTATTTATGGCGAAGGTGGAATTTTTAGGCTTGATGATGTTGAAAATGGAACTTGGACAACCTTAACAAATTCACAGACAACATTTATAGTTGGTGACGTAACTGCAGCTGGAAACTATGTATATTTTTCAGATAGTTATGGCGAAACACAATATTATTCAACAGATGGTTACACACTTAATTCAACTTCTGATTGGTCTGAAAAACCACAGGGTTCTGCTTTTTACTGCAAAGATACTGGTGTATATGTTTCAGTTTATAGATGGAGCTCTAGTGTAACTTATAAGACATCAACAAATGGAACAACTTGGAGTTCTTCAAGTTCTGTGGCAGGTTCTGACAGTGGTCCGTGGGGAGACACAGGAACGGATTTTGTATTCCTCTATTGCAACGTTTATGGCACAAAAAGGTTCTTTAGAATTGATACTGGTATTTCTATTATAGACAAAACTTTAACAAAACTTGAAGGATGTTTACCTTCACAAATAGGAAACGCAGGGAAGTTCTTAACTACTAATGGAACTAATACAAGTTGGCAAAATGTTCCAGACTTACAACCAACATATAATTCAGTAACAGAAACACTTATATTTTAGGAGTATTATAAATGAGTAAAATAAAGAAAATTCAAGTTGGAAATACAAGTTATGAAATAAGGGATGCTAATACTTATCGTTCCTTGTCAAATACTCAAGCAGAAACACTCTTGAATAATGGCACATACAATGGCGAAGAAGTACAAGTTGGAGAAATCTTTAATTGTGAAGATGGTTCTGTAAAGGAATTTGATGACTACATTACTTATGGTGGCGACAAAGCTCTTAATTTTACTTTAACTGCCGCTAACAACACTATTACAGATTGGGGAAAAGGAACGGCATTTGATTTTGGCTCTGGTAAAAAAGGCTTATTAACAAGTTATAGAGATGACTACGGTTCGTATTATGAAATACACATTGATGACGATGGTCTTACTTCATCTTTTTCGCTGGGTTATGGGGGTCGTGTTGGAACTTATTTAAAAGTTGGTTCAAAGATTTATAAAGTTTCTGCAGGTAATAGTAATGTAATATGGTACTGGGAAACATCTGATGGTGATACTTGGTCTGAAAAAGCAGAATCGCCAGAAATTGAATGGGCGTACTATGACAGAGGTCAAGCTTATTATACACTTGGAAAATTCTTATTACATACAAGAAAAGGTGTCTATGGTGGGCAAAACCAACAATATGACTTTACAGATGAATTAGGTAATGCTTGGACTTATGGTACATTTCCAGAAGGTTCAGACAACTATCAAATGTTGGTGTTTTCTGATGAAGTTCGTTTAATAAATCCATCAACCAGCGCAATATTTTCAACAACCGATTTAGACAATGGTTGGACTGATTTACAAGAAACAGCTACACTTCCTGCACACGTAAGTGGAGATATGTTTGTTGTAAATGATGTAGCTTTCTGCTTGGCTGACCCAAACAACATCAGCAACATCTATACTTATTATTCACTTGATAAAGGTAAGACATGGAGTGTTACAAATCTTCCATATATAAGAATCAACTATGGTAATACAATTCAAATAGTTTATGTAGAATCGCAAGGAACTTATGTAGCAATAGACAACGAAGACCGTTCAAAGTATTATACATCTGTTAATGGGTATGAATGGACAGAAAATACACCACAAACAGGTACAACAATTAATAATGCCTTATTTGCTGGTTTAGATAGTGCTTATACCTTATCAGCATTAACATCATCAAGAATCTTTGTTGGTGCAGAACATCACAGGTCTTTAACAAAGCTTGAAGGTGCTTTACCATCTCAAGCAGGGAACAGTGGAAAATTCTTAACAACTGACGGAACAAATACTTCTTGGGCTGCTGTTGATGCTTTACCTTCTCAAACAGGTCAAGGAGGAAAGTTCTTAACTACTAATGGCTCTAATGCTTCTTGGGATAGTCCTTTTCCATCTCAAACAGGTAACGCAAATAAATTTTTAACGACTGATGGAACTAATGCAAGTTGGGCAGCTGTTCCAGAAGCCTTACCAAACCAAGTAGGGAACGCTGGTAAAGCCCTTTACACAGATGGACAAGATGCTTCTTGGAAAGTTACAAGGGACCCAAATACTTATAGAAGTTTGTCAATAGCGCAAGAAACACAGCTAATTGCTGATGGTACCTACAACGGTGAGCCTGCAACAAGTGGTGAAATTTTTACAGTTGAAGATGGAACTTTCAAAGAATTTACTGACACAGTTACCTTTGAAGGTATTACTATGCTCACCTATGACCCAAGTTCTGGTGGAAGATATAATGGTGGTTGCTTCAAGGATTGGGCTTGGATTACTATGTATAAGGATAGTAATGGTTGTTTTGCTGTGACAAAAGATAATGGTCTTACTTGGTCACAAACAACACCATCTAGCACTTTTCCAGGACCAAACAGTTATACTGGCTACGGTTTAACAGATGGCACTACTCTTTATCTTATGGCTGGTGGTTATAATGGAAACTTCGGGCAAAAAACAACAGATGGTATAAACTTCACACAATTTAATTGCCCTGCCAATACTCCTAACCAATATTACATACACTATGGTTATTGTGGCGGTAAGTTTATTGTCAACAAATATTATTATGGTAGTGATACTTATGGAACTCGTGGTTATGTATTTTCAGATGACCCTTCTGTAAGTTGGACAGTTGGTTCTTATCCAACAGGTGTAACAAATGCTTTGATGATGATTTTCTCGGATAGTGTTTATTTAATTGATGAAGATACAAAGAGAGTTTATAAAACGCTACCAGGAGAAGGCTTCTTAACAAGCTGGACCGACACTGGCTATAACTCTGATACAACAAGAAGCTTGACCTACACTCCGAACATAGATGGTTTGTATGTTGTCAATGACATAGCTTTTTGGATGGGTAATAGAAACTTAGAATACTCGTTAGACCATGGTATTACTTGGACACAGACATCGTACTCTATTAAAAGTGTTTTTTATTGTAAAGATACTCAAACATATATAGGTTTAAATTATTCAACCCCTACAGTTTATTACACTTCAACAGATGGTATAAATTGGCAACAAGAAACTGTTGAGGCTGGTAAAACTATATACACAGGTTGCTGGACATATAATGACAACTGTGTTATCACATTAGATAACTCACATTCTTCTCGTATTAACACAGAAGCTTCTCATCATTTTGCAGTAGATAGTTTAAGTTATAATAAAACAGATGTAGATACTTTAGTAGGTGGTGTTTTACCTTCTCAAACAGGGCAATCAGGTAAATTTCTAAAGACTGATGGAACAACGACAAACTGGGAAGAAATTACAACAAGTGAATCAGTAGAAGATTTAACAGATGTTGATTTAACAAGTGTTTCTAATGGTCAAGTATTGATATATGATTCATCTGATTCTAAATGGAAAAATGGAACATTAACTGGTGTATCATTTACAAAAATTACAGAAACATTATATTCAGCATCATGGAGCAATAAATCATATTCTTTAACAGTTCCTGGTGTAACAAATAATTCAATGATTTGGGTTCAACCATCATATTCAGCATCTGGAAGTAATGAATTAGAATATGCTGTTTCAAATATTAGGGGTGTTTCACAAAGTGCAGATACAATTGTGTTTGCGTGTATTGAAACACCAACTAGAGATGTAAATATAGATATTATTATAAGTTAATTTTTTAGGAGTAAAATATGATTTTTAATTCAGTTGTACCTATAGTAAAAAATGTTATAGAAAATGTAACTGATTTATTTGATTTAAATTTAAATACAATATCTGGAAGTATTGAAACAGTATCAAATCAAGGTGGTGGTTCAGAAGGTAATGGTAATATTTCTGTTATAGAAAATGATTTATCACTTGGTGAATTTGATGTAAATTTAGATTTTGATGAAGTAAAATATACAAGTGATTTTATCTTATCAGGTTTTACAGATGAAGTAACATTTTATGATTCTACTTCTGAAAGAATTACTATGGACAAAGAATTAACTCCATTACAAGTTACATTTCCAAGTGGTTATATCCAATCATTAAAATATAATTCTGTTATTAAATATGATTCTAAAACTGTTTATCTATATGATTGGACTGATGGATTTAATTTTCCATTAATTGATTATACAGATGATGGTTCATCAGCAACTTTAAAAATGTATGCTATTTATACAGAATTTGGTAAATGTGAAATGGTATTGTTAGATAGAGTTATGACAGATGCTGACTTACCTACTGATTTCACTGCGTTTTTATATATTAAAGATGTTACAATACCTTCTCATGTTCTTTTTGAAGGAATAATTTCATCTGTATTATTTGAACAACCTATATTATCTTCAAATGGAACTATTGGAGGAAATGAATTTGCTGTAAATTGTTCGAGCTATATTGATTCACGTTATGCCTGGAAAGCTTTTAATGGAACTGTTTTTTCTGATGCTTATGATTGCTGGCATTCTAATAGCGGTCATCCTTCTTGGTTAGAATGGTATAATCCAGAACCTTTAACTTTAAGTAACATTAAAGTAACAAATAGAGATAATGATGGTGCTTATATTAACAATTATACATTAAAATATAGCGATGATGGTATAACATACATAGAATATATTACAGGAACTTCTCCAAATCAAACAAGTTTAGGAGAATGGAATATCCCAGTATCTGGTCAATCGCATAAATATTGGAGATTAATAAGTAATACTTCTAGTGGTAGTAATAATAGCTATACGGCTATTGCTCAAATTAATTTAACAGGCACTATTGATAATGTAAAATGGTATTGTAAAGAAATAAAATATGATACTGCGTATACAGATAAATTACCTGTAAATATTTGGTTTAATAAAGCGTATTATACACAAGGTGGAAAATATATTGAATCAAAAAATTCATATATAATTGATTATGAATCTGATAATGAAAATGGTTGTTTAATTGATTATACAGATGATGGATTTGGTGATTTAGCTTTACACTTATATGCTATTGAATTTAATGATGATGATAATTATCGATTATTCTTATCAGATAAAACGGCAGTTCAATTAGAAAGCTATGGTGATATTTCAGATGTAGAATATATTGATGATGTTGTTTTACAATCACACTTTAATTGCGAATATTCAGCACAATCCATTACACCAAACTTTGATGTTGTAGGAAATGTAACAATATCAGATGGAGTTGCTAGTGGATTTAATTCATCAAATTATCTATCAACAACATATAAATTTACACCAAATAATGATACTTGGGAGTTACATTATAAAATTACAACACCAAATGATATAAACACAAGACAATTTTTTGCTGGTGCTTATAATGCTGTCGATTTTCAATTTCCAGCAATTGGTATATATCAAGGAAGATTTTTATTACATATTGGTTCTACTGGTTCTGGGTGGGATATTTATAATGGTTCTGGAAATAATTATATATCATCTAATACTACATATCTTGTAAAACTAGTATTTAATGGTTCTTCATACGTATTATCATATTATGATTATAATTTAGAGCAATGGATTATTGATGCAACAGCAAATACATCAACAAAATGTGTTAATTCGACTACTGCTTTGTTTGGAATTGGTCTTTTTAATTATGGTGATTCTCTTACTTGGGGCGGTTCAGTTGATTTAAATGAATGTTATATTAAAATTGATGATGAAATTACTTGGCAACCATATTCACCAGGATATATACTTAAAGACCAATTCCAATCATTTAGTTACTTAGATAAAGATGATGAACCTTCAAGATTTATTGTAGTAGAAAAAGAAGCAGACCCATCACTTAATAGTGGATTTACAGTTTCTGGAAATGTAATTATTACAGATGGAGTAGCTAGTAATTTTAGTTCAAGTAATTATTTAACAGCAAATTATAATTTTGCTCCATCTGGTTCTTGGGAATTAGGTTTCGCTTTTACACCAAATAGTACAAATAGACAATACTTTTTAGGAACAACAGGACATGATGGATTCTTAATAGGTGTTGCTGATAATAATAATATGAGTTGTTGGATATCTTCTACTGGAAGCGGATGGGATATAGGTGGATTGGGTGATTCTTATAACATTTTATCAAATTCAAAATATTATGTAAAATTAACATTTAACGGGACAAATACTTATACTTTTAGTATTTCAAAAGATGATAAGGAACACTGGACAAATTATACAGGAAATGCTTCACAAGTTTATGGCGGTGACCCACTTAGATTTGGTGTTGCATGGACTAGTGGTTATCCTTTAAATGGTTCGATTGATTTAAATGAAACATATATTAAAGAAAATGGTGTATTGATGTGGACACCATATCCAAAAGGAATTAAAACAATTGAAAATACTGAATTAGCACCTTATACAAGAGAACTTATACCTTATGATGTTGAAAATTTTAATAAAATTGGAAATCCAACTATTGAAAATGAAATAGTAACTGGATTTAATTCAGGTAATTATTTAACACTTCCTGAATTATTTTTACCAGGAAATAATACATGGGAAATGGTATTCAAAGTAAATAGCAGAACAACCAATTATAGTCAATTGATTGGTTCTGAAGATGATGGAAATGGTATTGGTATTTTTATAAATGGTGGAAGATTTTTTGTAAGTGCTGGTATTGGTGGCTGGTATTATGATACTGGATTAGATAATGGAGTTATTGCTAATACAGATTACTGGGTAAAATTTGAATTTACTGGTTCAGAATATATTTTATCATCATCAACAGATGGAATTCATTATAATGATAGTAAAGCTGTTTCAAATTCAAATACTTTAAATTCTACAAATGTTGTAAAAATAGGTTATGGTAGTAGAATGAGTGCTAGTTGGGATGGAACAATAGATTTAAGCGAATCATATATTAAAGTAGATGGCAGTTATTGGTGGAGACCATACACACAAGAATATGAATATAATTATAGAGGTTCTTTAGTAAATTATGCTGATGATGGTTCTGCTAATACAATTAAAGCATATAAAGTTGAATATAATGATGATTCTGTTTATGTTGTATTAACAAATGATACAGATTTTACAGTAACTGATATGAAATCTAAAACATATCTTGCTGATATAGTTATACCAGAACACGAAACATATCATTATGGTGAAAGAGATTTTGTTATAGATTATGAAAATCCTGATTTATCATCTGGTGGAACAATGGGTGGTACAGAAGAAGCATGTCAATCAGATTCTTATGAAAATTCTTCTTATTATCCTTGGTATGCTTTTAATAGAAATTCTGGTAATCAATGGAGGTCTCAATCGGTTGCTGGTAATCATTGGATAACATTTTATACACCAACATCAATTTTATTAGATAGAATTGATATAAAGAATTTCTCAGATGGTAATTATACTACATTCCAATACAAGGTTCTTGTAAGTAATGATAATGAAACCTGGACTGAATTAAAATCTGATGTAAATTTAAATAATACTGGCAATGATGTATGGAGTATTTCTGGATTTACAAATAATACAGCAGTTAAATATATTAGAATATTATCTACAAAAGGATTTAATGCAAATCAAGTTGGATTTAATAAAATATATATTTATGGACACTATATAACAACTGGGTATGGCTGGATTCTTGATGATGAATAACCATCTTAATAAATAATTATAATGATTTAGGAGATTAAATAAATGACAACAGTAACAAGAAATGGCGTAGAATTTGATGTAGTTTATATTGACCCAAGTGCTGGCTCAGCTGGGGATGGTTCAGCATATGATTCACCATTATTAGATATTCCTTCAACAATAGAAAACCAAAAATGTTATTTGGTAAGACGTACTTCTGAAGATTATATGGTAGATATGAAAGTTGGTAATTATTCTGGTACTATCTTTAATTTTATGATTATGGGTATGCCGAAATCAACTGATGAGGAATGGAAATACTTAAATGATGCTGATGTAAAATCTGCTTGGGGTTCTGATACAGCTGAATATGCAAATATTAGATGGAATTCTTCTTCATATGGTAATAATACTTCATATTCTTTCTATACAACATATTTACAAAATATGTTTATTACTCGTTGTTATTTATTTAGAGATACAAATGGTGGTACCGTTGGTTCACAATTAAATCCAATGATTTTTGTTGATACAGGAAATTCTAAATCAAATGTTTATTTTAATCATTGTAAATTTGGTGTATTAACACAAAACTTAGATGATCCAACATGGCGAGAAAATAATTCTACTTTTGACACCACAAGAAATAACGATAGAAAATTACAAAATTATTTTTATGGAACAAATTTAAAATCTTTAATCTTGAATGACTGTATTATTAACGCTCATACAATAGCTACTGATTATGACACTTGGTATAATTGTGGTAAACCTTTTTGGATAAGTGGGAAAGCTGTTTCAGTAGAAGTTAAAAATACAAAAATATACTCTGCTTGGGAAAATATTAGTGGTGGTCATGAAGATGATAGAACAAGAAATACAAATGTGATAATATTTGATTATCAACCCAGAGTATTAAAATTATATAACTTAGAATTAAATTCTATAATGCATTCTACTTCTAATTATTATCATGGTTTTTTCTATGCTAAAAATACTAACAGCTTTAATGACTCTAGCGATTATAATTACAGAAAAGATCCAAATATTATTTGTATTGCGGATATAAAAAATATTACAATAAACTTTATTAAGTTGAAAGATGCCAATCCATCTGGAATAGATACCTCACGTGAATGGGGTAAAGCTGCTTTATATCTCAATGGCTTATCCTCATATGATATTGATTCTATTACAGTAAATGGTAATTTACAAGGTAGTGAAATGTGTGGTGCAACCTGTTTAATAATAAGTCCGGCATATAAATTTTATTCAGGATTATGTAAGCGCTCAATTAAAAATATTAAAATTAATTTTGAAACAGATTATACTAAATTAAAATATTGGAGTCCAGTAACTTCAGTAATAGATATAAATGCTTTAGATATAACATGTGATAAACATCAATATACATCTGGTGTAAATGATAGATTATATTACGGTAATAGTCGTGGTGGAACTTTAGCAAATTATTTTATGATTGAAAATGTAGAAATAAACGCTCCGTTTATAAAATCATACTTTAATTATTGTAATATTAGAAATGCTAAATTTAATACTTATATAACTTTTGGTGATAGAACAAGTGCAGAAGTTGATTACTTATCAAATTATTTCCCATCACAACCCGGATTCCAAGTTGGTGAATTATCTTATGTAAGAATTAAAGAATATGAAGCTAATTTAAATTCGCCCTTATCTGCTTATAATGGTGAATCACAAATCAATACAAGTTTAGGAAATGATTTCTTAAGAGCATCAGATATATATGTTGATAAATCTAATGTTTCATTAATACCTGAAAACTCAATTACTGATAACTGCCCAGGTGTTTATTCAAATAACTTAATTTGTCCAAATTACTTATCTAATAATCAATATATTCAATTAGCTAAAAACGGATATATGAAATCTTGGAATACAGTAAGAACAGGTTCAACATCATTAGCATCAATTAAATGTAATTTAGCAAATGGTACCTTAACATCTGGTGTAGAAGGTTATGGAATTACTTTAGGAACAAGACCATATAAAGGTATTCAAATTGAACCATCAACCACCGGTAATCAAACATTAAAAGTTTATATTGCTTACAAAGGTTTTAATCAAACAGATGAAGATAATTTATTAGATAAAGTATTTGTTGAAGCAGAAGTTCCTAATAATGGTTTTGGAACAAATGATTTTGATAGTTCTGATATTTATGATTCTCGTGCAGACGGTTATATTTCAGATGATTCATCTGTATGGTCAAATGATACAGGTTTAACTATGAAAGTTATTAACATTCCATTAAATGTAATCAGAACAGATAAACCAATCAATGTAAGAATTACATATGAAGTTGAGGGTTCAACAAAATATATGTACATTGACCCAGATTTAAAATTAGTATAAAAGAATAATATAAATTATGAAAGACACAAGAACACCACTTCAAAAACAATATGACAAATACTTGAAGTGGTTTCTTGATGCCAAAACTTTTGAAAAGAAAAGTGTTTATTATAGACAATTACTCATATTAAAGCAATTGTTATTAAAAGAATCACAAAAGCATAGATAATTTTTATGATGTCGTTATCTGCGCCCAAGTATAAGCCGAACCACTAACACCCGTGCAGATATATACAGTACCACCAGAGGTTACGTATATTTGACCAACATAACCAACTGTTGAAGTTGTCGGAGCAGAAGAACCAGTACCTACCCCATTCAAGTCTGTTAAAGATCTTGTATAAGTTGCTTCTGTATTAATTCTAATCCAAGGTAAATCTACAATTTTTACAAAAACAAAATTATCTCCAACAATATAAGGATGACTTAAGTCAACTCTATCTGGTGTTGATGTACTAGACCAGCTTATACCATCTGAAGAAGTACAATATAAAGCCTCATCGTGATATAAAGCAACGTAAACTTCAGAATCTTCACAATATACTATATTAGGTACTTCATAAACATAAGGAACTCCAGAGGTTGTTTCTGTAAAATTAATACCATCAGTAGAGTACCAAGCAGAGTATGACCAAGAATTAAACAAGAATATTTTATCCCCAGCAGATCTTAGAAGACCTGTATGATTTGCAGCAAAAGGAACATTTTGTCTAGCACTCCAGGTTTTACCATCTGTTGAGATATAAACATACTCAAAGTGGGTATCAGCACCATTTAATGATGTATACAAATACAGTTTATTGCCAGCCACTAACATACTTTGGACACTCTCAGAAGAATCCTGTAAGATTGTAGAGTAGTCTTTAAAAGTCCAAGTAGAAGCATTGTCTTCTGAGTATACATAGCCACTCCAACCAGGTGTTATAGCATAATATGAAAACAGAATTAAGGTTTCTCCAAAGGTTAAAGGCTTTGCAAAGAACGGAGCAGCAACACCCACTGTACTAGGGTCAAAAGAGGACCAAGTAGCACCATCAGAAGAAATTAAATAAGAGCCATCCCAATAATCATATCCAATACAAACACTAGAATTTTTTAAAAAGCTTGATATTTTAGAAGAAGCTACAGAGGTAAAAGAAGAACCCCTATCTGAGGACTTATAAATACCCCAAGGATCATCTCCACCCATACAACCGACAAGGATACTATTGTTAAACCAAGTACCTCCATTTGTAGGTCTCGGTAAAGTAAAAGGAGAATCATAACCACCAGTTTGAGCAGTATAAGAATATTTTTGAATTTTTCCGTTATCTCTTACAAACACAGTGTTGTTAGGAACTGTTTTACCTTCGTACTCACCATCTGCTGTTGGATTTACAGAGCTATCCAAATGAGCTGCTTGAGTATCATTCAAGCTTTGATAGTAGTCATCTTTTGCTACCCATTCAGCATCGACACCATTAGTTGTTAAAAACTTACCAGCATTTCCAGATTGACTTGGTAACCCACCACCAGCAAGAGAATCAGAAACAAACTTTGTTGTTGCAAGTTGATTATTTGCTACACCCACTGGTAAAGTTGGTGCTGTTGGACTTCCTGTAAAATGTGGTGAATTTAAATCTGCTTTTAAACCCATTTCATTTGTCAAATCCACAGAACCAGCAATTATGGTAGAACCTTTTCTAATAGTCATGTTAATAAATCCTTATAATATATAAAATTATTTATTGAAACTATTTAACTAAACTTTTTCTTTAATTCTTCTGTAAAAGTTTTCAAAAAGGCATCTAATTCAAAGATTACATAGTCAAAATCTTTATAATGATATACTGTATGTTGTAGCTTTGAATAATCTAAATCATCTATTTTATTTTTCCAACAAACTATAAATGAACCAACACGATTGAATTTCATACAAATCATAGGAAAATCCTTTTCCATATCAATACCTGATTCATATACTTGGTCAATCCATTCATTTAAAATATTCACACCTTCTTCTCTATAAAGATGATGAAAATTAAATTCTTTATAAAATTTACATTCTATAGCAGCGTGTGGATATTCATCTGGAGGAACAATATCGTTAGAATTATTTAACAATTGTGATTCAGATAAAACTTTTGCTCTCCAAGCATTAATACCACCAGTAAATGCTCCAGATGTAAAAGTTCTTTGCCAAGAACCACCAAAATAATTCTCCATTATTTTACAAACTTCTCTTTCATAACCTTTACCTTTATTCTTTGAAGCATTCTTTCCCATAATATTCTCCTACATAACCTTTTCAAGTTATTTATAAAGCACCTATTAATAAATAATCATATATAAGTTTTAATAGGAATTTACTATGGCAACATTTTATGATATATTAGGAACTACAAGTGATTATTTTAAAATTGGCGGTAAAAATGGTATAACTGTTTTTACAGGTAATACGGAACCAACAAACTCTTTTGGACAACCTGGTGATATATATGTTCAAACTGAGATTGAAGTAGAAAAAGCTGTTATAGCAACATATCTTACAAAAGCAGCACTATTAGCAGATACAACCACACAATTTTACGATGGATGTTATGTTGAAGTTACTAATGATGAATCACATGTACCATCAGGTAACACAACAATTTATATGCGTAATAATTCTAATTGGATTTTTGTATATGATGTAACCGATAGTGAAAAATCATATTTTGTTCGTTGTGGTAAATTATTTTTAAAATTATCTAATGATACATGGGTTGAATCATCATCTATGTTGAGTGACGAATATTTAATGCTGAATAGTGTTTCACCACAAATAGTTTCTACAAATGTAACTTTTAATGGAATTACTACAGCACAAACACAAGAATTAACAGATAAATCAAATAAACTTGCTACAACAGCATATGTTCAAAATGCAATTATTAATTCAGGGAATTTACCATCTACTACTTTAAGTGATGCTGGTAAAATATTAAAAGTAAATTCTGTTGGTGAACCATATTGGGAATTTAGTGGTTCGGCAAATTTAAATGATATAGGTGATGTCAATGTGTCATCTCCGACAAATCGTCAATTATTATCATTCAATTCAACGTCAAATAATTGGGAAAATGTTGATAATTTAATTCCACCAATTAATGGTCAAAATAATAAATTTTTATTTACAAATGGTACAGCAACCATGTGGTCTAATATAACGGTTACATTAAATGGTATAAGTGATGTTAATGTTTCATCACCATCAGATAGACAAGTATTAGCATTTAATCAATCAACAAACACATGGGTTAATGCCGATGTTGGAACAATATATTATTGGAGTGAAGGAGCACAATTATAATGAGTTCATCTAAATGTAAATTGATTGCAAATAATAAAAAATTTCGTTTGATTACGTATATAAATGGAATCATTAAAAAATATAAATTGAGATATGTTAAATCATAAGAATATTATTGAAACAAATAAACTAAAAATAAAGAAAATAAATGATTCATATGAATATACATTTATAACAAATCAATATGAAATTATTGCTTCTAAAAATAATGATTGTAATATTACAAAAGTAAAAACAACACCAAAATCATTTACATTTAAAAAAGCATTATAACCTGAAAGCATTATCTGACATAACTTTAAATTCTATACCACGCTTTTTACAAAAATCAATTGCTGCTGCCCATTTCATAGCATTTTTTGCAACCATCATTCTATCATATCCATTTGACGCTTCTTTTAATGTTGCTTCTTTCATTGGCTTAATTTCAACAAGAAGTTTTTTCATTTGTTTATTAGCATCAATCATTTCTAAATAAACATCTGGAACATAAAATGACATTCTATTTCTTATTGGGTCTCTATATAATATTTTTACAATTTCTGAACCCCACCTAATAATGGAATTTGTATCATCACATTTTTCAAAAAATATTTTTTCCCAAGAACTTCTATAAACAATTGCTGTTGGTTCGGGCATTTCCATGATATTAATATTTTTTGCTGGTTTAGTTGGAACAAAAAATCCTTGGTGATATCTTTTATCATGTGGTTTTTGATGGTCATTTAATTTTTGTTTTATAAGATTACAATATTGTTTATACTTAAATTTTACAAAATCATCATCATAAACTCTAACACCACAATCTAATACATCCGACATTATATTATCCTTTTTGTTTTATTTATATACAGAATATACAAATAAATAATTCTATATAAGAAATTTAGAGGAAAAACAATGACTATAGAAAAAACACCTGTTGCTATGAAAAATATTAAAATTAATATTTTACCTAAAAATTTATATGACCCATATGATGTAAATAATGATGAATTGTATTTTGTAGAAGATGAATCAAATGTTTGGTTAATTGCTGTTGATAATACAGAACCAACAAGTGCTTCTTCTGGTGATAGATATTTCAATACTACTACAAATTTAATTTATACATATGATGGCTCAGCGTGGAGTGTAACTGGTGAAGAACCAGATACAGATTCTTTATATATAGATTCTTCAAATAATCGCACATATGTTTATAATGGAACAACTTTGATTCTTGTTGGCGGTGGTGGTGGTGCTGTTGATATTGATGAAACATCCATCACATTAAATTCCTCTAATAAAATTCAAGCGTCAGGAACAATTAATCAAAACTCTAATAATGGTGTTGTTTATAATTGGATTGGAACAAAACAAGAATATGATGATTTACAAGAAATACATGAAAACTGGATTTATTATATTACAGATGATGATGAAGATAGCGGTTCTTCATTAAATGATGTTTATAATAGATTAAATAGAGCATATGCTTGGACTTATAGACATGTAAATGGTACTGGAAATTTATATAACATTTATTATGATGGGTCATCATACATTAGCTCTGATGCGTTTAGTACAATAGATGTTATAGGTCCATCTACAATTGATAATATGTCTAACCATATCATTTGTGATGGTAAATTATATCATACGACAGTGTCTGGAAATACTGTTACAAGAACACAAGTTGGGTCAGATACAACTTGGTCTTATCTATCTGGTTGTACTAGTAATAATGGTTATCAATATACTATTGCTATTAACAATGGTGATTTATATTATGTAAACGGTACAACTGCTACATTAAGAAATTCTGGTGGTTGGCAAAAAATATCAGATTATTCCAACTCATCAAGTGCAAAATTTTTTGGTATTAAAAATGACTCTTTATATATGATTACTGATGCCGGAAATACAATTACTTTATTAAATTCATCAGGTATATGGACAGAAATTTCTGGCTTTACTTCTTCAGCAAGTGTTTATGGGATTGGTATTAAAGATGGTAAATTATATTCAATATCTTATGATGGTGTAATTACGGAAATATCTTCTGATAATACTTGGACTTTAATTAGTGGTTATGATGGTTTATCATCAAGTATATCAAATTTTGGGTTAGGTATAAACAATGGTGCTTTATATGGTATAAAATATAATGGTGTATATTTACTTGATGATACAGAAACATGGATTAAATGTACTGGATTTAATAACAATAATACATTTGCAATAACTTCTACTGGTAAATTATATCAAATAACAAGTATCAATCCAGCATCTTTAACACAAATTGGTACCGATACAACATGGACAGATATTACTGGTTACAGTAATACTTCTTTTGGTATTAATAATGGGGATGTATATATAAATCTTCAATCCCCTACTAAATTAACACAATATGGTGGTATAAATAAAGTTTTTGGTAATTTAAGGGCAAATATAAATTATGCCTGTGGATATTATTGGACAGGTTCTGTAACAGAAGATGTACATACTGTTTATACGGTTCCTGGTCCACAAACTGGCTTCCATACATATTCTGATGAAAATTTAACACAAAGTTCTATAATTACTGCTGTTAATACAAATAATAATACAATTACAGATGGTAATTATACATATACAAGGAATTCATCATTGGATAGAGTATTTACATCTGTATCGCAAGATTCTAGACAACAATTGATATCAATGGCAGATTTATTAAATGCTATTAAAGGATAAAATTTAATGGTTGTATCTTTAGGAAAAAATTTAAAAATACAAGATACTGAAGATACTTTTGTATCAAATCTTGATAGTAATTTTGAATATCAATACAATTATATTCTAAATACTGTTCAAGACCCATATGACCTTGAAGACCCAGTAATATTAAAAGATGTTTTAGAATCACTTTCAACATATTATAATGTAACAGCAACAGAATTACCATTGGGAGCATCAATCAAATGGTATCTACCAAATGGTGAATCTTCATCTGAAACAATATCTGCTGCTTGTGGAAGTTTAGTTCCATATAAAATAACATTTAGTGATTCATCTGTTTATATAAATTATATAAGAATTT
>Ga0310690_10004609_pt1 | contig 19373 bp, 38 predicted proteins | sample AusTroGonzalo_MG_2_FD_207661 | JGI IMG/M metagenome (GOLD analysis project Ga0310690, IMG submission 207661) | Bovine rumen microbial communities from tropical cattle in Woodstock, Queensland, Australia - Gonzalo_04 (v2) (version 2) | ecosystem: Host-associated > Mammals > Digestive system >...
ATTCTACCACAATAGGCGCAGGAGGTAAAGGCAAATCGAAAGGAGCCAGCCAATGAATCTATACACCAGGCAGCAGGCCGCAGAGCGCCTCGGGATGTCCGTCTGGACACTTGACGCCGAAAGGCGCTCCGGCAAGCTCGCTTATATCCAACGAAAAGAAAACGGGAAGGTTCTGATCTCAGAGGACGCAATCAGAGAGTACCTTTCCCGCGCAAATCATCCAGTCAAGGTGGAAACCAGAGTAGTCCGTGACACCTTCCGTCGGAAGCGGGCGTAGAACGGAGGTTTGCGAATGTTTATCGAATTTCTAAAGGCACTCCTGGAAGCGCTGTTGTTCTGCGTATTCCTGGTGGAGCCGGTACTGGCTTACATCGGCCTCCGCGTCCTGTTGGATCTCAGGGCCGATGCTCGCAAGGCCGGGAAAAGAAAGGCGGCAGCTCGACATGGGCGATAACGACTATGGCGATCTGCTCCGCGAGGGCAAAGTCCCGCTGACCTTCGGGCCTGATGGGCTGCCCCCGCAAGCGCATGAACCCTTTTATGAGCGGATGCAGTTTCTGGCTCAGCTCTGCCAGGGGTACATGCGACTCTACAACCGGGTGAAGGTGATGGAGCAAACCCGCTCCGCATTCGACCGGCTGAGAAAGGAGGGCGGTACAAAAGGAGGACCGCTGCCAGGTGCATGACAGCGATCCAGAGAAAGGTTACGAGCTACCAACTCGTGCCTCTATTCTACCACAGCGTTCGTAGGAACGCAAATCCATTTTGAAGGAGGCAAGCAAATGTATCAAGACATACCGGACCATCCGGTGATCCAGAACTTGGAGCGCACCGGGTACCCGGACGGCAAGGAGCCAAAGATGCCGACCTGTCCGTGCTGCGGAGACCCGTGCCACACCTTCTACAGCAACCAATTCGGCAACGTCTTTGCCTGCGAGAACTGCGTCAGCGTGGACGAAGCCGAGTACCTGATGGAGGATCCAGACGATGCTTAGGTTTTATTTTACGTATGGCACCTCTGGCCAGCCATTTTACGGTGGCTGGACGGAGGTCGAAGCGCCGGACGAAAAAACGGCCGCGGCATTATTCCGAGCAATCCATCCGGATAAGAACAAGGGCTTGCTGAACTGTAGCGGCGTATACACCGAGGAGCAGTTCGCAAAGACGTGCATGGCAGGCTCTGATGGAAACTTCGGCCACTGGTGCCACGAGCGCATCACGGTTGAACGATTCGGGTGAGGTGGCGTATGACAGAAAAGGTAATCGTAATCACCACAGACAACGAGATTTCTATCCGAGATCTTGAGGTAAAAAACGACTCCATGCTGGAAGCGCTGCAGCAGATCGTCGGCGGCTACATAGAAACTGTCCGCCCGATTCGACTGAGGGGCGATCTGTTGATGATCGTCAACGAAGAAGGTCTGCTTCAAAACCTTCCCGTGAACGAAGTCGGCAGCTATCTCTACGGCATCGACCTTCATGGCAATCCGATTGTCGGGAATATTGCCATCGTTGATCGAGGCTATCGGAACGGAGAGCCTGACCTTGTTGGCCTCAGCCCGATGTTGGCGGAAGAAATTCTCCGCAAGTTTATGTACACATTTCCAATCTTGAAAGGAGCAACACAAGATGATCAGAAACCCCAATGAAATTGCCACTACTGAGAAGCGAATTCGCATGCTGATCGCCGGCTACCCCGGTATCGGCAAGACCACCCTGGCGCTGTCCGCGCCGAAGCCCCTGCACATTGACATCGACCACGGCATTGACCGGATCGAGCCGAGAGTCCGGGCCCCGTTCATCCAGCCGAAGGATTATCAGGAGATCCTCGACGATCTGACACCGATGAATGTGGCGCCCTTCGATACGCTGGTCTTCGATACCGGCGGCAAGCTGATTTCCCTCATGAGTCAGTGGGCCATCAAAAAGGACATGAAGTACGGCCAGCGCGACGGCAGTCTGTCCCTCAAGGGCTACGGCTTCGTCGGCCGTGAATTCGTCCGGCTCATGGATTACTGCTTCTATGAGCTCAACAAGCATATCGTCATCATTTTCCACGCCGTGGAAGAGAAAGATGGAGACAACACCCGCCTGCGCATCAAGGTCGAAGGCCAGACCAAGAACAACGTCTGGGAGCCCATGGATCTGGGCGGCTTCGTCGAAATGCAGGGCGATAGCCGCACCATTGGTTTCTCCAACTGTGAGCGGTACTTCGCCAAGGGCACCCGCGGCATCCACGGCATCTACAAGATCCCGGAAATGACCGCCTCCACGCCCAACGACTTCCTGACGAAGCTCTTCACGGCCTACAACGAGAAGAATGCCGCCGAGGTCGAATCCAACAACCGGGAGCACGAGGCATACGAGGCTGCCGTTGCCGCCGGCAACGCCATTATCGAGACGGTTGTTGATGCCGAGACGGCTACGGCCGCGCTGGCGAAACTCCGGGAGCTCAAGCACGCGCAGACCTCCGAGGCCGAGGTCAACAGCAAATTCAAGCGCCGCGTCCGGGAGCTGGGTTTGTTCTGGGACAAGGTGTTGAAGGCATACACGCCCGCGCCGCCGGAGAAGAAAGAAGGCACCTCCGAATGAACCATCTACGCGAACCATCCCCGTATGCCGGACAGACAGTCAAGATAAAACAGGGAATCAAGGGACGTCATGGCGTTGATCTTGGCGGGCAGGATTTCGTTGTTGAAGATTGGTGGGAGAACGTCTACGGAAGATCGTGGATGTTCGCAAATGGCAACCCTGCCGCTCTTGAATACGCCATCCGCAGTGGTGGTACAGTGCCTATCGACAATGAAGTCCTCTACGGCAAGGTCGGCCTTTTCGGGATTCTGTTCCACGTTTCTGAGCTTGAATTGCCGGAGGTGAAGTAATATGCCGCGATACCTTATTACCCACACGCTTCTGTCTTCCTGGCTCTATGCCATGCGTGAAAATCCCTATGAGGACTTGACCACTGAGACGAGCGCAATGGATGACTTCATAAAGACGCTGCGCCGTGAGCCCAAAGAAACCTCCGAAGCCATGCAGAACGGCATTGAGTTCGAGAACCTTGTGGCCGACATCCTTGTCGGTCACGGGGACCGCTCCAATTCCTGGTGGGACGCCGCAAAGGCCATCGCTGACGAGCTGCGCGGCGCTCAACTGCAGTTCGTTGCCAAGAAAACGGTGAATATTTGCGGCGACGAATTCCTGCTGTATGGCCGTCTGGACGCTCTGGGTGCCGGGACGATCACCGACATCAAGTTTTCCAAACGCTATGACCGCGGCAAGTATTTCAACAGCACCCAGCATCCTATGTACATGTTCCTGGTCCCCGGCGCGAGCCGGTTCACCTACACGATCAGCAACGGAAACGAGGTATGGCACGAGACATACCGCCGGGACGAGACCCCGCCCATCATCCCCATTATCCGGGATTTCATCGGCTGGCTGCGTGACCGCGATCTGTACGACACGTACAAGCAGTACTGGAAAGCCGCCGCATGAAAGGCAAGCTGATAGATCTGACCATCGGCCTCAACGGCCGGCAGCGCGTCACGGTGGAGCTGGAAGGCGACTTCCGCAAGAGCTTCGAGACGCTGCAGGAATCCGCGGTGACGGTGGAAATTAAGAAATTCCGCAACACCCGCAGCCGAACCGCAAACGCCTATTTTCACCTACTGATCGGCAAGATCGCAGAGGTGCGCGGCCTCGGCATAGAGGAAGTCAAGCGGATGATGGTCGTTGAATATGGCACCCTGGCGCGGGACGAAGACGGTATGGTCGTTGGCTTCAAGCTCCCTCCGTCCGTCGATGCTGTGAGCATCTACCCCTATGTGAAGTTCTACGACACCCGTGTTGAAAACGGCAAGACGTTCAACTGCTACCTGCTGTTCAAACAGACACACGATATGGACACCAGCGAAATGGCCCGTCTGATCGACGGAACCATCCACGAAGCGCAGGAGCTCGGCATCGAGACCGATACTCCTGAACAACTCGAAAAGTACAAATCTTACTGGCAACAAGCCGAACAGAAAGGATGACACCAATGAAAAGACTTTTCAACACCAATCGCATCAACGACAAGCCCAACGAGATCACCATCGAGGCCGTGCTGACTCCGAAGCGCAGTACCGGCACTGAGCTGATCGCAGTGCCCAGAGCAGAATACGAGCACATGATCCGCAAAGACGAGGCATTCAACCGGCTCGTTATGCTTCTCACGTCCAACAGCCTCAGTTCCTATACCGTCGGCGAAGTGGCAAGGGCCATGTTCCCAGAGTATATTCCCGTCACGGTCAAACCCGAGCCGGATGTCAAGGAAGGACCCGCGCCTGACGACGAGGCCGAGACTCCGAGGGAAGACGAGGGCGCCGATGCTTAATCACATCGTTCTGATGGGCCGGCTCACCCGGGATCCGGAGCTCCGGCGCACCCAGAGCGGTATCGCTGTTGCCTCGTTTTCCCTCGCCGTCGACCGGGACTATAAGCCGGAAGGCGGCGAGCGGGAGACCGACTTCATCGACATCGTGGCATGGCGATCTACCGCAGAATTCGTCCAGAAGTATTTCAGCAAGGGGCGCATGGCCGTGGTGTCCGGGCGTCTGCAGATCCGCGGCTGGACGGACAACAACGGAAACAAGCGCCGCTCCGCCGAGGTCGTTGCCGACAACATCTACTTCGGCGATTCAAAGAAAGACGGCGCCAGCTCCGGCGGCAGCTATTCCGGCAGCTACAGCGACAGCGATGCCCCGCCCGCATACGGCGGCTATTCCGCGCAGAGCTCGGCACCCAGCGCCCAGGCAGCCCAGAACTACGAACTGTTGGAGGAAGACGACGGCGATCTTCCGTTCTAAGGAGTGATCTACAGTGGCAACAGGAAAACGCTATTACTGGATCAAGCTCAAGAGCTCATTCTTGACTTCTGATGCTGTCGATTTCTTGATGGGCCAGCCGGACGGCGCGAACTATGTTGTCCTCTATCAAATGATCTGTCTCAAAACGATCAACACGGGCGGTAGGCTGCAGCGCCAGATCGGGGAAATCCTCATTCCCTATGACGAGGCCAAGATCCAGCGTGACTGCAAGTGGTTTTCTATTGATACCGTCCGTGTTGCTCTCAATCTCTATAAGGCCCTCGGCCTGATCTACGATGACCAGGACGGCATTCTATGTCTCACCGGCTATGACGATCTCGTTGGAAGTGAAACCGACTGGGCGGCCAAGAAACGCCGTCAGGCCAACAGAGAGTCGTCTCCCCAACTTCCCCCCGCAGATGGGGAAGTAAGTGGGGAAAGTGGTGGGGAAAATTTCCCCACAGAGATAGAGTATAGAGATAAGAGTATAGAGAGTAGAGATAGAGATCAGAGTGTAGATAGTGCAGAGCATAACAAGAAAGGTAATAAGAAAGAGAAGAAGTTCTCAGAAGACAGTAAGCCTTATTTGCTCGCTGTTTTTCTTGGCAAACGCATTCACACGCGTTTGCCGAGCACAGAATTTCCATCGGAGGACAGATTGCAGCAATGGGCCGACGCCATTGATAAGTGCAACCGGATCGACGGTCACCCCTGGGACGAGATCAAGTACGTCTTGAAATTTTCACAGGATGATCCATTCTGGCAGGCAAATATTCTTTCCGGGCGACGGTTCCGGGAGAAGTACATGGAACTGCTGGCGAAGATGACAGCCCATCAGCAAGGACGGAAGCCGGCGCAGGGCGCATCTACGGTGGACAGGCTGCTGGATATGGCGCAGAGAGGAGTATTCGACGATGAACCGAAGTGACGCTGCCCAGATCATTGCGACCATGCAGCTGAATTATCCGGACACGTTTCGCGGCATGTCTGAAAAAGTGCTCTTTGCCACCGTGGATCTCTGGCAGCGCATGTTTTCTGCGGAACCCGCTGCCCTGGTGCAGGCGGCTGTTGAGGCTCATATCCGGACAAGCACGGATCGCTTCATGCCGAATATCGGACAGATCAAAGAAGAGATCCGGAAGCTGACGGCGCCGGAGCAGCTGTCAGAGGCCGAAGCGTGGACACTGGTTTCTGCTGCGCTGAAAAACAGCGGCTACAACGCCCGGGAGGAATATGCCAAGCTCCCGTCGATCCTGCGGCGGATCGTCGGCTCTCCGAATCAGCTCCGGGAATGGAGCATGATGGATTCCGACACCGTCCAGAGCGTCATCGCCTCCAACGTGCAGAGGTCCTACCGGGCCATATCTTCCCAGGAAGCAGAGTGGGCAAAGCTGCCGCCGGGATTCCGCGATCAGATGCGACAGCTATCCGGCCAGATCTTCAAGCCGATGGAACTGGAAGGAGGCACCGATGAAGGCACTTAAATACGTGATCAAAGGCGCCCCACGCACCAAGAAGAATCACCAGAAAATCGCAGGCGGAAAAGAGAAATGTCCGCTATGCCACAAGCCGAGCAAGCAGTGGATTGTACAGGGCGTGGCCCATGATAAATATGCCGAGCTTGCCGGCTGGCAACTCAAGCCCCGTCCGGTGAAGCCAATCGACGTTCCCATCAACATCAAGTACCTGTTCTATCTGGACGCGGACCGTATTGTTGACGACCTGAACCTCGCCGCCTGCGCCGATGATCTCCTCATCCAGAACAAGATCATTGCGGATGATAACCGGCGGATCGTGAGGGGCCACGACGGAACGCGGTCCTATGTGGACAGGGACAACCCACGCACCGAAATTTACATTACCAGAATGCCCGAAGAAGACACCGGGCAGATGAAGCTTTTCTGAAAGGAGCAAAACCATGAACGAATCCGCAGCCTATGAGGGCTACAAAAAGAAGCTGGAAGGCATCTGTGACAAGAACAACCTGACATACACCCTCTCCGTCAGCGGCTATCCCATTACCCTCACGATCCGCCCTGTACAGGGCATGGAGGAACAGATGACGATGCTCGCAATGGCTGACGAGGAACCATACAACGATTCCGACGCGACCATTGTTATCGTTATCGAGGACGGCGCCCTGTCCTACAAGATGTCAAAGCGATTCACCATCAACAAGACCACATTCGATAAGATCACGAATCTGTTCAAGAAGCTGCATTTCTGCTATCTGCAGATGTTCCACCGCGACGTCACCGAGAAGGGCCTGCTGCGTACACCGTACACGCCCGCGCCGCCCGAGGAAACCAATGAGCCGATCACCGAGACCCTGGAAGTACCGGATGATCCCGAAAGCACTGACGGTGAAACACCCGACTTCCCGGATGATCTGATGGACGATCAGGATGTCGCGCCTGATGTTATGAGCATCGACGAATACCTCCTCAAGCGGGCGACGGCGTTTGTACGCCAGGAAGGCCACGTCAACCTGAACATGCTCTGCAGCGAGTTCAATATCAGTTATTCCAAGGCTGGGACGCTGATCGAGGCCCTGACGGATGCCGGTGTCATCAGCCAGCAGACCGGCCTCGGAGGTATGCGTGAGGTCCTGCCCTACGAGGAGGATGCAGACAATGAGTAACGTCCGCAAGGTGCAGGTCTACCGCGACGAGGCCATCCAGGCCGCGGCGAAGCTCACCCACGAGCGGTATAAGGCCATCAAGCACATGAACAAGATTGAGCTCGTTGCCTTCATGAAGCACGTGTCGCACGAGAGCTTCAAGGCCGGCTATGAGGCCGCCAGGAAGGAATTTGCGCCGGAGCCGGAGGAATCAAATGCGAACGACTGATTTAACCACGACAAGCGGCAACGATCAGTTCTATCCGACGCCCCAGTCCGTTGCTGAGAAGATGCTGGTGGGCCTGGACTTCGATTATGTTCAGTCCGTCTTGGAGCCGTCAGCAGGAAAGGGCGACCTAATCCGCTCTTTGGTGGATAAGTTCTATACCCGCCGCGGTTACGGCGGCAGAACCCTGGATGTGGACGCCATCGAGATCGACCCGTATCTGCGTCAGATCTGCAAGTACAACTTTTCCGAGGAGAGGCGCGGAGAGCTGCGCGATGCGTTCCGCCATCTGGACAATATGGCATATTCCAGCAGGACGGAAGCGCAGAAAGCAGAGTTTACCCGGCTTCGCTCCGAGATTGACGCATTCGACGCCGCAGACATCCATATTGTCCACGACGATTTCCTGACCTACCGCAGCCGAAAGCACTACGATCTGATCCTGATGAACCCGCCCTTTGCCAACGGCGATCTGCATCTGCTGAAAGCCATCGAAATGCAGCGTGGCGGCGGACAGATCATCTGCCTGCTGAACGCTGAGACCCTGCGAAATCCCTACACCACCAGCCGGCAGCAGCTTGCGAAGGAGCTGCAGGTGCTAAACGCCAATGTCGAGTACATCCCGGACGCATTCTCCGACGACGCTGAGCGCAAGGCGCGGGTCGATGTGGCCATCGTCAAGCTCTCCATCGAGGCGCCGAAGGAAAAGAGTGACATATGGGAGCGTATGGAGAAGGCCGCAGCGGTCGAGGATGTGCCCGATCCGGAGCTCCACGAGCTGGCAGTTGCCGATCTGATCGAGGGCGCGATCCGGCGATACAACGTCGAGGTTGCCGCTACGATGGAGTTCTACCGGCAGTACAGGGCGCTGTGCCCCTACATATCCCGGACACTGAACAAATCCGACACCTATGGGCGTCGCACCCCGCTTCTGACGCTGACCGTCACAGACGACAACTATGTGCGCGGCTTTGATCTACGGAAGTATATGCGCCTGGTCCGGTTGAAGTACTGGGAGGCCTTGTTCTCCAACAAGGAGTTCACGGGTCGCCTGACCAGCGAATTGCAGAAGAAGTACCGGGAGAACGTGGACAAAATGGCCGATTACGAGTTCAGCGCGTTCAACATCAAACAGATCGTGTTGGAAATGAACGCCTCGATCTCCCAGGGTATCCAGGACGCGATCATCAAACTGTTCGACGAGATGACGGCGGAGCACTCCTGGTACCCGGAGTGCAAGCAGAACGTCCACTACTTCAACGGGTGGGCCACCAACAAGGCCCATAAGATCGGGAAGAAGGTCATTCTTCCCACATACGTCTTTGACCGCCACTATGATGGCACCCAGACCTTTTACAAGGGCAGAGCGTATGCCATTATCTCAGACCTTGAGAAATCGTTCGACTACCTCGGCGGCAAGCGGCCTGAGGGATATAACCTCGACGCCCGCCTTTCCTGGGCGGAAAACGGCTCTCTGCGGAACGTCGAGCTGGCATACTTCAAGGTCGATTTTTTCAAGAAGGGCACGATCCATCTCAAGTTCCATCCCGAGACCATGCCGCTGATCGAACGGCTCAACATCTACGCCGCGCGGAATCGTAACTGGCTGCCGCCCAGCTACGGAAAGACCACCTACGCAAGCATGGATGCCCAGGAGCAGGCGGTTGTTGACAGCTTCCACGGCGACGGAACCGAGGGCTCCGGCCAAAAGGCCTATGCCGAAGTGCTGGCCAGGAAGGATTTCTATCTGTCCGAGCCGGTCCAGCAGATGCAGTTGCTGACGGCTGCCACATAACAGTTTTAAACACCCTGCGGGGCCATACCCCGCAGGGCACCATGAAAGGAGCAAAAATGAACGATAAAATGCTGATCGTCCCGATCCCGCTCAAAATGCTTGAGCCGCATCCGGACAATCCCCGGAAGGACCTCGGCGATCTGACAGAGCTGGTGGAAAGCATCAAAGTCAACGGGATCATGCAGAACCTGACCGTCGTGGCGAGCCCGGATCCGGATCTGTTCCGGGTGGTCATCGGTCACCGCCGCATGGCAGCCGCGAAGCTCGCCGGTCTGACGGAAGTACCCTGCGTGATCTCCGAGATGGACGCCAGGGAGCAGATCGCCACCATGCTGGCTGAGAATATGCAGCGGTCTGATCTGACCGTGTATGAGCAGGCCCAGGGCTTCCAGATGATGATGGACCTGGGCAGCTCTGTGGAGGAGATCGCGGAGCGGTCCGGCTTCTCCCAGACCACGGTGCGCCGCCGTCTGGAAATCGCAAAGCTGGATCAGGCGACCCTGAAACAGGTCACGTCTGACGAGGGCCGTCAGATCACCCTCGGCGATTTCGACCAGCTGTCTGAGATCGACGATTTGGCGCTGCGCAACAGAGCACTGGAAAGTATCGGAACTCAGAACTTCAGCTGGAGCCTGAACAGGGCGAAGCAAGAGGACGTCGCCAAAAAGAAGCTGCCGCCGGTCATGGAATGGCTGAAAGAGCACGGCGCGCAGGAGATCGACAGCACGGAGGCCCATGGCCGAAAGTATGAATCGTTGCGAGATAAGGATGGCGTGTATTACGGAAGCCTTTATCTCTGCCTCGACGAGTTAAAGCTTCCGAAGGATAAGGGGATCAAGGACATTCCGATCTTCTATGTGCGCAATCTGCCGTATGTCTACCTGTACATGCCTGCCAGCCAGTACAATGCCCAAGGCAAGAAAAGCCGGGAAGTGCTGGATCGGGAGAAGCTGGCTAGGGAGACGAAGAAGACCATCAAGGAGATCTCCGCCCTGCACTATGAGCTGCGAAAGTCCTTTATCGACGAGCTGACCGTCACCAAATCAAACCGGGAATTCGTCTTGCTGGGCGCTGTATATATCGCCCTTTATAATGGTCACGGTTATGGCAATGCACATGCCGCAGCGGTGTCGGCTGCGCTGGGAATCGAGGCATATGAGCACAAAACCAGCCCGATCATCCAGGGCATTGGCAGGCTGGTCGAGCCCTTCCGTGGGGCAGAGCTGGTCAAAGCGATTTACGCGCTGTACAACGACGGCCCTGAGAATTGCTTCGCCAAGTACATGGAGACGGCGGGCGTCCTCCCGGACTACGATAATGGGAACCACAACACCACCCTGATGATCCTCTATCAATGGCTCATGTCCCTGGGCTATCAGTGCTCCGACGAGGAGCAGGCCATGATGGACGGCACCCATGAGGTATACCACAAGGGGGACACGAAATGAGCCGGTTGTTGCCGATCCTGTATAACACGCCGATGGTGCGTGCCCTGCTTGATGGTGTCAAGACGGAGACACGGAGGCTGATCAAACCAGGGAATCATACCATTCTCCGCGGCGGCACATTCCCCGGCGCTCTGGACGGACCAAAATACGGTGTGGAGCTTGACAACCACGGCGTGCTTGTGGCGCCCTACCAGAAAGGCGACATCCTGTATGTCCGGGAAACGTGGGCAGAGAACACGATCCCGCACAGCAGCAATTATGCCGGGATTGAGTACCGCGCCGATTACTACGGCGGGAAAGAACCGATTCTTCGCTGGCGTCCATCCATCCATATGCCGAAAGAGGCCGCGCGGATTTTCCTGCGGGTGACGGACGTGCGTGCGGAGCGGCTGCAAGATATCAAAAGTGCTGATTGCGTCAGTGAAGGTGCGGTCAAAAGACCGGACATGACAAAGCGCGGTGATCTTGTCCTGCACAGCAGATACCGGATGGAATTTGCGGACCTGTGGGACAGCACCATCGCGCCCGCCGTCATGGCAGACCATGGATGGGGCGCCAACCCCTGGGTATGGGTCATATGCTTCGAGCGCATCGGGAAGGAGGAAGCGTCATGAGCGGCCCGAACCGAGCGGCCAGGCGCCGCCAGAAGAAAGGTCGGCCCAAGGGGATGACCTATGCCGACGAGCTGGCCAGAAAACGCATGATCCAGCAGGCGGTTCAGGCCTCGGCCAATGACGCCCGCGTCAAGCTGGAGACAGACATCCGCTGCCAGCGCCAGCTTTGGCTCTGCTGCATCGCCATGAACGAGGCCTTTGGAATCGGGCCGGAGCGGTTCAAACGCTTCGCCGAGGTCCTGACGGATCTTTCGGAGGAGTACGAGAAGATGACCGATGACGGTGGCCCGGAGTACGCCAATGAGAAGATGCGCCAGCGGGCAGAGCAGATCACCGGCATGAAAATCGAATACCTTTACGAGCACGAAATGGCCGAAGCCCGGCACCGGAACGCTGAGAAGGGTATCACCTTTCAGGAGGGCGATCAGGGCGGCGCCGCCATTGCCGAGAGTATGATCGGAGGACAATACAATGCACAACAAAACCAAAATTGACTGGGCTGCGCTCTCCCTGGATGACGTGGTCAGCCCGTCCGAAATGACGGTGGGCCAGATCATCACGGAATTCAGGCAGGCAAAGGACCGGAAATACACGCTCCAGGCTCTGGCCGATCAGGTCTGCTGTTCGGTTGAGGACATGAAGGAGCTCCTGCTCTCCCACGGTGTCAAGCCGGTGGAGATGCCCCGGGCAAGGAAAAAGAAGGAACCCGTTGAAAATTTTCGGGGGGGGGTGGAGACACCTCCACCCGCTTCGGAGCCGGATCCTGCAGAATTGTTGGATCGGCCTACACCAGAGGAGTTCGCAGAAGCCTGCGACCGCGTTGTGTCTGCCATGAAGGATCTGTTGGCGGCCTACGTGCTACAAGCAGCCGCGCTCGATGCAGCACAGAAAAAGCTGGCCAGGCTGCGGGAGGTTTTGGACTGGAAAGGAGGGCCGCATGATGAATCATGACGCGACACACTGCCTGGATCAGGACGCGGGCTGCCCGAAAAGCTGCTGCCGGGTGGAGCTGAACGAGGACTACCGGAAGCGGTATCTTGATTTTATGCATCGGCCCCTGTCCTGGGCGCATCTTCGCGGCACGAAGGGATGCCCCCGCAGGACATACCAGGATGCGGCGAAGGAGGCGGTCAAATGAGCTACGGCGCAGAGATCGCCATGGAAATGGAGATCGACCGGGAGGTCATGCGAGTCGGGGCAGAACAGCTTGCCAGTTATGGCTTATGGATTATGCGTGACGGGACGGAGATCCATGTCACGGACATGACCGACCGGCACATCGAAAACTGCATCCGAATGCTCAGGCGGGGCGGCAGCCCCTATGCCGATGTGTTCATCCATATGTTCGAGGCTGAACAGGAAAGGAGAAAACATGGCTAAAGCCAAGACAAAGAAAAAGAAATCGAACACCGTCATGTGCGATCCCGCCGTCTGCGACGAGTGCCTGTACATCTGCGAGGGAGATTTCCTTTGCGAGAAGTGCCAGGAGCTTGTTGTCTCGGATTGGGAGCCGACGGAATACTACATGATGTGCGGAGGTGATCCCAATGCGTGAGATTCTTTTCCGGGGGAAGCAGCAGAGTGGAAATTGGGTCTACGGGAACCTCAGTTATTATCCAAGCTGGAACCGATCTGTCATTAGAACGAATGACCCGCACGAAACTGATAGCTGGGAAGTGCTGAGTAAAACCGTCGGCCAGTTCACCGGCCTGCTCGACAAGAACGGCAAGAAGATCTTCGAGGGAGATTTCATCTACCAGAAATTCGATGATGGCGAGTCAGAGACCGCAGAGGTAATCTGGCATGACAGCCCCGAAGGTATAGGTTGGTACGTCCATTCGATCTCACCGATTCCCGATTTTTATCCGTTTTGTTCATATGACTGTGACGCTTGGGAGGTCGTCGGCAACATCCACGACAATCCCGAGCTGCTGAGAAAGGAGGAATCGGAATGAAGACGCTGATAATGGCTGGTGTCATCATCATGGCGGTGGTCTACGCGGTGGCCGCGAGGCATGACCGCGACTACTGGAAAGAGCGTTGCGATCAGATGCAGCATGGCTACTATGACAGGGAGGCGATCAAGCTGGTCAACGATCACCGGAGGCCGAAACGCCATCCCGGCCCGGCAGTGCGGTTCTATATCGGGGGCGCGGAATGATGAAGCGTCTGACGATTCGCAATCCTGACGGCTCCGTCTCCCAGCCGACGGATCTAAACTGGGCTGCAGCTCTGGAAAAGCTGGCGGCTTACGAGGACACCGGGCTGGAGCCGGAGGAACTCAAAAATCTCAAAAACGGAACAATCCCAGATCATTGGGCAAAGTTGTTCACAGCCGAGTGTGAATGCCGTTTACTGGTGCTGCCATGCAAGGTAGGAGATATTGTGTATATCACAGGATCAAAATACCGTGCGGGCAGATGGGAAACATGGGTCAATACTGGAAAGTTTCGGTTAAGTGACCTCGAAAAATTAGGAAAAACCGTCTTTCTGACCCGCGAGGAAGCGGAGGCGGCGTTAGAAAAGGGGACTACCGTATGACAAGTGAGCAGGCAATTAAAATCTTGAGAATGAGCGAGCAAGCACGTTATAAAGACGGCACCGATGACCGCGATGTGGCGGATGCCATCAATTATGCAGCTTCCGCGATGTCAAGGCTGGACGCGAAAAAGCCGACGCACGAAGCGACGCTGTATAAGTCTTTTACCTGCCCCCATTGCAAGAATGTGATTGACAGCTTTACGACCATGTTCGGACAAAAGGTCAGAGTGATGGAGCCACACTGTAAATTTTGCGGGCAGAAAATAGACTGGAGCGAGGAGGACACAACATGAGACACCATGGATTCATCCGGCCATGCCCGAAGTGTGGGCACCACCCATATGTTGTCCCTGGAATCAACCTTCGCAAAGGAAACGGCTGGTGCGTATGGCACCCGTCCTGCCATGGTACGGTAAGCGCTAAGTTCAAATGGCTGGCGATCCTGCGGTGGAACAGGTGGTGCAAAAAGCAGCCGATCATTTCTCCCGACTGGGTCATCGAGGCGGCTGTGAACGCTGCAAGAATATCAGCTTCGGCTGGAATTACGTTTCGGGAATTCACCGAACGCATGGAGGAAATATCACAATGCCTGAAAAATGCAGAATGAAAGTAGTGCTCGATCCCGGCGCTATCGTGCCGGAGCGGGCGAACTCGGACGATGCCGGCCTGGATCTGATGGCGCCGAAAGCACTGCAGATCTGGCCCGGACAGCGGGCCGCAATCGACACCGGGGTACACGTACAGATCCCGCATGGCCACGTCGGGCTTATCACGTCGAAGTCCGGCCTGATGCAGAAATGCGGAATCCTGACCAGTGGGACGATTGACAGCGGCTACACCGGGAGTTTGCGGGTGATCCTGTTCAACACCGGCGGGCAGAGGATCCAGATCAAGGCCGGGCAGAAGGTCGCACAGCTGGTGGTTTTCCCGATCATCACCCCGGAGATCGAGGTCGTGGACAAGCTCGACGAAACGGAGCGCGGCGACGGCGGCTTTGGCAGCACCGGGGCCATGGCGAAAGGCGGTGATCCGGAATGAAAAAGTCTAAAAATGAAGAAATAGGGTCGAAACTCATTAAACTGTATCAAGCAAGAGTCATTCAACTTTCCGATGTGCAGAATACAAGGGAGTTTCTCAAAAAAGACCTGGGACTGAAATTGACATATAATCAAGTCTGGACACTACTGCTTGAGCGCGTGAAAAAAGCTATTATGAGAGATATAGAGAAGCACATCGAACTCCGTGTGCAAGAAAACCAAGATGGTTCGATATGTGCCGAAGCGACCCTCTGGATCGCAAATAAGGAGGTTAGCGATGGCCAGGTGTAAAGGCTGCGGCCGGGAAATCATATGGATCAGCAAAATCCCCTGTGATCCGGAGAGAATCGTATATCAACAGGACAGCCACGGCGAGTATCGCGTGGTAACGCCAAACGGTGAAGTCATCCAGGCCAGGATGCCAGAGAATACGCAGACTGCAACCGGCGTCGGATATATCTCCCATTTTGCCACCTGCCCGCAGGCAGACAGATTCAGGAGGAAACGATGAAGAAAGAAGTCATCCTTTGCGGCCGATGCATACATAAGTACGACGATGTTCCGGGCATCAAGCTCTCCGAGGCAGGACCTCGAATGAAGGTCACCTGCTCGGAGTGCGGCAAGAGGTCATACGGAGCCTTATGCGCAATCGAGGTTGTAAAGAAACGAAAGAAAACGTGAGCAGAAAGGATGTGGGCTGCGTGACGATGCAGACGCTTAACAGGTATCTCGATCTCATAGATCAACTGGATAGTGCCCGGAAAAGCCTGCTGGATCTGCAGGACGCAGCTGTACCAGGAGCGCAAAAGCTGACGGGTATGCCACACGCCCCGGGCGTAAGGGACAAGGTCGGCGACTTCGCCATCGAGATCGCCGACACCAAGTCCGCCATCGCAGACATGGAGCGGGAGATCGAGGACATACGCAAGAGGATTGTGAAATTCATCGACGAGATCCCCTATGTCGATCTGCGCACGATCTTCCGTATGCGGTACATCCGGCTCTATGACTGGGAGGACATCGCCGAGGTATTCAACTTCCGATATTCAGAATCCACCTATCGAAAGCGGGTCTCCGGGTATATGGAGAAGTACTCCGACGATCACCAGGTGCAGCAGGTCCGCTGAATTCCGGCCTTTCCGGTGGATTCCGGGCTTTCCGGGACTTTCCGGACGTTCCGGGACATTCCGGGCTTTCCACGACTTTCCGGCCTTTCCGCCGCGTTCCGGGCGTTCCGCCGGTTTCCGGCCTTTCCAACGGATTCCGGACGTTCCTTGCATACCCGTGATATGATTAAACTGAAAAATCCTGATCACAACCAAGCGACCTGCCCGGGCTTCCGGGCGGGCCGCTATTTTTATGCGGAAAGGAGGATTTTCATAGAGCCGCTCCTTTGCTCTATTCCGTCGGGATCATGCGCAGCCCCGCCAGCAGCGCAGGAAGCTCCGGCGATAAAAAAGGAGGATAATCCCATGTTCAAACTGTCAACAGCGAAGCTCAAATCAGCCGCCGGCAGCGCAGGAAGCGGGGCGGGCGCATGATCTATCTGGAGAACAACGTATATGATGAAGCGCTTGACCGGATCCGGTTCATCTATGACAACCACGACGATGTGATTGTTTCGATGTCCGGAGGCAAGGACAGCACCGTCATGTTCCACATGGCCTATCTTGTGGCGAAAGAACGGGGCAGACTGCCGGTCAAGGTGTTCTGGCTCGACCAGGAAGCCGAATGGCAGGCGACCGTCGATTATATGACCGAGCTGCTCCAGATGGACGATGTGACGCCGTATTGGTTCCAGATTCCGTTTGATTTCACCAACACGCTCAGCCCGGAGAAAAACTTCGTCCGGGTATGGGATCCGAAGGAACGGAAGATATGGATTCATGACCAGCATCCGATCTCCATCAAGGAGAATCCCAGCAAGGCAAACCGGTTCCACGACCTCGTGAACGTGCTGCCGGACTATTGCACGGAATCGGAAAACTGCGCCGTCCTCGTGGGTATGCGCATCATGGAGAGCCTGAACCGGCGCGTCTGCATCACGCAGCATGCGGCGAAATTCAAGGGCGTCACCTGGTGCAAGAAGAAGGTCGGCAAGTGCCAGGTGTTCTGGCCGATCTACGATTTCACCAATGACGACATCTGGACAGCCATTGCCCGGAATCGGTGGAGCTATAACCGCGTCTACGACCTGCAGTATCAGTGGGGCGTAGCGAAGGAAGCCATGCGCGTATCTGCGCTGATCCATGAAACGGCCTGGCACTCCATTGAGATGCTGCAGGAATTTGAGCCGGAAACCTACGACAGATTCATCCGACGTGTCTGCGGCGTCGGGACGTTCGCCCACACCTTCGACAGCGGCGACATCATCCCGCGTCAGCTCCCGTTTGCCTTTGCCACCTGGAAAGAGTACCGAGACTATCTGCTGGTCAACCTCGTGAAGCCGGAATACCATGAGCTGTTCCGGAACCGATGGAAGAAGCAGATCGGCGACGAGTGGTACAGGGTGCATGTCAAAGAGATCGTCCTGAACGACATCGACGGCACCAACAACGCCAACGCACGGTCACGCTTCCGTATGCGGGACAAAGCCCCGCTCTACCGCGAGCGTGATCACAGGCAGTTTGAGGCATACATGGGAGGGAAACAGACATGATTAAGAACCAGCCCATTTTCAACGTGGAGTGGATTCCTGTGGAAAAGGTGCACGCCAACAACTACAACCCGAACAGCGTGGCCACCCAGGAAATGAAGCTCCTTTACCGCTCCGTCAAGGCGGACGGTTATACCCAGCCGGTTGTCACGATCTATGACGCGAAGAAAGACCGTTATGTGATCGTGGACGGCTTCCACCGATACAGCATCATGCGTCGGTACAAGGACATCTACGCGAGCTGCGAAGGCAAGCTCCCGTGCGTCGTCCTCCACGGCAAGACCATGAACGATCTCATGGCCTCCACCGTGCGGCACAACCGGGCCCGCGGCAAGCACTCCATCAACGGCATGTCAAACATCGTGATGGAGATGCTGATGAACGGCGCCACGGATCTGCAGGTGTGCAACGAGCTCGGGCTTGAGCCCGAGGAGCTCATGCGCCTCAAGCATATCACCGGATATGCGAAGCTGTACGAAAAGACCGATTTCACACGCGCCAGTATTTCAGAGAACCAGGCGCGGGAAATGGCGAAGTATCGGAAGGAGGCGGCCGGCGATGGAGATTGTTAAGAAGATCATTATGAAGAAAATCTCCGAGGTGCGGCCATACGTCCGCAATCCCCGGAAGAACGACAAGACCGTCGACCTGCTGGTGGAGGTTATCCCGAAGGTCGGCTTCAATGTGCCGCTGGTCATCGACAAGGCCGGCGTGATCGTCAAGGGCCATGCCCGATACGCTGCAGCCATTCGGCTCGGCATGACAGAGCTCCCCTGCGTCGTGACTGACGCAGACGAGGAGACGATCCGGCTTGACCGGCTGACGGACAATAAGATCTCCGAGTTCTCGGAATGGATCGACGATGACGTGCTGCACGAGCTGGACACACTGAACCTCGACTTCGATATTGACTTGGAAGCGTTTGGCCTCCCGGTCACCTTCGATGATTTTGACGACGGTGACCTGCTCCCGGAAGACGGTGATTCAGATGGGGATGGAGACAGGAAAGCTCGTTTTGCTGCTTATCTCGAATCCACAGAAGAAAGTCAGAAAGAAACAATCGTCACCCAGGAGCAGCTCGACCGCGCCAAAGCAACAGCGCATCAGGTAGCGGAGAAGCCTCCGAAATACTTCAAGGTCGTATGCGAGAACTGCGGAAAAATCATGTTCATCAAAGAAGGCGACGCAGTCTTCACGGTGGGGTGATCTTATTTCTCGCACCAAAAGCACACGCAACAGGGCAGCATTCAGGCCAGGCAGCACAGGCACGGTAGCATTACACGGTGGGTCACCCCCGCCCAGGGTGATCCATGCGCGGTATCAATGCCACGCATCAAGGAGGATTGATAGGAATTGGAAGAGGTCGAACGCATCGAGGTCTACATCCGAATTGAAAAGGGGCGTACCATCTGCATGTGCTGCCAATCGAATAAACTTTGCGAAAGAAACTGCGCGAAAGACATCGTTTCAAGAGACAAATTTGTCGATTGGGAGAAAACTTTCCGGAGAGATCGCTTCGGAAAATGCAAAATTTGACAAAAAAGGTACTGCCGAGCCCACCCCCAGAGGCTCGCGGGTTCGGCGAC
>Ga0310690_10004610_pt1 | contig 19372 bp, 18 predicted proteins | sample AusTroGonzalo_MG_2_FD_207661 | JGI IMG/M metagenome (GOLD analysis project Ga0310690, IMG submission 207661) | Bovine rumen microbial communities from tropical cattle in Woodstock, Queensland, Australia - Gonzalo_04 (v2) (version 2) | ecosystem: Host-associated > Mammals > Digestive system >...
CGATCATGGTCTTATGCTTCTTACCACGGTTTCGGTTGGTTCCTGGTACATAGCCATTATCGTACATAAACTTGATCATCGAATTCCAGACGACCTTGGTTGTTGTAAACGCTTCCTGAGGAAACACAAACATCTGATACATGCGACTGTAGATGACATCCATAGAATGGGTTTTGTTTTCTAGTCCACAGAGCAGAAGCACGTCTTTGATGTTATAGAGGATAAACATTTTCAGATTGTCGTAGAAGAGATGGATAATATCGCTAACTTCACTGTAGTCGTACTTTGTATCCTTCAGTTCCTTTTCAGCAATGTAGTTGAGCTTATGGGATGCGAGAACGCCACGACCTGCATTAATTCCAGAATAGAGTACCATGTCATCCTCAAAGGATGGAACTGTATAGGTCGTACACTGATGTTTTCTCTTATGGAAGACCGGATTTGAATCCTCTCTGAATCCGACCATCTTTACAGAAAAACGCCTATCGGGAATTAGATCAGCGGCCTCTAGACCAAGAACCGCAGGACGAAGCATGATGTTCTGCATATCGTACGGGCTGTTCCATATCCCGATATATTCATTATCGGTCTGATGGATGATGGTCATGAGATCTTGCATCAACTGGGCTTCATCTTCATAATAGAGAAGATTGTAGGTCATGCCCGGATAGAGTTCATCAAATTTCTCATGACACGCCTGAACCATCATCTCTGGGTGAGCACGAATCTCTTCTACCTGCTCATAGAAATGGTCTCGCATTCTATTGTATTCATTGTACTTGGGATGGGTTTCAGATACCTTGGGAATGTCATCCTTCATTAAAACCAATGTGTAGACATCATTGGTCTCCATATTGATGTAGGTAACCGCATTGATCGGAGGTTCTCCATAGCCGGGGAAATCACCATCCCATCGGATAATATCGTTTTCGATATCGAGCTTTCCTAGACTAAGATTTTTCGATCTATCCGTTGGATATTCCTTGATAAATTGAATCAGATAGTAGGTTTCGATGGGAATATCGGCATTGAACACATAGGGACTCGTCTTAGCCTCATCTGCAGAACTAAGACCAAGCTGTTTCATTGCAAATGCCCATCTGGATCTGTATTTTACCTTATAGCAATCACACTCGGACATTTGGATCATATCCCGCATGTGCGTAAAGGTTCTGAGTTCCGGCTTCACAATATAGATTTCAATGGGAGGTTCTGCGATTTCGTATACGATCTTCTCACCGGTATCCTGATCTTTATAGACAATCGTTAGAATGTCGGAAGCGTATTGCCCATCCACACTATAGCCAGGATTATGATAAAGTATGTTAATGGGAATCATATGAGGTCTCACAAGATTCTCTGGAAGAAATTTCATATCCTCATACCTCACTCTAGCTTTTTATATATCACATTAAAAATATATTTTTTCACTGCAGATATTCTAAATTTACGGATAGATCAACATCCAGCTAAAACCATAGAAGGGATGTGAATTTCATTCCATGGATCTTAAATCAAAGCTTTCTATGTTGGCTGGAAATGAGGGTTTTGAGGAGGATCTCGCAGGTATCAGTGGTACCCCTCATGAAAATTCTCAAAAAGCTTCAAATGAAGAAATCGGGTCCGTAATTGACTTTAATCTAGGGACTCTGTCGATCGATACATACCTAAAAGAGAGTGGCGTCGGTTCTCGGAAGTCTACAAAATCTACAAAAAAAGGATCTAAAACAAAGACCAGAGAGTTTGATAGTTTCTTTGAAGATTTTGGCGATGATGAAGAAGATATTGGAAAATTCAGAACCGGAAATAGGGATCTCGATGAAACCACCGCAAGATCAAGGCGTTTACTTGAACAGGCGGATCTTCTCAGAGCAGACCAGTTTGACAGCTTTCTAGATGACGATAGATTGGGTGCAGACGAGGATGTGGAAATGAGAAATAGACTCGTTTCCATGGGTCGTAAGTACGCGAGAGACAGTGCCGCTTCAAAGGAATCTTCTGAAATAACAAAATCGTTTGCAGATTCGGAAACCAAGCTCAGAGAACTCTATGATGAAGTTACCAGAGATAAAGCCAATCTAGAGAGGGATATCGAACGCATGCGCGTTCCTGGTAGAGGCGGCAAAGTCATGTCAGATATGATCACCGCCAAAAATTCCTATCATAACACCCAGTTGGCAATTGTGAAAGAGCTCAATAGCATAAAGAAGGCAACCTTTGAACTCCGTGCCAAAGAGCAGGCTCGTAAAGAAGCGGAAGCTGGTGGGTCTTCGGACATCAATCCGAATACGCTTCAGAGCATCTTCAGTAGCTCTAGAACCGGTATGGTCAATGGTATTGGAGGCTATGCGGCAGTTAGTGGATCTGAGGACGATTCGATTGAAGTTGGTGGTCTTGACTATTCCGATGAGGATGATGAGATTATCCAGAAAAAATACTTTTCCGATCAACAGTCCAGTTCATCTGATGGTGATAAGTGGCTAAAATACGAGGATCGTGGTGTGGAGTACGTTCTTATCGTAGATGGAGATGGAACTCCACAGACCATTTTAGCCGAAGATAGAGATGGAAATCAAATCTATGACTATCCGATACCAGATATCAGTAATATAACGTTTGATATCGATCTCATCGGAAAAACGGCGACCGATAACATCAGTAGAAACTACATTGTCCGTGTCGAGGACTAGTTCTATCATCCATATTCCGGATTCGGAATATGGATGATTTTTTTGTTTAGAAATATGAACCATATGACACAGACTTAAGTGGACGGAAATTGATCTAAATCGAGGAAAGCTCCGCCAATAGGAATGATGGTGGGTAACTCTTTCCCCTTTCGTTTCACTTTCTGGGACGGAAGGTCTATAGGAAAGGAGGATCGTGCCTATGGGGGATATTCTCAACATCGCAGCCGTCCATGATGCGGGAGATGCCAAACTCAATGTGGGCATTAGAGGAAATCGCTTCGTTCTGAAAAAGAACGGAAATGTGGTTTACCTGGTAACTGCCGGCAATAGTAGAATGGATCTCGACGCGAATTTTAAGCTCTCCGATGGTACCAGTGTGGAAACCCGAATTCTTGACGCGGAAACGCAGCTCGAGGAGATGGCTGAAATTCTGGACCACCTGTATGAGATGGTTAGTACCGATGAGTACTGGGCCGCACTTGAGGTTGGTGACGGAGTTCTTCTTGTCGACGACGCGACGGAATATCCCATCGTGGATAACTGGAGCGTTGACTCGGCTATAGCTGATCTCCAGAACCGGGTATTCACTCTGGAAAAATCCGTCTCTACAATCGGAGATACACTTACAGATGTGCTACGCACACTGCAGGATTACAACAGTCACATTGTTGACCTTGAGCTCAGGCAGAAGCAGCAGGCTAGTCTGCTGATCTCTACCGTCAGAGAGCTCATCGCTCTGCGTACGGCCACCAATAGTGCTCTCAACCACAGATTCCTTGTGGACGACTCATGACCGTCCTGATAGGAAAGATCGCTCGTTGATAAAAAGACGTCTAGAATTATTCCATGCCAACATTCTCACTCTATAAAGGAGGTATTTTTTCCAATGGCACAGGAAACCAAGAAAATTACCGAGTTGACTGCCCTTGACGCCTTCACCAAGTCTACCCTGTTCGTCACCCACAACGGCACGGGTGCTCGTAAGGCCACCATGCAGCAGCTCTGGGACTTCCTGCCCGGGATGGGCAGCAACGCCGGTGCCCACAATGGCATCTATCGTGGCAAGTCCCTCGGCAGTTCCATCACCGCCGCCCAGTATAGCGCCATCTCTGCTGGTACGTTTGACGACCTCTACATTGGCGACTACTGGACCATCAGCAGCAAGAACTACCGTATCGTGGCGTTCGACTACTACTATCGCTGCGGCGATGGTAACGGGAACGCTTCCCACAAGTGGGTTGACGGTAACAACGTGGAGCATACCATTCCCATTCTGGGGGATGTGAACAAGCACCATGTGACCCTCATGCCCGATGCTCCTCTCTACAACGCCCAGATGAACCCCACGAACACCACTGACGGTGGCTACGTTGGGTCCACCATGTATCGCGGTACCACCGTCTATACGGCTCCTTCTGATACCACCTACTATAGCGACTCGGCTTGCACTACCGAAGCTGGTACCACTGAGGCTGCCACCACGGCGACCTACGTGAATGCCACTACCGGTACCATCACCGTGTCTGATACCACCTACTATGTGAAGCTGGCAGACTGCACCGTTAGCTACGACGTTCGTTCCTCCGGGCTCGCATCCGCGAAGGACACCATCGTTAACGCGTTCGGCGCTTCTCACATCCTGGGTATGCGTAAGTACCTCGTAAACGCCGCCACTGATGGTGTCGGTACCGGCGGTGGCTGGTTCGACTCCTTCCTTGAGCTGCCGAACGAGGTGAACATGTATGGTGGGCACATCGTTGCCGCCATGAACTCGAATAACATTAACCACTATAAGTACACCGTGGACAAGACGCAGTTCCCTCTGTTCCGTTTTGCCCCGCATCTGATTTCCAACCGGCAGTATTTCTGGTTGCAGGATATCGTGACTTCGGCGAGTTTCGCTCGTGTGCACACCCTTGGCAATGCCATCACCTACAACGCCACCTACGCGATTGGTGTCCGTCCCGTTTTCTCCATCATAGGTTAAATCTAACACTTGATCGAACCGGTTTATCCGGTGAGATCTGTGTTAGGTTTAATCAGAAGCGGCATGTAAACACCTAAAATTTCGATCATTTGTCCCACGACATACGGTTGAAACGCTCTATGTGAACCATAGTACATGTGGATCTGTAATAGGTCCTGAATAGAAACCTAATGGGACTCTGGTGCTTAGCACCAGAGTCCCATTTTTTTCTTTGAAAAAGCCTATAATGAACTTTTTTCATATAAAAATAGTCTATGATAGAAAGGATGTGATGATCGTGTCCGTTGTGAAGAATAAGAGAACAGAGTCGCAGTTCATGGTATTTAAAAACCTATATCGTATGAGGAGAGAAATCAATAACGAACTTCTCTTTGACTTTGGCTATCGTCGAGATAAGGCGGAGAAAAAGGTACTTCGCATGATGGGGAAGATGAATGCCACCTATGATGAGCTGGATAGTTCTGAGCGGGAGCAGTTTGATAAACTGAAGAAGCGCTATGATTCCTTTGAGGACTGGTTCATTCGTGAGATGAAGATAGCCATATTGACCGATATGAGAGACATCACTTCAGAGGTATTCATGGCAAACTCCATCTATCCTACGATGAGAGAGGAACTCATTGAAAGACGCATTCATCAGGATAGAGCGCTTGGATACTGTGCGAGACTGCAGCAGAATCTGTTTACCGTCATCATGGAACTACCTGTAGATCATAATAAGTATACGAGACTTGCCAAGGGTATTGAAAATGAGGTTAGGCTCATCAAGAAGTGGAGACAGTCTGACGGCCGGTTTAGGAACATGATTCTTACCGGAGATATTCCGGCTTCGCAAGAAACTATAGAGGAGGAAGCGAAACTCATCACAGGAAATCCGTTCACCGAAATCAATGAGGATACCTTCAAACTTCTCGGTAAAGATGTGGATCTGAAGGAATCTGAGGATCAACAAAAGAATAAGGGCATGCCCGAAAGGGTGTTTGTCCGAGGGTAATCTCTGATACAAGTGCTTGCGAGTTTCGCTAATGTGAACAACAATGGCAATGCCAACAACAACAACGCCAACAACACGAATGGTGTCCGTCCCGATTTCTATAGACCACGAAAAAAGACCAGAGTTGTCTGTGGAAGTAGAAAGGAGAGGTTATCCTACCCACCCGGGTCCTAGTTCAGAGTCGATGGTCAACATGATGGTCGAACTCAGAGAAGAATCCGATGTGGTAAATACTAAACACGACATCACCTCTTACGAGAGCTGTGATTATCAGCGTGAGATATTGGATGATGCCAACAAACTCTATGAAGGCTTTAAGAGAGCTTCGAGTGGAAGTGACTGGAAATCTCAGGTCCAGCAGTTTGAAATTAACTATTTACCTGAAATAGCCAGAATCCAGGACGAGCTCTACAATATGGCATATCGGCTGTCACCAACATCCGATTTTATTCTTAGAGAGCGTGGCAAAATCCGCTATGTTTCCGGCGAGCATATTCGTGACAGGGTCATCAAACATGTACTCTGTGACAATATACTATCTCCGGAGGTCCGTCCATATCTTATCTATGATAATGGTGCGAGTCTAACAGGAAAGGGCATGGATTTTACCCGTAGAAGACTGCTAACACATCTTCACAAATACTACCTACATGAAGGTACAAACGAGGGTTATGTTCTTCTGCTGGATTTCACCAAATACTATGATAACATAAGGCACGACGAACTTCGTAAGCTATTTGATCGATATACGGATCTGGATGAAACTTCCAGATTCGTTCTCAATCTGATCATCGATGGTGCCAGAATTGACGTATCCTATATGGATGACGAAGCCTATAAAAACTGCATCTCTGCGGTATTTAATTCACTGGAATATCAGACGATCCCACGATCTCTGAAAACCGGTGAAAAATTCATGGATAAACACATGAACATAGGCGATCAGCTGGCTCAGATTGCTGGGATCATGTATCCCACAAAACTTGATAACTTCATTAAAATTCGCTGTGGTATGAAATACTATGGACGATATATGGACGATAGCTATATCATACACAGGGATAAGAAGACACTGAAGATACTTCTAGAGCAGATTCGAGAGGTTGCTTCTAGTATCGGAATTTTTATTTCTGAAAAGAAAACTACGATAGTACCTGTCAGTTCAAACTGGAAGTTTCTTCAGATGACATATAGTCTAACCGAGACAGGTCGTGTGATCGTAAAGATCAATAAAAAACGACTAACTGCCATGAGACGTAAACTCAAAAAGCTCGCACCGATTTTAACTTCAGATGAGTTTGAACAATTGTACAAATCATGGTTCAAAGCTCATTATCGGTACATGAGCAAACAACAGCGAGAAAATTTAGACAATCTATATCTAGAACTGAAAGGAGTTTAATCTGAAATGTGCAAGATTACTCTAGCCGATGGTACTGTCATCGGTAGCCTGGTGATGAATGGCAACAACTTCATCAGCGACAATACCAGTCTGCGCATCGGTGACTTTGAGGGTAAGCTCGACACCGTCACCATTCAGTATGAGGGTGATGATGGCCAGATGGTTACCGAGGTCATGAACGACGCGGTGATCTCCCTGTTCGAAATCAGCGCCACCAAGGTCACGTTTGTTCTGAACGAGAAGACGAAGGCCCAGAAGGCTGCTGAGCAGCTGGAAAAGACCATGAAGACCGACTACGAGAGCATCGTTGATCTGCAGCTTGCTGTCACCGAGCTCTACGAGATGATCATCGAACTGTAAGGAGGACACCTAGATGGCTAAGATCTATGCTCGTCTGATCGTTGAGGGTCAGAAGACGATGGATGATGTCCCTGAGCGTCTGCGCGCTGACGTTCAGCGCATTCTCGACGAGTGGGGCTGGGTTGGGTAATAACTCAAAGCAAAAAAAGAGACTAGCGGAGTAGTTCCGCTAGTCTCTTTTTTATTTATTCGAGATCTTCAATGGCCGGTTCTTCGGATTCAGAATGCTCTTCATCAAGATCCTCGGGCTCATCTTCAGAAAGATCCTGGTCTTCTTCGTCCTGATTTTCTTCAAACTGCTTTTTCTGTGCTTCAATATCTGCTTTCGACCTACGTCCACGCCGACGATGACTTCCACCGCCATCACCAGATCCAGATGCTTTAGAATTCCCATTTTTGATGATCCTTCGAGCGTCCTCAAGATTACCTTTTGTTGTAACCTTAAGAGATTCCCTAAGCTCGTCCGTCAGTTCATCTTTAAAATCGGAATTTCGAATGTCATCACGTTCAAACACCTTATCCCAACACAGATCAAGTTTTTCTCCGGGATAGGTTTCGAGCATGATAAACTGTTTCTTTTCCTGCTCAAAGGCATCAAAGAGCATTCTATACATCTTTCTCGTATGGGGATGATCTATAACCATATAGTCACCGAATATCATGGTCTTCATTACATTATCATCGTAGATCTCTGTTCTACCCTCGGGGTTCGGACTAAAGTAGAGTCTGAGTCCTAGGGTTTTTAATTTTGCTGCAAGAATATCCGCATTGGCATTGGTGAAATTATCCTGTACCTTAAGTTTTCGGATTTTAAGTGGATTTCCGGTGGCGGAAAGGATGCGGTCGAGTGATTTACGACCTAGAGCGGAAGATCTCAAAAAGATGTTATACTCTGCAAGGTCAGTACCTGAAATTGAAGCGAGGAGATTGTAGATTTCAGAGAGTCTAACCGGAGTTCTTGCATAGGAGCTTCGATTGGTTTTCTTTGCTATATCCTTCGCTGGAAGGTTTGATCTATTTACCCTAAAGGTAGATCTTGCTGAAAAATTCTTGTTAGAATTCTGCTTCAGAACGATCATGTACATGTACCCGATGACACCGGGTCTCAGAGTCTTTCTCTGCTTCGTGCCAAAGATATCTACGTAGATATCTTTCGGTTTGATTTCGGGAAACTCTTCGTACACTCTGATCACGTCGTCAAACAGAAGCGGTTTATGAGGAGGTCTGACGATATAGAAGCCATGCTCCTCCACATCTTGGATAAATGCCTTTCTATGTTCTGGTGACATAAGACGAACCTGTAGTCCATCCACACTCTTCACCTGATCATAGGAATCGTAGAGATTTCTGAAAAATGTACACTCATCCTGAGACACACAGTTCATAAAACGGAAGAAGATATCTTCCTTCTCCCGCATTGTCCTAGCGCGCTTCATGAGATATTGCACTTGATCTGCCTGGAAGTTAATCTCAACTTCTACAAGTTGACCGGGGTTGAGGCGGCGGATTGCACCCGATGCGTTACATTGAACGTCTGCGTACACTTTCTCTCCATCATCTGTGAGGTAGTATGGCATACGTTCATCATCAACAATGTTGATCTTGGATCTAAGAACTCTTTTATCATCTTGACTAAGATTTCCATCATCAAGAATCTCGATTATGTTGTCTTGCAAGTCGTTACTGGTATCGTCTACAACTCTGGAAATAACACCCTTGTTTCCAAAGCGACCAGATAGTTTTGACCCGAGATCCAGACCAACCACAGATTTTACTTTTAGCTCGAGAATGATATTTCCAAAACTCCGATCCTTATTTGCCCACTTATATTCAGGATCGTTCCAATGTAGGTAGATGGATCGATAGTAGCTCACATTTTGAGTATAGTGACAGCCTTCAGTCTTTGCCTCCTCTTTAATACGGTTACAGCATTCAAGAATCGCATCGGCATATCTGCAGTTATCCTGATAGTATCTATACAACTGCTGATAGAATAGGGTCTGTGGAAAATCTCCATCTCCATTATAGTACACATTGATATCATAGACCACCGAATGTTTACCGACATAGTAGTCGGTATCGGTATCCATGACTTCCTGCATGTTTGAAGCTTGAAAATCGTAGAGCAAATGCGCTCTATTGATTCTTCTAGTTGCACAGATAAGGGAGTCTTTCACTTCCTGACCTACTTCAGGAAACGCGAGATAGGTATTACGATCACCGTAAACATTGAGTAGTACATCGTTATCGTTAATGGGAACCTGAACCTCATCTATCTCAACGGATTTGACCTGATCAGCCCAGCCTTTGCGTATAACAATAGCGTCTTCAATGGTGTCCGTAGAAGTGGAGAAAAACACTCTCGCATTCTTACCATAGCGATAGGCCATATGATCATCGTATGCTGTGGACTTGTAGAGCACTCTATCGGTAATTCGATCTCCAACCTCAAGAGATTCCATAAATTCGGTGTTATAGACGAACCCAAATTTTTCTGTCAGACTTTCTGCAACGGGTTTCTCTATCATATCATAGGTATTCGTCTTTCGATTATAGAGAACCAGCATGAATATCTGAACCTTTTTACCATCCGGGCTCTTTTTCAGATCATCCGTAAGAGTGAATTTCGGGATGATCTGTTTTACCTCCCACGTACCGTCAAGCTTTTTATAGGCATTATTATATTTACCAACAGAATTCTCCATACCAGTTGCCAATCTTGGCACATCCGGGTTAAGAAGGGTGAGAGTCTGTTTAAGATGAGAGGTAAACATGTACATTCTGGAACTATCTGTTGTATTCCAGGTAAGACTTGTTGGACCGAATATACGGTAGAGTTCTTCTCCACCATATTTTTCGTCCAACTCTTCTAGTCGCTGTTTGAGATGGACATCTACGGCCATCCTATCTCCTCCTTATCAGATCCACTAGAGAGGGAAGATGTCTTCCCTCTCTAGCGTTTTTCTCATTTTAACTTGTAGCTGACCAGGTGTTCCTCACCATTTTTATCGACAAAGGTGAGATCTGCTTTCACACATTCCATTTCCTCATGTGCTTCAGGAGATCCACAAGATGCCATTAGAGAGACCATATCTCCTGGTCTGAGAGCAAATAGGTCAGATGGACGAGGTCTTCTTTTACGAGGAATCGTTAAGAGTTTTTCTTCTGAATCCTCTTCAACCTTTTCTCCATTGAAGAATACACCGGATTTCGGCATGTAGAAACGAGATGCAGTTACATCGTCCTGATGATTATAGCGACCATTGTACTGGAACCCGAGATCTCCCTTGGTTGTGGTAAAATGAACCTGAAGGATTTCATCGTTTGGATAGACGATCAGATTGTGAAACACAACGATCTCCAGCGTCCACTTTCCATCGAAACCAACGTCACCGAAACCGGCGGTGATATGTACCATCATAGAAAGTCTTCCTGTAGACGATCTCCCACCAAGTTCCGGAACGTATCGATCCGTCCAGGTTTTTTCCATGGTGGTCCCAAGATATAGTATGCCAGGCTGAAGAAGAAACCCGGTTTCAGGAATAATAAACTCCTCTGTTGGATTATCCGCGTGGGAGTCCAGAATCACATCATTATATCCAGGTGCTGTGTTTACAGCCCTTGGTAAGGAAAGGATTCGTCTTTCCTTTTCAGGATCAGATCCCATATCGGTAGTTCGATATACGAGAAGTTTATTTCCGAGTCGAAGATTGTAGCTATTTGGATTTACTCTAGAGAGATCAAAGGGGTCAATGATAATATGACCCCGTTCAACCTCCTTCACGATTTCCATGCCAGTAAGTTTAGCCATAATAGTTCACCACCAGATCAAGATCAGGTACTTCTTTCACTTCGGCAACCTTCTCCTTCTTCGAACTCAGGAGAGATTCATAGTATGGCCGAAGTACGGTAAGAACTCCATTACGGAAGTTTTCGTCAACGGTCATGAGAGTGACGAATTCTTTACGATTGAACTTCCGTTCTTCAAACCCCTGAAGCACCAGATAGGGATTTCTACCAGAGATGAGACCAAGAGAGTTCGCAAATTCATACATGGAATAGATAGGATCAAACCCTCTATCCGAGTTAAAGGTAACCGGAAAAGAAGATCCAACAACATTGGTTCTGGATTTAGCCAGCTGGATGTCGCACTTGAATCCGGTGAACCCATCATCCGCAAGCGTATAGGCGGCAGATTTCTTGCTGTTGATTCTGAAGTATACCGAGGAATAGTACTGGGCCACAGAGCCTCTGGGAAGGGTCTCAGACTGAGGATTGATCATCATTAGACCACGAGGAGGACTGGCATAGGGATTCATCACAAGATTCGGACGAATGTGATTGATAACGATGAAAATCACATTAAACTGCCAGGCTCTATCTACCACGTTGGTATAGAACCTTGTCACATCCCTAGCTCCTCTCATGGAATCCACATTACCGCCAAGATCCTTATCGTTAAAATCACGACAATTAAACTTCGGAAGAGAATCGATGATATAAACTGTAGGTACATAGGCCCAGAACGTATCTCCATTGAAGGTCCTGTTGTGCACCTCATACATGTACTTCTTCCCACCGGCTTCTTTGGTCTTACAGAGAAGGTCGAAACTTTCTAGAACATCATCGATTGACGATCTCTGCTTATCGATGATCAATCTAGGCTCATCCCTTGGACAGCCGAGAATATTACAGATGCGCTCTCTCTCCGCAGATTTCTCACAGTCCACAATGAAAAGAAGTCCATCATCAAAACCTTTTACAATGTTCCAACCGATCTGCTCTGCAAATGTGGAATTGTGGGTAACGACATAGTTTTCGGTGAGAAACAGATGCTCATCATTGTCAACGATAAAGCACCGCATTTTATCCTGACCAACCTTCTTGATATCCACAATGGCCAGCTGATCATAGTTTCTTCCGCTGTTATGGGATGAAGCAGCTTCTTGTGCAAGCGAAAGCTTATCACCAATGCTAAACAGATTCGGCTTATCCTCATCGGGACAGGAGATTGCAACATCTGAATCTACGGATGCAAAATAGCCAAGAGATCTTACGAGATTAACAACATCATCTTTTAACCGGTTTGATGATGTAGAATAGCCTATGTGATATTCCTTAGAATCGATGAATCCACCCATATCCAATAGGCCTCTAAGCAAATCCATCCGATTTTCTACTGAGTTATAGAGATAGTCATCGGGAATGTGCTTTTCATGAGAATCGGTTTCAAACATGTTGGGATAATTTTCTAGGTAATCTTGAGTGCAAATATAATGGCAGGTCTCATTGGAATAGAAACAATACCGGTTGCCATTCGTAAGGTCGAATTCCGACACTTTAAGATAGGTCCATCCAGTGAGTTCTGCTATCTTTTTAGGAATTTCATCACTTGTAGTATTAATAGAAAGATATGTCTCTCTAAAATTCGCGTTTGCAATAAGCACTCCAAATACCCAAGGATGAATCATTAGTTTACGTGCCTCATATTGAACAGGACCGTTGTTTGGGATGGAAAGATGCTGAGCAGCAATTGCCTGTTTTCTAGTTGACCAATCAGATCTAACAAGTAAGTCCAAGTCAATTCTAACAAGCAAGTCCAATGTGTTCAATGGTTCAGAACGTAATTTTCCTTCGGGTGTCATAACTGTCCAGAGATGATCTTTAGAACATCTTGCAGTGCGTCCATCTTGGAACCTAATTTCATAGCTATCGAGAAGTCCTTCTTGGGGATAGATTCCTAATACCCTAGTTTTCTTACCTAACCGATCAAACAGATAATCTCCAACTTGAATTTCATCTGCTCTTCTCAGCCCATTAGGCGTAGGCAACATGGTACTATTAGGAAGGGCTTTTCCATTACCGGTAGAGCCTATGATGGATACAAGAGAGCCGCCAGGTATTCCAATGTTTGGCACATGGATCATTTCTCCATCCGGACCCATAACCTCCGTCCAATAACCATTGGCATAGTCGAGAACGGTGATACCGGTAGGATAGCAGACGATGTTATCATTGGATTTAAATAATCCATTTTTATCCTTCGATTCAAGTTCGTCTATCAGAGCCATTAGATAAACCTCCTTCTACTGTCATCTATGAAAATAATATACCGACAATGGAAATCGGAATTAAAATTCAGATTTTATTTATAAAAAAGAAAGAATGAGGGGGTTAAAAGGGATCCCCCTCATTCTCTTCCGGAAGATTACTCTTCCTCAGCGGCATCCACAGCCAGGCAGGCGCTTACGGCATGGAAGATGCGGCGATGGGCTTCTCCCTCGGTAACGAGATCGGCAATGACCAGGCCAATGGCAACGCCCACAGAGATGGTAATGAAGGTTTTCATCTGCAAAATCTCCTCTCTTGATGTAAAAATAGCTATTGAAGTTACATATCTCCTGTCCATTAATGAAAATGGATCTAGGATTCTTCACGAGCGGGCCTATAGAGTTCATAGAGCCTGGGATTGGTCATCCTTAAGAGACGATCAGATTCCACCATGATCTGATTCAACTCAATCAGTTCATTTACAAGTAGGATGGTCTCAAGACTAAAAACACCAATGGAAAGAACGAGAAAAATATCTATGACAGATCTACTAGGATTCGACTCCATAGGCTTCACCCACAAGCTTTCTAAGCATGTCATTACCCTGCTGAAGATAAGCGTTTCCTGCACGAATATCTCTCTGACTCTTTTCCAGAGCAAGGTTTACGTAGTCAATATCCCTTCGAATCGCTGTACCAACGGTTTCAACACGTTTAATTTCCTGGTGAATGCACAGAGCTGCGACACCGAGGATAACGATGGAACCAATGGTAATTTTATCAGTCGTTGACAGTTTCGACATGATTCTAATCCTCCTATCATGCCAAGAATACATCATTGAAATTGCGAACGGATTCTCCGAAAAACCGAAGAATCCGTTCGATAGATTATCATTTGCGACGGCCCTTTTTATTCTGTTTTCCCCTACCGTTCTTTCGGGCGGTCTCATTTTTCTGAGATATATCCTTGTCATAGGAATACTGCCGATCAGAATAGTATGGCCTTGTATTTCTCTCTTTTCCCAGTGGAATTTCCTTACGTATTCCATGCTTATTGGTGGTAACCATGGTATTACCTTCGACCACCATCGGTCTCTGACCACTCTTTTTCTTATTCCTAGACTGCGGAATGGATTTTTGAGAATCCGCTCCATCCTTCGAAAATGTGTAGGTCGGCCATAGATCAACATTGGGAAGATTCATGAAGATCTCATGATCAATAACCTCATAGTTCCACTCCAGGCTATGGTCTCCGTTCGGAGAAGTGATATTCAAGGTCATTTTCTCATGGTTTGTTTTTCTCTCATTACTGTACTTATCCGTAAAAAGGGCATAGGATTCGAGAGAAATGTCGATGTTATCTGTATGGAACTGGTGATCTTTTTTGAAAAGATTTTTATTGATCTCGATCACGAGATAGAGAACTTTCCTATATTTGCGGTTTGCATGGAAAAAGGGTTTGATCGAACTGGAGATAAATCCCTTATAGACCCGATATCTGGGATCCTCTTTGATAGGTTTGATCATCCCGTTGAAAGGAAAGGCAATGATGAAAATATTTGCCTTATCATCCCCGGTCTCATGACAGCGGAGATCAACCTGTCTAGAATATCTGCTCAGACTGGTAACATATACAGACATCGGATACTTCTTCCAATCGATAGGAAAACTTGCAAACTTCAGTCCAGCTTTAAAGCTAGATTCGATTTCTCTGGAAGGAGCAGAAATTCGGAGAATTTCCCGATTTACAGCTAAGATTTTATCAGCCTGGTCTACAAGGCAGTTTTCTCCGGTACGAGTAGTATTTTTCTTCGACCTCGGATCCTTATGACCAAGGTCACTCTGCTTCTGAAGAAGCCTATTGGTGGTAAGAATTCTGAGTTTGAGATATTTATGATGGTTAATTTTATCGTTCACAAACGTAGGTTCAAAGGACATAAGATCCTCGTTTATGATCGTTAGCATCTGCGATCTAACCCCCAAATTCCTTAGATTCAACTCCCATTGGTTCGTGGGAATTAGGGACATGTTGAGGGAAAGAATAAATTTTCTATATTGAAAGATGCCTATTATTCTTCAGCAAGATTAACTTCTTCGATCTTCTTTGCCAAAAGAGGAATAAGTTTCAGTGGAAGTTTTCTCTTTTCTCGATATTCCAACGGAGAGTTAGTGTAATGGATCGGAAGAAATAGGCGAGAGCTGACATCTTTGACATTTTTTGTTTCCGGCTCTCTAAAACTTCCGAAATGGATCTCTTTGAAGATATTGATGAAGGAATCCAAACCACTTTTATCGATCTGAATGATATGCTCAATAAAAGTTTCTTCTGGATCATAGACCGTCTCAATGCTAGAATAGACAATGATGTCATGATTATCAGGATCAGATTTCAGTTTGTATCCGAGTTCAGCCAGTGCTTGATCAACCGCAGACATGATCGTACACTCCTTTCTAACGAAAAAATAGATGATCCCCTTGAGATGGCTATACGCTTCTCAAGGGGATCTTTTTGGATCTAGCGCATGTTGTCAACGGCGGCTTTAAGCATCGCCAGGTGTTGCATGGAAGTGAGATTGTCAGAAGTTACGTGAATGTTATGCTCGTATTTACCCGCCTCACATACCCTGGGAACGGATACAATGGCAGTGAACATCCTGGTCTCATACTGGTCCGCGGAATCATCCGCGGTAGAATCTGCCAGCTCTTCAGCAGCACATTTAGACTCGCAGGCAGTGTCATCAGAAACCTTCTCATCTTCAACTTCTTTCTGAGAAGCATCATCGTTCTTAGGATTCTGATCGCCGCTATAGGAATTTCCAAGATATTCGATCATCGCAGAAGAGAATGAAGGACAGTCTTCCCAATTCAGAAGTCCATGCATCTCATTAAGCTTTATTGCGATCGGAATAATAAGCTCGTTGGGAATCGTAATAGAACTATTCCCATTCCACATCACAACGGAAACGTTTCCGATGCGCAGAACATATTTTTTCTTCGACTCATCGTTTCCTCTGTAATAGTAGACAAGGCATCCATCATTGATAGCCAGCGGATCATTCCTATTTTCCAAAATGAAACCGAAACCCGCCAGCAGTTTGTCAGCATACGACATAGCCACTAATTTGTCAGCATACGACACCATCAATCATCCTCCTCAAAGTATGCCGGGGGAGTAGCCTTCTCATCTTCATCTTCTTCCTCGGAAAAATAGTCGTCTTCGATGGGTTTCATCAACTTTTCGTTTTTGACACCCTTCAGAAGGGTTTCGGATTCCTCTTCATCCTCGGTAGACAGGTTGGGAGTTTTCATCCAGGAAAAATCGATATCATCATCCTTTTTGGATTCATCCGAGGAATCCCGAGTCTTCTCAGCGATGTCCTTGATCGCATTGTCGATGTCCCGCTTACGACGGGGTTCATCAACATACTTCTGCTTGAAATCAGCAACCGGCTTCAGTCCTGTCTTCACAATAGACTCGATCCGGTCCGAATAGCGAGAAATGGTGCCGATCAGATTATTAAACTCACTGGGAAGCTGAAGAACGTTCACACGGAGCCTGGGACCATTTCCATTGCGGTAAAGTCTGTCAATCTTCTTGATATAGAGTTCTACCATCTGGCGCCGGACATTCTCGGGTGCATTATCGAGTTCGCTGAGAGCGAAGTTGGTCAGAGAATTCCAGATGGATTTCACATCGTCGAAATACTCAGTGGACTGATACGCTTCGATGCGCTTTACACCTTCGAGAAGAATGGAGACTGCGGCAGAGGTGGTCATATCAGAGCCAAAATAGGGCCCAAACAGACTTCCCCAGCGAATCATCTCGATGTTTTCCAGCCCATTAGAGCCCACATATTTGTAGGTCTCCCGGAGAATCTGGTTCATGTACATGGAAACCTTATACTTAGGAACATACTTGCGACCAGGGACGATGAAATAGGTCGTATAGACCAGAGTCTTGGGAAGATTGCACTTTTTGCAGATCTCCTTAACCTCCCGGCCAGATTTCTCCTTGATCGCATTGAGGAGATCTCCCATATACTCGGTATAGCGTTCGGATCTTTCTTTATAGGTACGAAGTTCCTTACTGGAAAGAGAGCCGTTCTTTGATTCCTCGCTCACATCTCCATTTGCCTTATTGAGTGCATCAATCCCGTTATCGATAACGAGAAATGCAATTGCACAGGAGGTTCGATCAAAGGTCTCAGAATCCTGAGAATTGATGAAGTCGATGAGAACTTTGACAACCACCGGACGGGCAAGGAGATTGAAGAGCTTCTGGATCATGGTGTTATTCATGGGCTGAGAGTCTTTGTTATCTCCCACTCCATAGAACCATTCACGAAAACTCTCGTCACAGAAGACCCGATTGAGAGTTTTCTTCTGTTTCTTTTCGGGAAGTTCATCGAACTTCTCAAGCTTTTTCACGATTTTGTCATACTCGAACATCGGTTTTTGCCTGCCTTTCTCCGAAATAGATTAGCCTGTTATTGCTTCCATATTAGCATTTCAGAATAAAAATACATGCATCTAATTCAGAATTGGAAATATGCAGTGGTTTCCTATTCTTTAATACCGAAAAATGATTTGATCTTATAGACAAGATCGTGTACAAACAGGGCTTTACGAACTTCATGCTTGATGATCCTAGCATCGATTTTCTGATAGCGATTGATGTAGACTACAAAGCTATCGAGATACTGGATAATTGCATCTTTAAGACTGATGGAATAGGTCCCAGACAAGGAATCAAGTGACGTTACCGTATTAGCAAGGACTTTTCCAAATTCTTCGTTCAGAACCTTTTGCTGAGGATGGTCGTTTACATCAAACATTATAGGTCACCTTTCTCTCGAGCGAAAATAGAATAGACATGCGAATATTTCATCGCATGTCTATTCTACTATCAGTTCTTCTTGAAGAAACTCAGAGCAGCCGCTCGTTTAGCATCCTCATTCTTCTCCTGGGTTTCTCCGGTAAGATCAATGTTGGTCTTATGATCTTTGGTGTTGAAACCTTCGATCATATTCTTAAAATCATAGTCGGTCTGGGCAAGACCGGTTGCCTGCTGAGCTCGTTCATTCATCTCATTGATTCTGGCAATGGGACTGGACTGGCCAGAGAGAATGATGATCATCTGCCCAGTTGCGCCGGAAACCGTTGCAAAGTTTTCAAATATGGAGATCGGTGTTCCGATATAGTCGGTAAGTTCAGTGTAGTCACTGGACATTGTGACATCGGTCATCTCTTCGGGAGTGTTTAGAACAACCCCCATCTGACTGATGATTCCATTCCGAGTGCGTTCGGCTGCAGGCGAGGATTTGATCAGCTTTACCATCTGTGCCTGCATCGTCTCCTTCTCAAGCTGAGACTGAGTGATGCCAGCCAGATTGTACATGGAAAGATAGCCAGGCTCACTGAGAATCACTCTCATGTCATTTTCATCGATCATGCCATATTGAGAATGATTGAGAAAGCGCCCTCCCATGATATCGATACAATCCATGAGGTATTGCTGAATCTTCTGGTAGGCAATATGATTTGGTACGCCCTTGTAGTAGTCAAGATCAGCAAGGAGATAGGGAACCTTACATTCCTGGATCTCGTTCAAGCATTCGATGGAGTTTTGCTGTGCCTTGGGAGCGTCTGTAATCCTAGGAAGAATTCCGACGTAGATAATGATCTTATTATTGTACATCATCTGAAGAAGTCTGACCATCTGGGGAGCGACTCCAGAGCCAGTTCCACCTGCGGTAGACCCAGCAACGATGATAACGTCAGAAGAATCACACATGTTACTGAAGGACGGAACTGCTGTTGCAAGCTCTGCGCCATTCTGCTGAAAGAATGCGGCTGCGGACTCACGTGATTTTCCTGCACCCTTAGCGT
>Ga0310690_10004615_pt1 | contig 19358 bp, 18 predicted proteins | sample AusTroGonzalo_MG_2_FD_207661 | JGI IMG/M metagenome (GOLD analysis project Ga0310690, IMG submission 207661) | Bovine rumen microbial communities from tropical cattle in Woodstock, Queensland, Australia - Gonzalo_04 (v2) (version 2) | ecosystem: Host-associated > Mammals > Digestive system >...
TGGAAGAGGGCGAAAAAGAAACACAATTAAAATATAGAAAACAAAAAGAAGCCAACGAACGCGACAACCTTTTAAAAGAGGCACTTATTTTAAATAAACATATTGGCGCATTAAATAAAAGATTAATTGCAAAATATCCAAAAAGAAACCAAAATTTAAACCCAAATAACAAAGTTTTAACCATTAAAATTTATGATGAAAACGGGCAAGAATTAGACTTTTAAATTTTTTAATTTTTTTTGCAAATTTTTTTTAATTTTTTATGTTTTGTTAACATTATTGTTAACAAAGCATAACATTATAAGTGTTAACATTATTGTTAACAATTTTTATAACAAGTTATTTTAAATATAATTATAGGAAATACTTTTATTTTATCAAAAAGTTAATTTAATTATGTATTTTATTAATAAAAACATATCGCGGGTTTTAGTTTAAATTTTATTTTATAATAATCATTTTTAATTTTTTTAGTTATGCCTTAAAAATGTTATTTTATTTAAATATATGTTTTGTTAACATTATTGTTAACATTAAAAAAGTATACCCCCCGCAAAGAATGCAAAATTATTTAAAAAACAAACAATAACATTTAAATTAAAAAGTGTTTGTTTGAAAAAGTTTTATTTTAAAAACAAAGCAATTTAAACCAGTTATTGAGCGTAAAACTCCCTCAAATCTTTGTTAACAATATTGTTAACAACGCCCCTATATACTTTTTTTTTGTTGTTATTTTTTGTTAACAATTTTTTATTAAAATAATAATAATAATAAAGTTATATTATATTATATTATATTATATTATATTATATTATATAAAAAAATTTTTTGAATGTTTTTTTAAAAATTAAATGCTTAATTATGGTTTATTGATTAAATGGCCGGTTTTACTCTTTGTTAACATTATTGTTAACAATTTTTTTTTACTTCATTTAATATAAATTTAACTTTTGTTAACATTATTGTTAACAATTTTTTAATGTTAACATTATTGTTAACAAAGCATAACTTTATAAGTGTTAACATTATTGTTAACAAAGCATAAGTTTATAAGGCTATTTTTAATTTTTTTTGTACGACATTTTAAAAAATGTACGACATTTTTATATTTTGAAAATGTCCGACATTTCCGGAAATGTCCGACAAAAAAATAATATTTTTTATTAATTGTGGGTTTCGTCTGGTTTGATGTTTTAGGGTTTTCATGATCATAATATCTTTTTTTGTTTTGGATCTGGTGCGGGGTTTGGGGTAGTTTTGAGGTTAAATATATATACTAAGTATAATATAAGTATACTTTAAGTATACCATAGGTATATATTAATTAATGTGACGTGATAAAATGGAACCCAAACCCACCACAATAAAAATAAACCCCGAAATTAAAAAAGAATTGGACGCATTCAAAACCAGCGGCGAAAGTTACCAAACCATAATAAACCAATTAATAAAAGAAAATAAAACACTTAATGAAAGATTAACCGAATTAAAAGAACATGACCAATTAAAAAAAGATTATATAAACCATTTAAAAGAATACGAAGCCCAAGAGTATAAAATTGACTATTTAGAATGTATATTAAATGAAACATACGAAACAAACAAAGCAACAAACGAGCATTTAAAATATTTTATAGAAATACATTTTATATTAATGGATTATGAAACCGACGAAATAAGCACAGAAACCGCAATAAATAAATTATTAAACTTAGACGACGACACAAAGAATTATAATTATATAGCATCATTAAATTATTTCTTTAATGATAACAAACACAAAAGAAACCCGCGCAACAATAACCGCGAAATATTAGAAAATGTTTTAAAACAATTAAGCGACAAATACAAAGAATATTTAATTTAAAAATAAGTAGGATATACAAAAATTATATTAAAAGAAGTTTCAAGGGAGTATATAAAATGACTTATAAATATAATGACGAATACAGCCGCGAGGCAAATATAATAATACGTGAAATAGAAACCAACATAAAACACGCATTAAATAATAATGTAATTATTAAAGAGCACCCGGCCAGCGAGGGGGGGGGCAATAAAACCGCATATGAATTTAAATTATTATATGATATTGGAGCCGACGCAGTAGAAAGCACCACAAACAAAGAAACATTAAACGAGGTATTAAAATATATTGGCCTTAGTGATCATTTAAATTATATCATGGAAAACGACGGCAAAAAAGGCAAAACCACCATTAAGCCAAATGATAATATTAATATAAATTTGATATAAACAATTTTTTTTTATTTATTATTTTTTTTTATATGATCATGAAACCAGGGGGGGCCCACACTTTGGGCAGCATCTGGAATAATTGCAAATAATAGCAGCACCACAAAAAACCCGCATATAATAATAAAAGTATGTCACTTATTTTTAATAATATCCATAACCTTTATTTTAATCAAAGCAAGTTTTATTTTAATGGAAGCCCCCACAATATCCAGGCCACAAAGCATTATAAATATACAGTAAGCACCATAAAAAACAACACTTTAGCAAACTTTAAAACAATTTTTCATAATTAAAAAAGGGTGGCATAATATGCAAGTGGTAAGAGGTGCAAAGAGTATTTTATAATTTTAATAAAAAAAGTGAGATATTGCACCAGCAGCAGCAAGACCACCCCCACCCCCTTATATTTCATGATGTGGCCACATAAAATAAAAGGAGTTTAGCAAGTATTATTATTTTTAACCCATAATTTAACCAGATAAAGCCCACCAGTTAAAGGGCACATAAAGGACGGTTTTAATATATAGTGTGGCCATGTGATAAATTATATTTTTTATTTTTTTTGGTAAGTTTGCGCGGTAAGTTTTGGGGGGTGTGGTTTATAGAAAAACATAAACATAAATACTTAACAAACTACTTAAAACCTTACTTAAACAGTTAAGAGAACCCCACACCACAAACAAAACACTTAACACAATTAAAAACACAATTAAATATATAAAAAAACAAAAAAACAAAAAAGAAACAACAAAACACAATAACAAAACCAACAAAAAACAACACAAACACCGGCAAAACATAGCCACAAACACACAAAAACCACACACAAACCACACAAACACACAATAAATAAACCTTAACAATTTTTTTATTAAAAAATAGTCAGTAACCAAACAATATTAAAGCCCTAAACCATGAAAACAAGACGGGCCGGGCTTTAATATTTTTTTCGGATTAATTCAAAAAAATAAATTATAATGGTGTGTGATCCTATAACCAAAAACGAAACCAAAGGAAACCCCCAAAGAAAAAGGGGGCGGCCCAAAAAGAAAGCCCCCCAATTACCAGAGTTTAAAACAAGCGCCGAAATTCGGCAATATTTATTAAATTTAAGTTTATCTTTAACCCTTGAATTAAAAGAGAACGCCAGCAAAAAAAACAATATAAAAAGGGCCGATATAGCAAACGCAAAAACACAACAATATAAAAGCGCTATAGCGGCGGTTAAGTTATCAAATAGTATTTTAAATGATATACAAATAAATGACATAGAAAACCAAATTAAAACAATTGCCGAACACATAAACAAAGAAAATAATAATAATAGTGTTTCAAGTGAAACCATAACCGCAATTAATAATTTAACGGAACTTACAAAGGAAATTAAAGCAAGGGCCGAAGCATAAAAAAAGACCATTCAATATAAAAAGGGGTGCATAAATTGCCGACAATTTACGAGTTAAAAAGAATATATAAAGACTTTGTTAATAATTTAAGTGCCGACGAATTAAACGAGTTATACGAGGCATTAAATAAAAAATATATTGACACGCTCCCGAGCCTGGAGCATAACGGCTTTAAAAATGAATTTGACGAAATAGACCAAACAATAAAAGATATAAACAATATATTAGCGGCAAAATATCCGAGTATTAAGGGGGTTAATATGTCTTTTAGGTGTTTGGCCTTGTTTGATAAATATTTAAACACAGTACAACAAGCCCACATATACGAGGGTTATTTATTAATAAATCATAGTGGCGCAACCGTTGCGCTTTTGCTTGGCGATATTGAATATTTATTAAATAAAATTTATCTGGATTATAAAACCGGGGCAGCACATAGCGAGTATTATTTATTAAATGATTTAATTAAAATGAAGTGGGCCACCCTTTGGGGTTATTTGGACGGCTTGGAAAAATTTAATTATATTGATTTGAACACATACGAAGCGGCCGGCGAAGTGCCCCCGGAGCATATCACATTAATTAAAAAGTTTAATAATAGTTTGAAGTTATTAAATGAATTAAAAGACGATGTTTTATATTTAAAAGAATGTCCGTTTCATGGTATGTTAAAGACGCATGCGCAATTAATATTTAATAAGTTACAAGAGGACCCCGAAACACCTAATTATTATAAAGATGTGGAGGCGGCTTTTAATTATTTAAAAGAACATGCGCCGGGTTATGACTTTGTTAATTTTGAGTTTGTCGCAGATCCGGGGCAAGTTTCGCAGTAAATTATATTAATTAATGATACATGCAAAGGGCATATATTATTATAATTTTGTCCTTTTTGTCCGGTGCCCCCTGGTTTTGTGTATAATGTGTGTATAATTTGGGGGTGTGTGGTGTAACGTTATAATAATTATAATTTTCCAGACGTTACAACAAAATTTTATAACGTTACGTAAACTTTACATAATGTTACAACAAACACAATTTTTTTTTATATTATTGGCACATTGGCACAAAGGGGGGGGCATGTTCAAAGATATTATTATTTTTTTTATAATGTGGTTTTTTTGTTGCTGGTGTTGCTGGTGTGTTTTCATCTGGAATTATTACACATTCATAAAAGTATTACTTTTTATTTTTGGGGTGGTTATTTTTTACACTTGCAATGTTTGGGCTATTTTTTGGACCTTGGGCGGTTTTGTTGCTACTTTTAATTTAATTAATTAATGCTTTAATTAAAATGATACTTAACCTAATAAGTAGTATAATTTAAGGGGTGCCACACTTTGCCCAAAAAAGGGCATTTTTTTTAATATAGATGTGCCGCCGACTCTTTGCAATTTTCGGCGACTATGTTTTAAATTAACTAACTTATTATTTATTTCCTATAACTTAGATATAGAAACATAAATTATATTAAGTGACACTTTAAGCAAACACACCCCAAAACCCAAAAACCGCAAAAACACAAAAACCATTTTTTTAAAAAAATACAACAAGGCCCGGCAAAAAACACCATTTATAATAAAATATTGATACGAACAAAATTTATATTAAAAATTGCAATTTTTGCCCACCGTTTCAAGTGTAAAACCGGTTACACATTAAAAAAGTATTACTTTTTTATTACCTTTTCCAGTCACAATATTTTTAATATTATTTTATATTGTGGGTGGTTTTCACTTATAAAAATATGCTTTATTGTTTAACTTAACTATGATATAGAAATATATAAATAGTGGCCCACCACAAAATAATAATTAACATTAAAAAATAGGATCCGTACACCCGGACAGTAGCAATATATTAAAAAAATACAAACCGGATCACTAAAAAAAATTTAAAGATCATGAAAACCCACACACTAAGGAGGTTTAAATAATAATGGAAATGCAAAAACTAAAAACCAAAAGGCGCCAATTTTTAAGAAACAAACGAGCCCAAAACGAAAACACATATAAAAGTTATAAAACAAGTTTAAAATACTTTTTTCAATACCTAAAAGAATATGAAATAAACCGCATAACAGACGAAAACAAACGCGAAACCCTGGACGGTTTCAAAACATATTTAAATGAGGGCTTTATATATGACGATGGCCGCAGCAAAGAACCCAAAAACATTAAATTAAAAGCATCGGGCATAAATAGCAACCTAAAAAGGGCCCGCACATTCTTAAATTATATAGGTTTTCCAGTAACAAGCACCGAAGTTTCACCCCTCCCGGTTAATGCTCCAGATTATAAAGCCTTAAGATTTGAGGACATAAACAAATTAATAAATAATGCCCCGCTTTGTTTTAGAGATAAAGAAAAAGCATTACGAATACAAACATTAATTAAACTATTGTTTAATACTGGTTTACGAATTGGCGAAGCCTTACCCCTAAAAATTGAGGACATGCACCAGGACCGAAACACCGGCCAATATTATTTAAATTTTCATGAAAAAGGCAAAGCCCGCGGCGTTTATAGTAAAATAGTTATACCAGCAAAAACCCACCATGATTTAAAATATTATATTGAGAATAAAGCAATAAAAGAGAGCCCTTATATTTTCACAGCCTCCCGAGGTTATAAGGGCAAAGCCCCGGGACATGTGACCCGCCAAAGTTTCAATAATGATATAATAAAACTTGCTAAGTTTACAGATAAACAAGAGCACACCAATATATTTAATATTGTTAATGGTAATAGTTCGCACGTTTTCCGGCATAGCCGGGCGGTGTATTTGTTAACAGTAGAAAAACGCGACATTATGGAGGTTAGGGACATTTTAAGGCATAAAAATATAAATACTACTCAAATTTATTTAAAACCACGTGAGGACATTATAAATAATATACGTGAAAACACCGGCATATTATAAAAAATGGGATATAATAAGAAGTTTCAAGGAGTTTAAAAGAATGGCATTAAAAGAACGAGGCAAAAATTTAAATATTAAAATTGAGCCCCCTTTAAGTGATAAAATAAAAGACCACACCGAATTAAAAGGCATAGGGAATAAAGAATATGTATTAAATTTAATAAAAGCAGATTTAAGAACCCGAGTTTTAAGCAATACAAAGCCAATAAGATTTAAAAAATTATTTTATTTTTCATGGGATCAATTAATAAAAAATGGCCAAACTACAGCAACACACACCCCACCAGATAGCAGCAAAACCCAAGACGATATAATTTTATTAAATGGTTTTGTTAATAATTGCGATGTATACGATAAAGAGGCCGGACGGTTTGGCAGCAAAAAAGACCCCTATTTAAACACCGGTTTTTATAAATATGACTTTATAAGCAATTATATTTATTGGGGTGTTGACTTTTCCAATAGTGACGACTTAAAAAGGGACATGATAGAAAGCCATAATTTATATTTTGAGTGGTACAGTTTCACAAATGAAATAAATATATATGATTTAACTTTAAACCAATTACGCGCAAAGGTAGACGAAAATATAATTAATAATGAATTTGCAAGAGCCCAAAAACAATTAAAAGACAATATAAACGAGTTATTACAAGCATATAAACATAAGTTTGGAAATGGAAAATATTTAAATGCTTTTATTTATACTATTTGTTTAAATTCGCGGCATATGATACCATATTATTTTTATAAAGAATATGAACATATTTTATTAACACATAGGCCCGAGTATTGGGAGCAATACGCCGAAAGTTTAGAAAATGATAATATAAAACATATTTTAAATGATTACCCCGGGCCAGAGGACCCACCGCAAGCAACACATTATATAAATACTAATCCATATGATTTTTATTAAATTAATTAGGAGTGTTTTTTATGATCCTTAACAAAATTTTTTTAAATAATATTGATTTTTATAATTTAATATCTTGCGAAGTTGAAAACACCCACCACCGAAATTTAAATATTAATGAATTGCGCCAGGTGGCCAAGCAATATATTAATTATTGTGAAAGTGTGGGGCCGGTGTCTTTGCATGATTTTATTAAAAATGATTTAATTTTTTAAAATATATTTTTTTTTGAGTATAAGCAGCGATAAAAAGACGGCAAAAACCGCAACAAATACACCCCGCATTATATATTAAATATGGTTTGTTTGCGGTGTTTTTGCTTATTACTATTTTTTTTTAAATGTTTAATTAATTATTTTGCAGGTGGTGGGGTTTTGGTTTTTTTGCTTGCATCTGGTTTTAATAATATGTGCAGTTTTTGGGGTTTGTGTTTTTTGCCTGGTAATATGTGGGGTGTGTTTTTTGTGTATATTTTATAATTAGATGCCTAATTTTTATAATTAGGTACCTAATATTTATAAAAGTTATCTTTTATAATATTTAGTTATCTTTTAATTAAAGTTAGATAACAAGTTTATTTTATTAGATACCTATTTTAAAGGAGTTTCAAAACAAAAAACTTTATATACTCCATTTAATATACTATTAAACGGGATTTGTAAGAGTTACAATTTAACAAGCATTATAAAAATAATGCGCATATATACCGTTTTCAAAGGTTATATAAAAGTAATTCTTAAAAAACCCCAAATTTAAACCATAATATTAAATAAACATATTAATTTATGTTTATTCGTCTCTAACGCCCGTTATTGTCTTAAAAAAACCACATTATCACAATAACGGGCCCAATATTTAAAAAAAAGAGAACCCACAATAAAAAGGGGGTTAATAATAAAAATGATATTTAAAACACTATGCGAAAACATGGAAATTAAACAATATGATCCAGACACACCGCGCCAAAGGAAAATATTATTTAATGGTCCAATACTTCAAAATATGGAAAACATGCAAAGAGTATTTAATAAAAATAATAAATCTTTGCGCTTGAATAGTAATATAATAGTAAATTTAGCATTAAATTATTATTTTGAATGTTTAGAAAAACGGCCCGAACCCGAGGCCCTGGAATACATTAAATATAAGGTATTAGAATTAAACGAAATGCCAGACGCTGAAAACAAAGAAACAAACATTTAATATAAATTTTGTGGTGGTTTGATATTTATTAATAAATTATTTAAAAACAAAAAAAAGGCTTTAACAATTGAGGACGGCAAAGCCCACCGGGTAAGCGTGGACATTTCCAAAGAAAAAGACCACAATTTAAATATAATTCAAAACGTGTTTAAAAATGAAACAAATATTAAATTAACTAAACAAATGTTCTTTAATATGGCATTTACTAATTTAATAAATACCTTAAACAGACAAACCGAACCGGAGGCCGTCGAATACTTAAAAGAACTTTATAAACACGAATTATTTTAATAATGTTTTGTTTTATTATGATGTGTTTATTATGTGTATGATCTGGAAAACTCAAAAGATGCAAAACAGCAACAAAAGCAGCAGCAAAAAAGATTATTAAAAATTATTGTTATGATAATATTAATCAATTTGGGGGTGTTATTGTGGCATAATATTTAATTAGATGATGTATAAGCAACAATATTAAATTTACGTTTACAATTAGCCATAAAAAAAATATAAAAGGAGGTTTTAAAATATGGTCGAAAGTGTAAAAACCATTAAAAAAGCGCCAGAATATACAAGCAAACTATTATTAAGCAGCATAAAAGACTTTAAACCGGAGGGGGTCGCAGCAACTATTAAAGAAGTTTCCGAACCGTTCACAGATAATTATAATAATTTAACTATTGCGGTCACTATTAGTTTAATGGATCCTATGCCACAAATGCGGGCCCAATGTGTCGGCAAAGATGGCGAAGTATTAACAGTATATGACGAAGTAACCGGCCAAAAAGTTAAAAAATTTGAATTAAGGGAAAATGTCGAGGGTTTAGATGTACCATTTTATTTTAATTTGACTATGGACGAAGAAAGCGACCCGGAAAGCCCAAAATTTTTTATAAGCACCGGAAGCAAATTTTATTATTTAATTAACTATGCTTTTATTAATGCGGGTGAATTGCCGCAAGGACACAAAGACAACATAAAGGCCACCTATGACGAGATAAAAGAGGCGTTAAATGATTGTGTTTTTTTAGCATGTGCAAAACCCGACGAATACAAGGGAATTATTTATAATAAGTTATGGCCGAAGCCATTATATACCACCGAAAAAGTGGGGGCTTAGAAATATAGAATAATAATTTTATTATTCATATTTTATTTTTTTATTTTTTATGATCATGAAAATATTATAAAAAATTTACAAAAAAAAGGGAAAATAAAAGGAGGTTCTAACGGGCATTTATAATAAAATAATTGATAGTGAGGACGCAAAAGACATTTTAATAAATAAAATATTTGCTAATGTGCAGGGGGCGTGCAATTATTCACAAAATGAATTAATAAACATTGCTTTATTTAATTTAATTATGGAATGTGGCCAGTATAGCAGCAGCGCCCGCGATGGTTTGAAAGATTTATATATATTATGCCTGGAGTATATGCGCAAAGATCATATTATTTTAAATCATGATGGCAAAGAAGCCACCGGCCATAAATTGGAACACCAGCACACCAGGCAAGCCAAATTATTATAAATAACTTATTAAAATTAATGTGAGGTTTACAAAATAGATTAAATCTAAGGGGGCAAGCATGCAAACAGAAACAAACGACAAAGAAACACAATTAAAAAACATTCTTAAAAGTATATGTAATAACCCAAATAATAGGCGGTTCGGTTTTTGGCGTTTCAAATATTCGGACCCTTACCAATATTTAAAAGACATTAACAACAACAAAACCGAATTAATAAACGCAGTACCGGAAAATTATAAAACCAAATGCCCACAAGGTGCACCCGGTTTTATATCGGAATACTCTTTAAAAGATGGTTACGATGACTTTATAAAAGAGTATTACGATAATATAATATTTGATGCGTTATTTTTAGACTTTGACGACAAAGAAAACCCAAGGGAGGCAATAAGCGAAGCCTTAAGACTTGCCCAAAAATTAGAACATGACTATAATATAATAAGTTTAGTTAACTATTCGGGCAGCAAAGGCGCACAAATAAATTTATTATTTGATCCTTTGGAAGTTGACAACGAAAAAGCAATAAAAAAAAGTGTTTGCGAATACCTAATAAAAACATACAAACTTAAATATTTAGATGCCGCAGTATATGGAGGCGGTGCCAAACGTTTAAAACGTTTACCATTCACAAAACATAATTTAACCGGACACTATGCCCACTTTTTCAATTATCAAGACGAACGCACAATTAATAATATATTTGATATGGGTTTAATAGAGTATGACCCCTTAACATTAATAAAAAATGATAGTGCTTATTATATACCAACACCACCAGACCGGAAAGCAAACACCCGAGGCATAAAACACATAATAAAAGAAGCCGAAATATACAAAGAAACCGAACCAGCAGCAAGCAAAGCCGGCACCCCTATAAATGAAGTATACGAAGTTAACACAAATAATAAAAGTTTCGATATTTTAACAAATCACATACTTAAAATATACAAAGAGGGCAAAAGAAATTATATTATAGTGCCACTTATACACACATTAAGACGCGCAAACATGGCGCGCCCCCTTGTAGGTGGTTTATTAATTGGAATTGATAAACAAGACCCAGCACACGCCACCGGGGGCAGTTGCCAAAATAATTTAATGGATTGGCTTAATTATGCTTATCATATAGACCCACAAGACCCAGACGAACCCCGCCATTTATTCGGGAAAAAAACATTAATTGAAAGAGTAACCGAATTAAGCGAGGGTTTAGATGATGCAAAAGAGATAATACAATTTTTTAAAAACTTTTTCAACAAAACAATTAAACTAAAAGAACCTTTTAATTATTTGGGCAAATCTTACCCGGTCCGATGGGTGGGCCAAAACACACACTATTATTTAATAAATAATTTTCCAAAACATGGATATAATTTTAAAATTGATTTAAATAATAAAAAAGTGCTACTTATTGAACCAGAGGGCAGCAGCCAAACAATAGCGGCAATATTAACACTAAACAATAAAACAAAAGATTTAATTAAATACACTAAACAAGATATGCAATTATTTAATAAAACATTTAAAAAGTTATGCGATACAGACGCCGCCGACATTCTGGAACAATTTAATTTATATTTAAGTAATAATAGCGAATGCCAAGACCTCCAAAGCAAAGAGCGCGAAGCATTAGCAACACAAAATATAATTAATCAATTGAAAGCAAACCCCGAAAGCAAGGGCGCACTAATGCGGTTTAGTGAAATATTAGAGGACAGCGCAATATTAAAAGTTTGCTATAACTCCAACACTAAACAAAAAGAATATTATACATATAATGGCGAATATTACGAAAAAGCACACGCACCATTAATACAAAAATTTATTTTTGACAATTTTAATTTAAGATTAACGCCAAGCAGCATTAAAAATTTAATAAATTCAATACCAATAAACGCAAATTATAATAATGAATGGTGGCAAATGAAAGATAATATATTTTTTAATGGTGTTACCGGTGAAATATGCGAAAAACCCGAGGGTTTTTTAACTAATAAAAAAATTGGCATGATGTGCGAGGGCAAATATAAATTAATACCTTATATGACGCCGGAGGAGTTACAAGAGGACACAGAGGCCAACGGGTGGAGCCAATACGAAAATATAATTTATACTATTATGAGCGTACCCGAAAGCAAAAACCAAACTATAAACCGTTTTAAAGGTTTCCAGGAAGTAACCGGGTATATTTTCCGGCCAATTAATAAGAATAAAAAAATATTAAATTTTACCGGACCGGGTGACGATGGAAAGACCACATTAAGCCACATTTTAACCCAAGCAGTAGGCCGAGAGAATGCCGCAGTTATTAAGGCAAAGGAATTAAAAAAGGATTTCAACGCCCCCAATATAGGGAATAAACATATTATTATAATTGACGAAGCCAAAAGCGCCGAAATATTACCATATGAAAGCGATATTAAAACCATGTCGGCGGGCCAAAGTGACAGCCAAGAGCGTATTATTTACTCAAGCGAAGCCATAGAAAATATTAATTATGGCCTTATTTGCATTAATTCAAATAAAATAATTGAGTTTAACGCGTCCGATGAGGCTTTAATGGAACGGGACGACGTTATAACAATGTATAGACGGTTTAAAGAAACCCCCGACTATGAAAAAGGCCAATTAAAAACCCGCGACATAGACCCAATTTTAAATAATGATTTCCGAGGCTTTGCACGTTTCATAAATAGCAGCATACACCAATATAATAAAACACGTAATAAAAAAAGATTTGCACTAAGTACCACCATAAACCAAACCAAAGCACTAATATTAAAAAGTGACATAATAAAACAATTTTTAGCAGTAAAAACAAGGTATAGCGACCGCATAACATATACAACAAATGGCGAACTAACAAGCGCATTTATAAAATATTGTGAGGCAAACAACATTAATATAAAAGACCATATTAATTTTAAAAATGAAAAAACATTAAATGAAACAATTAAAATTAAAATGGGTGCAGCGGTTAAAGAATTTTATAAGGATTATGATCAAGAGGATTTAATAACACAAACACCAGGCGACCGCCACAAAGCATATTATATTAGATTACTGGATAATAGCGAAGTAGAGGAACGGGCCGCCGAAGTATACCACATAGAAGACGAAAACCAAACAGCATTAAGACACGCCGCACACCTGGAGGGCATAGAACGTTTAGTTTATAACCTTATAAAGCGTTTAGATGTTGCAAACTTAAATAACATGTTAAAAGAAAGTGATATTAAAGAAACCGAATTAATAAAAACTTTGCAAAGGTTAGAAAATGACTATATAATATATAAGGATTAAACCAACAACACACCCAAAAGCAAAAGACACCATTTTAATTAAAATACTTATCAATTTTAACAAATGGTGCCAAGGTGTGCCCCCCTTTGCTTTGATGCCCCTTATAGTATTTTTGATAAAAAAGTTTAACATTTTTTAACAAATGATTAAAAAAAAAATTTAACTTAATTTTATTTTATTTTTATTAATAATGTGTTGCCCCTTTTTTTTATATCTGGAAAACATACCAGCCCCAAAACCTCACACCAGACACAAAAAAAGGCAGCAACACAAATATAATTATAACCTTTTTTTATGGATCATACACAATATTTTAAAAAAAATATGTGCCCCGCCAGATCCTGGAGCCAATAACCAAAAACATAAACACAATAATATATTATTTATTTTTCAAAAAATGCACACATTACACATTAACACACAACACCAAACCCACAATATACAAACCCCCAAAACCTAAACAAACCCCGGAACACCCTTTATATACTATATTATTTATTTATTATTATTATTATTAAAATTGAATATTAAAACATAGTATAACATAAAGGAACATATTAAAACATATTAAAACATATTGACCCCCCACATTTTTAAAAAATATAAGATATAAAAAAAACTTTAGGGGGTATATTGACACCCTCAATAAATGGCCCCCCTCCAAAATGTGAAAAAAGTATATTTTTTTTGTTTAATAGTGGGGTGTTTTTTTTGTGAATGATGTATTAAATAATATATTGTTATGTTTTTTTGATAGTGGCGCCTTTTGGGTGGTTTTTATTGTTGTTTAATTGTGGGGGTGTGGTTTTGTGGTTTTTTGATGGTTTTTGATGGGGTTATTTTTTTTAATTTTTTTGTGTTTTTTCCTGGTTTTTGGGTGTAAGTTTTCGCAAGTTTTCAACATTTTTTTATAATTTTATTTTTTGGGTGTGGGTTTGTGGTCTGGTGCTGGTGGGTTTCATGATCCATAATTAAAAGTAATACTTTTATGATATGTAATAATAAAAAGTGCAGTTTTTTTTTTTAATGTGAATTTTTGCAGTTTTTGGGGTTTGATATGCAAAAGGCCAAACCGGCCCCGGTTTGTTAATTGGCGGGTGTTATGGCTTTATTTTTAAAGGTGGCCAATGTGTAATAATATGTTTTATTATGTTCCGGCCCGCGTTTAATGTGTGGCTTTGTGTTTGGGTGTTGTTTTTATTTTTATTGTGTGTGCGGTCTTGTTTAGGTTTCTTAATGTGCACATTATGTTTTAAATAATGCGTAACTTTAGGAAATGGAGCAAGGAGCGGGCCACAATTTAAAAAAAGTTAATATGTTTAATACTCTTAAAAATAATGGGATATACTGGAGGCCTTAACAAGTGTATAAAACGTTTTTAGCAATTTTTAAAAATTGCGTTTTGTTATGTATTTTTGAAGTTTCAAGGTGTTTTAATATGCAGATCTTGCAAAAATGCAAAAAATGCAAGTTAAGGCCCCCATAATTTTTTAGTTTGTTTTTTGCTTTATTTATATTTTGGCTTATTAATAATAAGTGTTACTTAAAAATATACTTAATGCTTTAAGTATTTTATTATTAAATAAATAGTAACACTTAAACACCACAAAAACAAACAATAACATATATATTAATTGTGTAATTTATGGAAACTTTAAAGGAGTGTAATATATGTTAATTTATGGGAGTTTATGGAGTATAAAAGGAAATACAGACAAAAAGGAAAAACCACAAAAAAAGGCGCACACAATTAATATTTTAGCAAAAATAAACAAGGTGTTTAAACATGCAAATAGAGCAAAAAAAAGACCTAAACCCACATAAAGAATTTAAAGACGCAATAAATAAATTAATAAGCCTTGGATATTTCCAAAGCGACGCAATACAAGAAGACTACCCGGACACGTATATATATAAATATAACACAAAAAATAAAACGTTTGACTATATAAGCAAACCGGACGCATTAACCGCGTTTAATATGAACTATAACAACACCGAAAACATTAATTATAATATATATGAGGTGGCCGATTATTTGCCGGTTCTTAACGACACAATAAATACACATTACGAAGAATATAAAACAGCACTTGAAGAAATACCAGACACAAAACAAATTTATAAAAAACTTGAACCATATTTTAAAAAGAATGAATTATTAAAAAACCCAAACTTTAACCCGTCTAATTGGTGTTATAGTGAAACCCTAACACATTTAAGAAATAATAATATTTTCACAGATGGCCGCTATTTTATACAAATCAACCCCGAGGACGTCACCGAAAATAAAACAATTCATAAAGAGTTTTTAAGCCGTTCCGATTGTTTCGGGTTTAAAGGTGGTGCAAAACACGCATTAAGGCGGTTTAAGGAATATCTTTTAAAAGATTTAATAAATATTAGTGATGTTATAACGCCTTTACGTGATTATAATTATTATAGTAACATTCTAAAAGAGTATAAACAAGATTATAACACAATTAATAATTTAATTGCAAATATTGGCCGGTAACTACTTATAAAAAAAATTTTAATGAATTATGAATATTTTAATTAAAACTAAAAAGGGTTATAAATGCCCCGAGTGTGAGGCGGTGGAGTTTGTCGAGGATTTGGAACACTTAGAAACTTATTGTAAATCTTGCGGCCTGGTGTGCAAAGATGCCCAAAGAGTAAGCCCCACACAATATAAATTTTTTGAAAAACAGCACATTATATTATTTAATCATGGTTTTAATTATAAAGAAAATTCATAAATTTTTTTTAAGATCTTCTTAAAATCTGACAAATCTGACACTATAAAAAAAGAATAATTATATTTTGGGTTTTAACGGTTTTTACACTATAAAAAAAAACTTAACAAAGTTTACACTATAAAAAAGGGGGCCCACATACGGGCCAGACCCGGGCCCCACATAAAAAAATTTTTTCTTAAACCTTTACAAACCTTTACAAACCTTTACACAAAAATAAATTATACCGTTACAATATAGGCCCACCAAATGAAACACGCGCAGCATATTATATTTTTTTTGTTGATCTGGTAAGATGTGGAGGGGGTGGCCTTTGACATGATCAATAAAATTTTTTTTATAATTATGTTATGTGGTGCCGCAGACATGCCGCAGACATGCCGCAAATTATAGAATAATACTATAATTTTATAAAATATTTTTCTTAAGATACCAATTAAAAAAGAGGTTATTTTAATTATTTGCAAAGGTGCGACTTAAGCCAATTTTAAGAATATTTTAAGATATATCTTAAGGCGTAAATTTTAGGGGTTAAGAAAATTTTTAATTTTTTCTTAAGTTTTGTTTAAGAATTAGCAAAAAACCCCCACAGTTTACGCGGTGGGGGTGCAAGGTTTTAAAATAGATGCAAACGCATTAAAAAGAAACTACTTATAATATTAATTAATATTCTAATTGGTTATATACTTTTTTGTTTAAGTAGTGACTTAAGAAAATAATATATTTTCTTAAAATTTTTATAAGTTTTTTCTTAACCTTGTAATTATCGCGGGGTTAAGGTTTTAAGTAAGTATTTACTTAAAATAATAATATGTATTTTGAAGTTAAGGAGTTAAAAGAGTATAGAACCAAAAGCAAAAAAACACCAAGTTTTCAAATAAATTTAAGTATAAAAACCAGATTTAAAAAAGGCCAAAGTTTGGCAATTGTGGACCATGAAACATTAAAAGAATATCTTAAAAATAACTCAAAAGAAACGGCCCACGAATTAGAAATATATAAAACAAAATGTGAAAACCTGGAAAAAGAAAACAATAAATATAAAAATTATATAAAAAAATTGCCCGACTTTGTGGAACTTCAAGAGATGCACCGCCGCGAAACCCAAAAATTAAACGCAGATATAAACGAAAAAGACGAAATTATAATTAAATTATTGGGTGCTTATACTGATTTATACACGCGGGGGCTAATAGGTAGAGTTAAAAACACAAAGCCCGACAGTTACGAAATAATAAAAGAATTGAAAGGCACAAAAGAGCCAATTTTATTAAATAATATTCAAGATGACAAACAAAGAAAATAATAATATTAAACGTGTTTCTATTGAATGCACCGAAAGCGAAATTAAGAAACTTAAAAAGGATTATGAGCATTATTTAAAAAATGCAAATAATATAAATGACACTTTAAGTTTTAAGGAATGGTATAATAAAACGTTTGAGGCTTCAATTAATGAAAGGGTAAGAATTATTAAGGAAAATTATAAAAATTGCCTTGAAAGTGAATTAAAAGCCCTTGAACATGAATTTTTTATTAATAGAGATAATAATATATTTGCGCATAATATTTTTAGGAAAAAACTTAATAAAATAAACCCTTTACCGTCTTTTAGTTATGGAGTAATTACGAAAGATAAATAAATATAATTGAGTATTTGGGGCAGCAGTTGCAGCACCAGAAATATATTATTATAATGGTGTGTGGTGGGTTATGTTCTGGAGGTGGCCCCCCACATGATCAATAATAATTTTTTTAATATTTCGTTTCATTTCGTTTCATTTCGTTTCACCGGTGAAAGATAATAAATTTTATAATATGTGATGCGTATATTATTTTAATAGATGTGTTGAGCATATAACATACAAATTTTTTTAATACTTTTGTAACCAAATTAAAAAAACTTGTTTTTATGTGTGGCATATTGCACCCCCTTATATTTTGGGGGTGCTTTGTATGTTATGTGTATAATTTTATTTTTTTTTGTGGTGCTGGTGTTTGCCTGGTGCTGGTGTTAGTGTTATTTTAATATTTTTTTTGTGGTACTTTTTCGACTATTTTTTATATTTTTTTGGCCGGTCTTTGGGGGTTGTTAAATGTGTTTTTGTTTAGTGTTTGTTAATGGTGTTTAGTATAATGTTTAATTATTGCAATAAGTAGCACCATAATTAATTAAATACGTGTTTTATGCCTTGTTTTATATTGCTATAACTCTTGTTATAGAAACATAAAGTAATTTTTAACAACAAACCACACAAAAAATAATAAAAAAATTAACACCCCAAAAAAAGACACCACACACCACCAGACAACACCACAAATTTATAAAAAATTCACATGATCCATAAAAAAAACAGATCATGAAAAATATAAAAATACATGCACCAGCAGCACCCGCCCCACATGACCAATAAAAAAACCACAACTAAAAAACCAAAACCACAAAAACACAAAAGGGAAAATATATATAATACCATTTACACACTAACACACAAACACACATATATTATTATTATGAGGTGCTAAAATATGGAATTAAAAAGAGTTAGTTTTAACATAGATAAAGAAGTGCACACAAATATAAAAGTATATGCAGCAAAAAACAACACAAACGCAAGCGCATTATATAGGCGCTGGATATTAGAGGGGTATAATAAACTAATTGAAAATAACAAAGAATAATAATTAAAATTATGGTTAATTTAAAGCAAATTATATTAAAAAAAGTAATAAGTTAAAAGTTTATGCGCATTAAAACGACACATTACGCATAAACCCAATACATAAATATTCTTTTATTCATTTATTCATATATATATTTATGTGGTTTTTTGTGTTTGGAACATAATGACCAAAAGGAACACATAAAACATAATACAAATACTTTTTATAAATTGCTTTTTTTTAACTCCAGATACAAAGGGAGTTTTTAAAATGTCAAATAAAAATTATGGAAAAACTTTAGGGTTTAGAACCAAAGACAAAAGCGAGGCCCAAGAGTTAGAATTTAGGGCCGAAAGTTTAAAAGTAAGCAAAAACTATACTAAAAAAGATATTTTT
>Ga0310690_10004616_pt1 | contig 19357 bp, 28 predicted proteins | sample AusTroGonzalo_MG_2_FD_207661 | JGI IMG/M metagenome (GOLD analysis project Ga0310690, IMG submission 207661) | Bovine rumen microbial communities from tropical cattle in Woodstock, Queensland, Australia - Gonzalo_04 (v2) (version 2) | ecosystem: Host-associated > Mammals > Digestive system >...
AATACCGCGTAATTACTATCGTTAAGTACGATGATTATCAAAAGCCAACAGACAATCTAACAGTCAGCCAACAGACAGCTAACAGACGACTAACAGACAGCCAACAGTATCATAATAATGATAATAAAGTAAATAAGGTGAATAAGGGAATAAATACTTCGTATTCGGCGACCGACCGCGCCTTCACCGATTCTTTCGACCAATTCTGGAAAGAGTATCCAAAGAAGGTTGCGAAGCAGAGCGCCCTGAAGGCGTGGAAGAAGATCAATCCTGATGACGAGCTTTTCAGAAAGATCATGGACGGTCTGAAGAGATGGAAGGACAGCGGGGAATGGGACCGTGATGGCGGGCAGTATATTCCGTACCCGGCATCCTGGCTGAATGGTTCCCGATGGGAAGACGAGATCAGCAAAAAAGTGCCGGTCCAAGAAAAACTGCCAGCAAAACTGCCAGCGCAGAACTATGAGCAGCGCGACTATTCCGGAGAACAGGACGCGGCGATGGATCGCCTGATGGCCTGGGCAGAAAGCAGGGGGTGATTGAGTGCCATACAACTATCAGCGGGACAATTTCATGTCCGAGTACAAGCGGAAATGTCCTGTGTGTAAAAAAACATTCTGGGCTTCTGCTGAGTGGGTATACAAGAAAGGCTATGCGAAGAACCAGCGGATTTACTGCTCGTGGGGTTGCATGCGCTCTGAAGAGAAAAGCAAACAGACCGTCGGAGACAAGATCGCCCAGGCGATTGAGGACGGGCTGACAAACGCGGAGATCAGGGAGCTGCTGGGTGTGACTCAAAAACAGATCGATTATTGGAGGACGAGAAAAACATGAACGCAAGACAGGCGGCCAAAGCTGCAGCGCAGCATATTGAAGAGCTGGAACATCAGATCAGGTTGAATATCCGGGACATAAAGCTGTACGTCAAATGTATTCAGGGAATGATAAACCACGGAAGCCCCTGTGACTATTGCGAGGACCACGACGAATGCGAGATTGACGGGAAAAATATCGATACTGGCTGCGATGAATGGATGTTGAAATTGTGGAAACCAGGGGAGGGAGAAAATAATGGGGGAGATCACGATCAGGGCGATCCTGGAAGAAGCGCTGAAACGGGAGGACTTATTGCTGCTGGGCTACAGCCGGAATCCGTCGAGATTGGAACCGGTTCGGGGATTCGAGACACAATTCGACCGGCAGCAGGAGAAATGTCGACTCCTTCGGGAGCTGATACAGAGCCTGAGCGCGGAACCGGTGAAGAAGGCGATTGCTGACTGGCAGCAGGACGTGATTGATGGCAAGGAGACCGGCCTGTTCGCTCCCGGAGGGATGGACCGATGAAAGCGAAGGCTTTTTTCATGCGGGCCAGGTCTGCAGAGAACGACATCAAACGTCTGGAACGGATGATGGAACACTATCGTGCCGTAGGCGGCTCTATTTCGTCCAAATGGGGCGGTATTGGCGGCGGGAAGGGAAATAATCAATCAAAGGTCGAGACGGCTGCTCTGGGTATCATTTCGGCTGAACAGAGCATACTCGACGAGCTGTACAAATACCGCGCCATCGTCGCCGAGGCAGAAAACGTCATCAGCCGGGTTCCGCAATCAAGATTCAGGGAAATTCTCACAATGCACTATCTTGCGGGAATGACCCTGGCAGACGTTTCCCGGGCATTGGGATACCGGCACACAGAAAACTTATACCGCGCTCATGGCTGGGCGCTTGCTGCGGCACAGAAAGAGATCGACAAAATGACACTTTAAGTGAGGAAACAATATGGATAAATCATTGAAATATTACATTGTGCAAAGGTTAAAGGATGGAAAATGGATAAACGATTCAACCCATTTTATCGTACAAGGGTTAACAGGTGCATTGAAATGCTACAGCTATTTGCGAGAGACTTGTCCTTGTGAAAAATACAGGATTGCAAAAGGAAAAACAAAATTACAGATGTGACTTAAAGGCAAAATCAACAGGTACAGCGGCTCATCCGGTTACCGTCTTGAAGAATTGGTCGCACTTGTCAAGCGAATCCCACGGACGGAGTGTTTTTCCGGGCGCTTCAGACCATCTCCGAGGTTGACGATAGTAAACGATTGACAAACGTTGAGATCGGGTTAGCAGGAGAATTTTCAAATGATTTAAAGGCGGCAATAAAAAATCACCCGGGAGACGATCTCCCGGGATTTTGTTTGCCGGTCACTTTTTCATGTCCTTCCGGATCAGCTCTTTTAGGTAGGCTTGCAGTGGTTTGTGCTGTTCTAGGTATTCGATCAATTCGCGGTCAGTGTTCGTGTTCAGCTTCAGGCTGTAGTATTTAGCGGTTTTCGCGTCGTAACGCGCTTTTGCGGCCTTCTTCGCTTCGCTTGTCATGTTTGGTCCCCTCTCTTTCTTTGTTTTTAGTGTATCATGGTTGTCAAGTTATCCCCACATGCCCCATCCGTCACCATGGTTGATAATCGGCTGACCATATTTGTTTTCGCGGCGGCATCTTGTTTGCATGGTGTAGATTCCAGGACGCTTTTCCTGCAGGGCCTTCAGTTTGAGATAGGCCTCTTCGCGGTTCTCTGTCCGATAGCATTCCGCGCCCTTTTTATTGATTCGATACTCGGTGCGGCAATATTCACGACCAAACTTTTCCAACAATGTTATCCCCTCCGTTTCTCCGGTCTGGTGCCGGTTATGAGAGCCGCAGCGCGGCTCCCAGGTACCGGGATCAGAAGATGCATTCTGTGATTCCACGGATTGTAGCGCCTCTGGCCTTCAGTTCTTCGGCCTTCTTCTCTGCTTCTTCTTTAGTCTTGAAGTAGCAGGAATTGTCGACTTCCTTCTGGTATTCGGGCCTTCCGTTTCTTGCCGGGAATGTCCGCATTTCGCGGTAAAGTACCGCATAACCAGGGGTGTGAGGCATAACCAGGTAACTCATGTTTGCTCCCTCTCTTTCTCCAGCATCTGGTGCTGGCTACGAGGTCTCCTGCGGAGGCCCCGTGTGCCAGGATCAGCGGGTTACTTCTTTCCAGCAGTCGCCAAGGCGTCCCATTGCCCGTTTTGCTGATGTCTCGCTTCCGTAGCATTTGCCGTAAACTGGTTTACCGTGAGCGTCTGCCACTTTCAGGGTAACAGAACCGTCTCTGTTGATCCGGATGGATGCTGTGCATCCGTAGAAATCCTTGAAATACTTTTTCATGTTTGCTCCTCCTCTCAGTCAGCGGTCTTCTTCGCAGTTAGGGTCTTCAGCTCTCAGGTTCCGAAGGTATCTCATTGCGGTTTCCATGTTCCAGCTTTTGCTGTAAGTCGAGTCGCTTGTCCAGGTTATTTCTCCGCGGTAAATCGATCTGATGTACCATTTTCTTACGCTGTCCGGCGTGGATTTCTGAACCGTGTATTTTCCGTAACGGTCCATCAGGCTGTAGCTGTTCGCCATCGTCATTCCCTCTCTTTCTGCGGGTTTCCCGCGATCCCCCGAAGGGGATTTCGGCTGGTAACCGTCCAGCTCTCATCAGGCGGGATCAGATTTTGAGCGCTCTCATGATGTGGAGCTTTACTGTGGTCTCTTCTTCCGTCATGATCTGGCCGACGGTTGCAAGATCGAAGCTGCCCCATGAATCATGTTCGCCGGTATCGAGCTGTTTCATCAGCCGGACCGTGATTGCGTTCAGGAAGCTGACTGCCTTCTTTTCGAGTTCCGGGTTATCGATCTGGTACCGGACCGAATCGAAGAAGTTTTGCAGTTCCTGGATGATCCGAAGGTAAGCGCCGTTTTCCCAGCGGGAAAGGTAGGCTTTCTTTCCGAGCTTGGCAGCTCTGTTAAATTCGCTGGTGTAATCTGCCTGGTCACATTCGAGCTTTTCGCCCCAGCTTTCGCTTACGCTCTTCACGTTCATTTCGTAAACCTTCATGAACTTGTCCAGGAAGTCTGTCCCGGTCATGTTCCTGCGGTTCTGCGCGTCGTACATCCAGAAGCGGTCAATCTGGTTTCCAGCGTTCGCTGCGTCTGCGATCCCTGCCACGATTCCGGCAGCTCTGGCCATCCCGGCCTTGTCTACTACGAAGCAACTCATCTTGTCTCCCTCTCTTTCTGGCTGTCTATGGGTGCCACCCTCCTGACGTCACCCATTGTAGCAGGGTGCCACCCAGATGTCAAGCACTTTTTTTCAAATTTCTCAAAATGCCAGCAAACCCTTACACCACAACGCTTCCAGCCACTATCCACACACAAAACACGCAAAAAAATCTCAAAAACTTCAAAAATATTTTTTCAGACCCCTGTGAATGATAGGGATTGACGAGTATAATTGCTATAGTGATATTACTATCCAATCACAAACAAAACACAAACCAACCAGCCCAAAAGCGGTTTTCTTTTTATCCGAAGAGATATCCATCCGATATCCAATTTCAGCCAGAAAGGCGGTAAAAAGGTGAATACGGAATAATAGAAATCACGCTATCAATTCTACTTCCTACCACTTACCACTATCCTATCTACAATTTCAGTATCCACAAGCTGTATGCCATGTCAGAAAAGCACAAACGGGAAGAGAGGCATAAACTTGCGAGAGAATGACGCACCCGCCAGGGGCAGAGGAGGTGTAGCGAATGCCGCGAAAAGCAGCCGAGAACTTAACCGTTGAACAGGACCGATTCGTGAGGATGGAAGCCAATGGCTACACTTCCGCAGAGATCATCCTGGAGCTTTGGGGACTGAAGAAGGAAAACGATCCGAAAGAATTCCACAATGCAGAAGCGAAGCTGTCCAGATGGCGCGACCATCCGAAATACGAGGAAACCTGGAAGGACGAGGTCCGGAAACAGGATTTTAAGGACTACGTCACCGCGAGACAGGTGCTTCGCCGGTCAATGCGACAGGAAAAGGATGGCTGGCTGGCCATGCAATCAGCAGTCAATGCCATGAACAATTCCAGCAAACGGATATACCAGGCAGAAGATTCAGCAGTCACAGTACGGATCGAAGGCCTGCCGGATATCGGTTCTCCGGATGACGAATAACGCAACTATTCGTAAAACACATGTTTAGCGAATAGTTGGAAAAACGCTGGAACCGTTGATTTATAAGGGATTGAAGGCAATCAGCTACTATTCCGGTTTATGGTTTATGCAGTAATCAGCCAATATGAATCGATTATGCATTATTTTATTCACCGGAAATTTACCTGGACAGCTACCGCGCCGACAGCCGGTCCCGGCAGCCAGCCGGAAAAAAATAGTACGGCGGCCAGCCCCGCCGACCGGGGACCGTGACCCCCGGCAGGGGTCCCCCGATCCGAAACCGGGGGGATCGAATCGTGCCAGGGTTCCCGGCGCGGCGCGACCCGTAGCGAAAATAGCCTCAGTGCAGGGATACTTCTTCCCCCTGTGGTTAAAATTTTTTGCCTGTGCGCGGTATTTTTGTGAGCTGACCGTAGAGGTCCGGGTTCACCCACGGCGGGGAAGCCCCGCCAACAGTTTTCCCCCTCGGCCACACAGGGACTACAGTTTCTTCATGATTCCCTCCATGAACACCTCCTTTGATCTTTGAGAGACCGGTTGTTTGCCAGGGCAGCAGGTCGACCTGTGTGGCCATTTTCCTGGCAGAACGGAATGAGTCTTGAATGGCGAGTGTGACGATCAATTACCAGCCCACGCCGAAGCAGGCGATGTTTCACGCGAGCAAGGCGAACGAGATTCTGTACGGCGGTGCTGCGGGCGGGGGAAAGACGAAGGCGCTGATCATGGACGCGCTGTTCCGTTGCCTGAAGAATCCCGGGACAACGGCGGTGATCTTCCGGCGGTCGTATGGCGAGCTGGAGGACACCGACATCAAGGAAGCGCAGTCGAGCTACCCGGAAGCGCTGGCGACGTACAACGCGGGCCGACACGAGTTCAAACTGGTGAACGGTTCAAAGATCTTGTTCCGTCACTGTGAGAACGAGGCCGACCGGTTTAAGTATTCCGGTATCGAGATTCAGTTTCTGTACTTTGACGAGCTGACTTCGTTTGAGCAGACGATATACGATTTCCTGAAGACCCGTCTGAGAGCAAAGAAGTCACTCGGCGTTGTGCCGATTGTGCGCTCGGCGAGCAACCCGGGGAACATCGGCCACGGCTGGGTGAAGAAGATGTTCGTGGACGCGGGACCCTACATGAGCATTCAGGAGCAGCGGATATACTCCGAGGCGCTGCACAAGGAAAAGGTGATCCGGACACAGTACATCCCGTCCTTGGCGATGGAGAATCCCTATATCACCGAGGACTACATCTTTGAGCTGGAGCAGAAACCTGAAGCGCTGAAACAGGCCTTATTGATGGGGTCTTGGTCATCCTTTGAGGGCATGGTCTTCCAGGAATGGGCCGACCGCCCGGAACACTATCAGGACCGGCTGTGGACGCACGTCATCGAGCCGTTCCAGATACCGGACCACTGGCCGAGGTTCTTCGGCTTCGACCACGGCTACAGCAAGCCCGCTTCCTGCGGTTGGTACACGATGGAGCCGGGGACTGGCTGCCTGATCCGTTATCGTGAGTGGTATTTATGCAAACCGCGTCAGGCGAACGTCGGGCTTGAGATGACACCGGTGCAGATCGCGGACGGCATTCTTGAGCGCGAGGCTTACGAGATCGAGAACAACATCCGCATCCTGCGGGTGGCAGACCCGGCGATCTTTGACAAGTCGCGGGGAGACTCAGTGGCAGATCAAATGGCACCGGGCTATCTTGGCCGCCACAAGGGCGTTCTGTTCAACAAGGGCGATCACGCCAGGATGCCGGGGAAGATGCAGGTCCACGAGCGCTTACGCTTCGATGAACACGGCATGCCGAAACTGCAGGTGTTCAATACATGCAAAGAATTCATCAGAACCATACCGACGCTTCCGTACTCGACGAAGAAGCCGGAGGATATTGATTCTGATGCGGAGGATCATTAGCACATCTACGATGAATTGCGGTATGTGTGCATGGATCACCCGGTGGTCCCGAAGAGCAAGCCGCCGAGAGAATACAAGCCGTGGAGTCCGTTTGATGAGTAGCGCGGCGGGCCGCGTGCAAAAATAAATTTTGAAAGGTGGGTAGCGCTCCTGCTTTTTAACGGAGCTGAACCTGCCGCGCTCTCTTGTTTGTGAGGTGAGAGGATGACGGAAAAAGAGAAAGAGCTGGAAGAAGAGGTTTGGGTGGAAGAGCAGCAGTTGTCCGAGGAGGATGACGCGCTGGTCCAGGAAATCTATGACCGGCTTGAAATCTTCCAGCAGATGAACGAACCGTACCACACGGCTGCGCGGAAGTGCCGAGCCATCGTCCACATGGAAGACCCGGATCAGGATGACGAGGAGATCGTTCAGAAGAACGGGAAGCGGACACTCCAGCTCCAGACGCTGAAAAGCACGATCAACAATGTGGTCGCCGACCAGATGCTGTCGATGCCGGAAGCCAAATTGATGCCGGAGACGGCAGAGATGCAGGAAGCCGCCGATGACCTGCAGGACATGGTTCACTATGTGATCTACTGCGCGAACGATTTTGAGAACCTGCACTACCGGCGCTGCGAGGACTATTACGGTCCCGGGACAGCCGTCACGCAGATCGCGTGGGACGAGGACATGAACTACGGCAAGGGCGAGATCGCCATGATTCGCTGGCCGCTGGAAGCGTTCCTGTGGGACCCGACCGCCGACAACATTCAGGACTGCCGCGCCGTGATGAAGGTTTCGTGGCATCCGCTGTCCTGGTACCGCGCCCACTGGCCGGAAGCCGGGAAGTATGTGGGCAGCGAGAAAGGCTATTACAAGAATGTCGGCATGCCGGATGACATGCAGAACATCGAACACAGCAATGACGAGAAGCGAGCGTTGTTGATTGAATACTGGTGGAGAGAATATGACGCCAAAACCCGCCGCTATAAGATCAATGTTGCGTTCGCGGCGGGCAACGCATTGCTCGACAAACAACTGGATGTGTACGATCACGGCCTGTATCCGTTTATCATCGATGTGCATGACAGCATTGAGGGCAGTCTTGCGGGCGAAGGACTCGTACACGAGCTTGCACCGATGATGCGGTACATTAACAGGTACGCGGCTTACGCTGATATGAACGCACGGATGGCATCCAAGGGACGGTTGCTTGCAAGGCGAAATTCAGGGATTGACCGGGATGCGCTGACCAACTGGGAGACGGACGTGATCGAGGGTGATACCATCGGTCCCGATGCGCTCCAATGGCTCCAATCACCGCCGTTTAACAGCACCATCACCAACCTGATGACCATGTTCCAGTCGGACCTTAAGGCTGACAGCGGCGCGAACCAGTTCACCCGGGGCGAGACAACCGGCGGTATTGTATCCGGTAAAGCCATCAACAGTCTGATTCAGGCGGGCGGCAAGGTCGCCAGCATGAGGACGGAGCAGCTCAAGTACGGCTTCAAGAGCATGGTCGAACAGATCATCTGGCTGATGAGCCAGTTCTACGACGATGACCGGGTGATGATGATTACCGGAAGGCGGGGACAGCGAGAGCTGAAGGTGGACACGCAGAAACTGTTCGGCACACGGAAGAAGGGCAAGGTTGCCCCGCCGCCGTACACCGTGCAGATCGAGGTTTCAAGCCGTGACCCGCAGCGGATCGCCAACCAGAACCAGATGTTCATGGAGGCGTACACCATGTCCGCGCAGGCCCAGCAGTTCTTCCCGCTGTCGGCGCTCTTTGAGATTCTGAACGTGGACGGCAAGGATCGCATCCTGCCGGTGATCCGGGCGAACGAAACGTACCAGCAGCAGATGCAGCAGTTGCAGGAACAGGTCCAGCAGATGGGCGAACAGATGCAACAGATGCAGGCCGAGAACCAGAACCTGCGGAAGACTACCACGCAGATGACGAACGCTCTGGCGGCGGTGGGCGCTTCCGGCGGGAACGGATTCATTCCCCAGCAGGGGCAACAGATTCAGGCAGGGCAGGCAGGCGGCGGTCCGAACACCGTGAGCGCGGCAGTAGCCGGGGCGCGGAACATGATGGGCCAGCCGACCGGGGCTGAGCTGCCAACCTAATATGAGCCAAGGCCCCCGCGTTTTCACGGGGGTTTTGCAATACACTTCCGCGCCGCGTTTTCACGGACGGATGAAAGGAGTCCAGAGATGGATTTTGAAGAGACCATGGTCGATGAACAGCTCGACGGCGGTGCAGCGGACGACACGCTGCTGGAGAACGCCATCGAGGAAGAAACGGACGAGTCCGAGAGCCTGGAATCGCTGGCAGACAGTGATGAGGGCGAACCTGCTGAAGAGGAACCCAAGGACGGCAAGCAGAGCGCAAGCGAGCCGGGGTGGATCAAGAAGCGGGTGGAGAAGGCGGTTGCCAAGGCGCTGGCTGAACAGCAACGGCAGTTCGACGCGCAGATGGCACCGATCCGGGAGAAGATGCTGACCGACGAAGCGAAGGAGCTTGTGCGTCAGGGCGAGTTCAAAAGCCTTGAACGCGCCAAGGAATACCTGCAGCTCAAACAGGGCTTGCCGGTAACGCCTGCCGAGACTGAACAGTCTCAGCCCCGCAGCGAGAACGGACGGTTCTCTTCCAAGGAAGATCCCGCCACTACGGCGAGGATCAGCATGCTGACGCATCAGGCCGACAGGATCAAGGAATCCGGCGGACCGGACGTGATCAGCGAGTTTCGGAACAATCCGAAGATCAAGCAGAAAGTAATCAACGGGGAGATGGACTTCTACGATGTCGCGGAAGAAATGAAATCCGCGAAACGGAGGCCGCCGTCCCCTACGCGCTCCCCCAACGGAGCCAGCGGACAGAACAAACCGAACGCCATCGAGTCCATGACCGATGAGCAGTTTGCCCGGATGGAACAACGAATCAGGGAGGGAGCGCGCTACAAACTAAGTTAAAGGAGCGTGTGACCTATGGGTGTGAACTATTCCTATTCTTCCGGCATTGCACCGACTCTGCTGGAATCCTATCTGCAGCGCAAGGCGCTGGAAAATGTTGAACCGAACCTGGGATACCTGACCGACGCGCAGATGATCGACCAGCCCGTGAACAGCGGCAGCAAGCATGTGAAATTCTTCCGCTATACCGAACTGGCCGCGATTACCGCGCCTCTGGCTGAAGGCGTGACCCCTACCGCCCAGGCGCTGACCGAGACCGCGTTCACCGTCATGACGAAACAGTACGGCGGGTGGATGGACTACACCGACGAAATCGACCTGTGGCACATTGACAAGAAAACCCAGGCGATGAGCGAACGCCTGAACCGGCAGGCCGCCCTGTCCATTGACACGGTTGGCCGCGACGCGATCTGCGCGGGTCTGAACGTCATGTTCCCCGGCGCTGTGAGCGCCCGGGGCAGCATCGGAAGCTCTGACAAGATCAGCTACGCCATGATCAAGAAGGCGGTACGGAACCTGAAGAACAAGGGCGCCCAGCCCTTCGCCGACGGTTTCTTCCACGCGAAGATTGACCATGACACATATTTCGACATTTCCGGAGACAGCCACTGGATCAATGTGGCCCAGTACCAGAATGATACCCGGGTGCAGAAATATGAACTCGGCACCATCTACAACGTCAAGTTCTTTGAGGTTGACAACGGCAAGGTGTTCACCACGCAGAGCTATCTGTACGGCACCACTTCCAGCCTGACCGCCTACGCGAACTATGACGCGACCAATATGATGATGACCGTGACGGCGACCATGAGCGAGGACGAGGCCCGCGAGCTGACCGGCAAGCTGGTGTATGTCAACTACAGCAGCACCAACAACACGCTGATGTGCATTGAGCGCGTCTATCCGAGCGGCACCGCGAACCAGACCAAGATCAAGTTCCGGTGGCAGCCCGCGTCCTCCGTGACCGACAACTGGACCACGGGCAACAGCCTGTGCATCAAGCCGACCGGCGGCGGCAACAGCGTGGACGTGCATGCGTCCATCATCTACGGCCAGAACGCCTTCGGCTGCGTGAAGCTGGGCGGCAAGGGCAAGCCCAACATTCAGATCATTGTGAAGCCGCTCGGCAGCGAAGGCTCCACTGACCCGCTGAATCAGCGCGGTTCCATCGCGTGGAAGGTTCCCTTCTTTGCGGCGGCGGTCCTGCAGGACGATTTCATTGTCCGGCTGGAGCATGCGGTTTCCGCGTAATCACCCAACCTACCGGGGGCTATCCATTGACGGATAGTCCCCTTCTTTTTTAAGGAGGAAACGACAATGGCAGCAGACCCGACAAGAGAAGAAACCGTGACCGCGAACCTGGAGGCGGTGGTCACGAAGTACGGCGAAGACGCTTATGAGCTGATCAAGATTCAGCTTCTGAAAGACATCGACATTTCCCTGGCAAAGCAGATTGACAGCGCTGCAAAATAAGCGCAGAAAGGAACCATTATGGCGACCGCTAAGAAAGAAAACGATATGATCAATGACTCCATTACCTTTGTAGCCGAGGAGAAAAAGGAAAGCTATCACGGACCGATGGTACCCGTGTTCCTGCCGAGGCTGGAAGATGACGGCAGCGGCATGAAGGTGGACCAGTACGAACACGTCACCATTGCGAACGAGCAGGAAATCCACACATGGCATGTGAAGCGCGGGGTGCATGTGGACGTGCCGGTGCCGGTGTTTGTGATCCTGAAGGACAAGTATCCGGATATTTAAGGAGTGAATAACCATGACGCTGGGCGAGATGAAAAACGAGGTCATGTTCCAGACGAACAATGACGCGGAGGACGTGGGCGATTTCATGCCCGCGCTGACGGACTATGTGAACGACGGCTATGACCGGCTGGTGTTCGTCTACGCACACAAGCATGTGGCGACAGGCAGCACCGAGTTCCCGCCGCTGTCGGCAGACACAGACGTTCCGGCGGTCCCCGGATGGACGCATCGCTATCTCGCCGACTGGGCGACATGGCTGGTGTACCGGAACGGGAACCCGCAGAAGCAGAGCCGGGGCATGGCGTACCGGGAACACTTCCTGTGGATGCTGGGGCAGATCGCCGACCAGGGCGGGATTGACGGACTGGACGAGGACGGGAACCCGAAGAAGTACAAAAACTTCATCAACATCCCCAAGTGAGGTGAGCGGACATGGCGTTTTATTCAATGCATGCCTATGACACCGATGTCTGGCTGACCGGGTTCGCGGGACTGAACCAGTACGGCGACAGCCTCGGCGGGGATATCCGGTACGCGATGGAAGAGAAGAACGTGGAAACCCCGGCGGGCGTACTGCAGCCGATGGCGGCTCCGACCGTGATGCAGCAGAGCTTCGACCATCCGATTGAGACGCTGGCCCATCTGTACCGCAGGTGGTACAGCGGCGAAGCGGACAAGGACGTGCTGTTCGCGGCGACCGACGGGAAGATTTACTATATGGTGGTGGGCAGCGGCGAGTGGACACAGCTCGACTACCCGACGGGCGTGACGGCCTACGGATGCAACGTGTGGAGCTGGGCGGCATACGAGATCAACCCGGAAGGCTCGGAAGCCTCCGTTGACGTGCTGCTGATGAGCAATGCCGAGGACGGGATGATCATGGTGCGGGGCGACACGTTCGCCGTGACCGCCATTGAGACACCAAAGAAGTTCGGCGTGATTGAGCGATACGCGGAGCGCATATGGGGCGGGGCGATCCCGGACGATCCGGACATGCTGTGCTACTCGCGCCCCTACGACCCGACCGACTGGACGGCGGCGGGACCGGACGAGGAACCGGAGGACGGCGCGGGGGACATTAACCAGCCGAGCTGGGACGGGGACTCGTTCACCGCCTTGCGGCAGTTCGGACAGCAACTGATCGCCTTCAAGCAGCACAGGGTGTGGAGGATTCTCGGTACAGACCCGGGAGAGTACACATTCAAGGAACAGTACGGCGGCGGCACCCCGTTCCCGGGGACGGTTGCCGTGGACACCGAGCGCATCCTCATGGCTGACAAGGACGGCTTGTGCATGTACGACGGACTGAGCGTGAGTCCCATTCAGCGGGAAGTGATCGAGGACCTGTGGCGAACGGTGAACCAAAGCGCCGTTGGCCAAATGTGCGGGGCGCTTTTCAAGAAACGGTACTATCTCGCCTTCCCGACGGGGAACAGCACCGTGAACAACGCATTGCTGATATACAACATGCAGGACGGCACGATGCTCTACTATGACAATCTGAGCATCGAGAGCTTCCTTGTGGCACAGGAGAAACTGTACGCAACGAGCAGTTCGCTGCCCGGGAAGGTACTGGAGATCAACTGGGACAGTTGGGAGACCGGCACCGCGAGCGGCGCGGCGACGAGATGGGTCAGCCCGTGGATCGACTTCGGGTACAAGAAGATTCAGAAGGGCGGGTTTGAACTGTACTTCACGCCGGAAGTGAAGACAACCGCTGTGACGATCACCTTCAGCATTCAGACGGAGAAAAAGACCAAGAGCAAGACATACACGATCCAGCCGCTGACGAGCGCGGAGATCGCCGCCGGGAAAAGCCACAAACAGAAACGGCTCCACTTCGGCGGGATGGGCAGACGGTTCCGGCTGATTATTGAAACCGCAGCCAACGTGACCGCGCCGTGGCGGCTGATCGGTGGGGTACAGATGATCGTGGAGACGGACGCGGACTGAGGTGATTAGATGAGCAGCGACTACTCGACGATCCAGCAATACCAGCCGCTGCGGGTTCCGCAGGGATGGGAGCGGCAGGAGAAAGCGCTGATCGTCCAGCTTGAGGAAATCTTAGACGACATCTACCGGCGGTTCGGGCGGCTGCGGCTGCAGGACATGAACAAGGAGTTCCGGAGTTCGTTCGCAGACCTTGAGGGGAATGTGGTGGAGATCACCACGGACGTGAGCGGGCTGAAGACCCGGATGTCCACGGCAGAGGGGAACATCAGCGAGCTGACGCTGACGGCGAGCGGACTGAGCACCCGGATGTCTACCGCCGAGGGAAACATATCCGACCTGTCGCTGACGGCAAGCGGACTGACCACACGGATGGAGACCGCCGAGGGCGACATCAGCTCGCTGGAGCTGACGGCAAGCGGGCTGACTACCCGGGTGGAGAACGCGGAAGGCACCGTCGCACAGGTGGTCATCTCGACCAACGCGATGAGCAGCAAGATCGGGAACTGGACGAGCCAGAGCAGCATGACAGAGGCCATTGCCGGTCTTGACAGCCGGATATCCTCACTGGGCTACGGCACCGTCTACATGCAGCCGGAAGAGCCGAGCCACGCGGAACTGGTGGCAGGCGACATCTGGATTCAGACGCAGAGTTCCGGCACATGGTCCGAGGTGTACAGCGACTACGCCACATGGCAGACAATCTATAACGATGTCAGCACATGGCAGACGCTGGGCGGCGTGAGCATCATGTGGGTGTGGGACGGACGGAAGTGGCAGAAACAGCTCGACAGCCTTGAGGGCGACACGCTGGAGACGGAGATACAGCAGAACGCCACGAACATCCAGTTGCTGGCGAACCGGGCGACGGCGGCAGAGGGCGACATTCAGCTACTGAGCGCGTCCCTTGACGTGGCGAACGACGCCATCTCCGCAGAAGTGACGCGGGCAACGCTGGCTGAGAACGGCAAGTATACGATCCGCAGCGGCATCGACATCAAAGCGGAAGGCATCGACATCAGCGGCAGCCAGTACGTCAAGATCGCATCTGGCGGCGTGTTCCAGGTGACAACCGGAAACTTCGGGATCAATTCCGGGGCATCAGACTATGTGATTTGGTCCGGGGCTTCCACGGCGGCGAACAGTTCCTTCTGGGTGAAGAAGGACGGTACGATCAAGGCGACGGCAGGCACCATCGGCGGGTTCACGCTGGGCGCGAACAGCATGACGAGCGGGAGCGGTTCCGCTTATATCGGGCTGAACACCAGCACGAGCGAGACCTACGCGATCTGGGCGGGGAACGCAACGGCGGGCAGCGCCCCGTTCTCCGTGAAGAAGAGCGGCGAAATGAAAGCCACGAGCGGGAGCATCGGCGGGTGGACGCTGGCGGCGAACAGCATGGCGAGCGGTTCGGGTTCGACCTACATGAACCTGAACAGCAACAGCGGGAATACCTACGCCATATGGGCGGGGAACGAGACAAGCTCCAGCGCTCCGTTCCGGGTGAAGCGGGACGGCACCCTTTATGTGACGAGCCTTGTCTATGTGAACGAGAGCGGCGTTGAAAGCACCGTGAACCTGCGGACGGCAGGACTCTGGAAACTGAGTTACAACGTCATCAAGACATACACCGTCAGCGGCGGGTACTGTACAGCCATGACGTTGTCAAACGGTACCACTGTAAATTTTAAACAGGCTGCAGACGCAAGAGCCGAAGGATGGGCGGCTGCAGCGAATGCCGTGACGGCGGTTACATTCAATACTGTTAACCACAAGGTGTGGCTGTATGTTCCGACAACGACATATAACCAGACTGCCATGGTGGACGATGACGGCGTTGCGTATGCCGCAGGCGTTGACAGTGTTACGGTGTCCAGCACCGGATCGTGGTCGAGCGGGTGGAGAACGATTACACTGAGCAACGGCAAGACGCAGAGCATCCAGATGCCCGGAACAAGTGAGGCCTCATGGAACAGGAGTCCATACGGAACAAGCGGGCGGTACATATACTCTTGCACAGTCGGCGGTAGGACATACACGCATACCTATTAAGAAAGGAAACGACTATGATTAAAACGAACCACGGCAAAGCCTACGCGGCGTTCATTGCGCTGAATGGAATCCGGAACAGCGTGAAAGGACTGGATGCGCTGCATGTGTTCCATATGAAGAACAAGCTGAAAGAGAGCGCGGAGTTTCTCGGCGAGGAAGAGATGCGGCTGGTGCAGGAGTGCGGCGGGACGGTGGGCGAGAACGGAACGCTGACGATCCCGGACGCGGGGAAGCGGGCGAAGTATATTGCTGAAAGGAAGAAACTGGACGAGCTGGAGTGCGAGATTGACGCGGAACCGGTTGTCATCCGGATTGACCGGTGCCCGGACGTGACCGGAGAGCAGATCGAAATGCTCGCCGGGTTTGTTGAATTTGCGGAGGTAGAGAACAATGGCGACAAGTAAGACCTTGACACCGACCAATGTGACGATTCAGATTCCGGAGTTTACGGATCAGCCGGACCAGCGGGTGAACAGCAACTGCATCGACAAGGAAGCGGATGCGATCAATTCGTTAAATACGGCTATTGGGAACTTGACAAACGCACAATCTGTTAATGATACAAATACAGCAATATCAACTGGTTTATACAAGACGAACTCATCAGCATCAAATACGCCATATAGCGGATATTGGGCTATTTTAGTGAATGCATACGGGCAGTCTGATACATCGCAAATTGCGGTAAATATAAACACAAGCGATATATATGTCCGCACGTACCATGACGGCACAACATGGACAAGTTGGAATCAGTTTGCCATTGGTGGTGAAGAAACATTAAACTCCATCGGTTTTACCAATTTTACGGCAACCACCAGTGATATTAAATGCTATAAATACGGGAATGTTTATACAATCGCAGTTAAGTTCACAGTAGACACATCAACATCAAGTAACGCACGGATCAACGCGGAAACACTCCCGAATGGTGGGAAAACATTCAAAGTCGCACATGGACAATGGTATGACAACACAAACGACGAAAGCGGCTATGTGACAGGATACTATGGGGCAGGCATCAGGCTTGCAAGGGCAGGAAGCAACACAAATTTCAGCTCCCGTGTGAACCATAATATATCGTTAATCATGACATACATTGTCGCATAAGGAAAATATTGGGACTTAGTCCTTATCGTCCGTCTGATCGTATGGGCATTTCTCTGCTCTGCATTGATATTCAAACATATGCGAACAATTCTCGCATTTTTCTGGAAATTTAATATTGATTGCTCTTTCGTCTGTTATCAATAAACCATTCTGCATTGTTATCACCTCAAGGTTATTATACCACGGTTTTCCTTTATGAACATTATGAAATCTGAACAAGCGTCAAAGAAAAAGATAGTAAAGAAAGGAATAAAGAAATAATGCGTTTCGGCGAAGTCGCGAAAAGAAAACTGCCACAGACAGAAGCAGAAAAAGCCATAGCTGTAAAGGATATGGTGAACGAACTCCTTGAACGGCATACACCGGCATTCGATACGACAACTTTTGTCATCCACGAAACAGACGAGTATCTCACTGTTGGGATGAAATGGGTTGAAGGCGAATAAGGAAAATACAGGTGAAATTATGAGCATTTTAGGATGGATTGCGATTGGAATTATCGCATTCAATGTGTTGTTCTTTACTCCGCTGATTATAAGACACATTTGGGAGGAAAGGCATGAAAAGCGCAGCAGAAGTTGACGAGCTGATCGTCCGGCTGAAAGCGCAGGTCGCCGAAGGCACGATCACGCTGAGCGAGGCGGTGTTCCAGACCGGGAAGGCATGCGTCGGGTGGCCGTACACATTCGGAGCGGAAGGACGGAAAGTTACAAAGGACGGGATCACCGTCCGTACATTCGACTGCCAGGGATTCACGGAGTGGTGCCTGGAGCAGTTCGGGATCGACATCCACGCCGCAGGATGCACGTCACAATGGAATAACGACGCGCTGTGGCGGGCGAAGGGTGAAATCGGCAGCATACCGGAAGACATTCTGGTGTGCCTTTTTTACAGGAGCGAGGAAAACCCGCAGAAAATGGCTCACACAGGGTTTGGCTACAAAGGGCAGACCGTTGAATGCTCGTCAGGAGTGCAGTATTTCAGCAAACGGAAATCAAAATGGAAATACTGGGCCGTGCCAGTTGGGATAGGTGGTGATATTCCGGTGCCAGACAAGAAACCGACACTTAGAAGGGGCGACAAGGGCGTTTATGTGACATTGCTCCAGACGCAGTTAATCAACAGAGGATATGACCTCGGAAAGTGGGGAGCGGACGGGAGCTACGGCGCGGCGACAGAGGCGGCGGTCCGGGCGTTCCAGCGCGATGCCGGACTGACCGAGGATGGCATATGCGGTCCGAAGACGTGGGCGGCGATTGATGACACAACCGCCCGCCTGTTCACCGTGACAATCCCGCATCTGGCGGAACCCGTTGCCGACAAACTGTGCGGCGAGTATGCCGGGGCGACAAAAACTGAAGAGGGGGTGAGCAGATGATCAACTGGAAGGTGCGTATCCGGAACAAGCAGTTCTGGCTGAGCGCGATCCCGGCGCTGGCTCTGGTGATTCAGGCGGTGGCTTCCATCTTCGGATGGACGCTGAACCTGAGTGAGCTGACCGGGAAAATCCTGGCGGCGGTGAACGCGGTGTTCGCGCTGCTGGCGATTCTCGGCGTTGTGGTTGACCCGACCACGGCGGGCATCGGCGACAGCCAGCGGGCAATGAAGTACGAAGAACCATGGAAGGATGAAATCACAGAGGAGGAATGACCATGAACTACAAGGGAGCTTATTCGGGAAGCACGAGTTATTCGGTTGGTGACGTGGTTGTCTACACAGACGGTGTTGCCTACAAGATGTTCAAGTCGGCGGCATCCGGTACGACACCGCACAATACAATGGCATGGGTCCGGCTGGGGCAGCCGCTGCAGGAGATGGTGACCATGATGCACACGATGATCACCACGATGAATACCACGATCAGCACACAGGGAACAACCGCGAGCAACATCAGCAAAATGGTCGCTCCGGCTTATTCCAAGAAGACCTACGCGGAACACGAACTGGTGACCAAGGACGGCAAACTGTACTACGCAAAAGAGGCAATCAGTCCGGCTGATACGAGCTGGACGGCAGCCCACTGGCAGGAGACAACCGTAGGCGCTGAGATTACAGCCCTTCAGCCGGAGGAGTGATGAGCAGTGGAATGGATAGCATTTGCCGCTTCGGCGGTTACGGCGTTTTTGTCGTTCCTCGGCGTTTACCTGTCAAACCGTAAACAGACCGCGCTGATGGATTATCGTCTGAAGCAGCTCGAGGACAAAGTCGGAAAGCATAACAATCTCGAGGGTAGGGTAATAGCTATTGAGACGCACATAAACGACATGCACAGGGCGTAGAAAGGGACTGTATGGACAACTGCAAGAACTGCGACGAGAAGGCGGCGTGTGTGCCGTTCTTCGCGCATGAGAACGTTCTGATGCACTACAACCGGGCGAACCGGCGAATGCTGATCGCCCTGGCTGTGGTGTGTGTGACGTTCATTGTTACGATTGTTGTGTTTGTCACGGGATATACCCAGCGGGAGAAGAACTGGCTGGATACATTTCAGAGAGTGGGTGTGACGGATGGAGTACACGAACAGCCAAATGAAGGAACTAATCCGTGAACACATCCATTCAGAAAGAGACAGGCGCGTTCTTTTTGACCGGCTG
>Ga0310690_10004617_pt1 | contig 19357 bp, 17 predicted proteins | sample AusTroGonzalo_MG_2_FD_207661 | JGI IMG/M metagenome (GOLD analysis project Ga0310690, IMG submission 207661) | Bovine rumen microbial communities from tropical cattle in Woodstock, Queensland, Australia - Gonzalo_04 (v2) (version 2) | ecosystem: Host-associated > Mammals > Digestive system >...
ATGAAGGCAGATCAAAGTATTCTTCTTGAGTATGATGGTGTGTCGCTAACATATGCGTTGCCATACATTTCTGATGAAAAAGATATATTAGCTGTAAAAGACGTTGAACTAAACGCTGGAGCAACAGGCAGGTATCAGACGCAGCAGTTCTCCTCTACACCCGTGTATGCTATAAATAGAGTTGCTTCTAGCTCTGATCATAGGATCATGGTAAAAGATGTTAGCGCCAACTCTATAGATGTTGATTATGCAGTTGCTAACCTAACTGCTGTAAAAGCTACATATGGTTTGAACTTTTATGGGTTCACAGTAGATAGCCTAAGGGTTGCAAAGGAAGACTCTGGTGTAAGTCTACTTAAGATAGACAATGTATATGTGCAGAGTGATGAATATGCTGAGTACCTTAAGCAATTATTGAGTAAGTATATCTCACTAAACGTTCCAAAACTTGAGCTTGAAGTACGAGGCAACCCAAAGTATACCATTGGCAGTAAGTTACATATTGTTAGCCAGGCATACAACGTTGACTTTACTGGTATTCTTATTAGACAGGACTATAAGTATGATGGCGGCTTAAGTGCAACATTAACAGTTATGAATTCAGAGATAATAGGTGACTAAATGGCTTACGGATCAAATATACTTAAGCGTGATGCAGCCTACTATAGTCTGCATAATGCTTCAATTATAAACGGAATATTGACCATTGAGGCTGGTGGCTATGCTACACAGTCAATAAGCGTCTCTGATTTACCTGCTATTACTGACAAGATGCTATTCTCTGCTATAGCTGAGCCTTATGCAGATCACTATGCACCAGATGTATATGTAAGGATTGTAGCAAGGTGCTCAGATGGCTTATACTATGAGGCTGTGCTGTACCCAAATGATACTATAAATACGATGTATTCATGCGAGTTTTCACTTAAGGCTGGTGAATACACAGATATGAGTGTTACGATAGGCGCAGGTAGCCTTACAACATTTATGCTATGGGAATTATGCCCTGAGGCTGCTGATGAAACTACAATGGTTGAGATTGAGGGCGTTAAGCAGTCACTAGCAAAGGTTTTGTATGATTATAATACTGGTCCATTTGTTGGCGATCAGGAAGAAACCACGCTAGCATTCATAACTTGTAGATTACTGCAGAATACAGATGTTCAGGGGCACTTCCTTTGCGCATTTAAGAATAGCCATGCATGCTGCATGACAGTGCGCTTTTATGATAATGGTAGTGAGGAATTGTTTTCGCCATTGCATTATGACTTAAAGCCTGGCTATAATAGTCTTGATATACCACATGCGTTTTTAACTAGACTTGCTGGCCCACATAACTTCTTTGTTACTGCTCAAGTATCATCTGGCACTTTTACTGTTCAAACTAGAGGCGCGCTATTTACAATAGACGCTGGGTACTTGGCATCAAGGGAAGTTCCATTAGCAATGGATATAACAGACATTGCAATTAAGCAGATGGTTGCAGATGAAGGGCCATCTGAAATATGGGCAATCGGTATTGACAAGGGAATGGCCTATATAAGAAGCCGTTCATATAAAGAAACAAATACAAATGTCGCCTGGACGGCTATTGGATCGCTTGGTAGTGCCCAAGCCGCGGCAATTGAGTTTGACGGTAATTGGGTCCTTAGAGCGGAGTCTGAAAAGTACACAATAGAAACTGAAGCAGACCCATGGTACTTCTGGGTAAACAACGCTACGCTATATGCCATACGTGGTTTGCCATCTGAGACTAATACTCCAACGATACTTAGTCATTCAGTTATGGGTGGCGTTAAAGCTGCCAAAGGCTATGGCAATATATCACTACCAGAGCATGATCAAGGACTGGTGGTTTGCTACATAGATATTGATGGCTACCCTAAGTACTGCAGTTATGCTTATAGCGAGATTGCAGAAAGAAAAGTCTGGGCAGGCCCATTTACACTACCAGTGCTGCCTTTTAAGTACGATCATATCGATGTACATAGGCTTAATGATTACCGTATTGCTTTTGAGTTAAGTGGTACTGAAAATGTGTGGGTAATATCAAGCAGAACGTACGTAGGTCAGTCTATACTTCCAGAGGTTTATAAAGGCATTGACTTTTATGAAGAACCTGATGAGTACATGCCATACAATAGTTATCGCGATGCAAATTATGTGCCTCCGCAAGACATACACGCGTTCAATTTGATTGCAGATGAGTTTGATGAAAGCATTGATTATACGACCACTACTTACTATTGGTACCATTATATTTACGGCGATGATATTTTGTATGAGATGGTGTGCAAGGATCCGCCTAGAATTGGTGCTAATTGTTCGCCAGACCCAATAACTGGAGCAGAGCGCATTATTATTGGGGATATTTTTACAAGAGATGCACAGCAACTATTGCCGGTACGAATAGTAGATATTAACGCGTACCATGAAGCATTAGACGCTTGGGAGCGGGCTAGGGCTGCTAGTACTAATCCAGAAGAGTATGAGCGTGAACACCCACGCCCTGAGCTTGAAGACTTTACATCATTTGCTGACGTACCTGTTAAGAAGATTGGCATAGACTCTACCGTTACAGAAACCACACATTACTATAGGTATAGGTTTGACATTAACTATCCTATCTTTGGTAGTGAGACATTCTATCCAATATTTGATAGAATTTCAGTTGATGGCTTTAATGATCGGTATGTCATATCTGATGTTAGGTGGTCCGTACATGCAGATCATACTTCAATTACTGTGCTGTGTACGCTTAATGATGAAGAAAAAGAGGCTTCAACTATACGAACATTTACAATAGCAGTTGATACAATGAAAACGCTTAGAGTGCGCGATACAGCCCCACCACACTATGTAAGTCAGCTTGATAATTCAATAGTCGTCGTATTTGATATTACTAACTATGAAAATGCGTATGCTAGAGATAGTCATAGCTTGACAATTACGAGCATTACAAGTGCGCTTAGGCCAATAGGCTTTTACAAAGGGTATGCGCGCGATACGCACATGCTTGATATGAATGGTAGCGTAAGCACTTATCTTCCAATAGCCTTTAGAACTGGTAAAGATACCGATGCATACAGTGCTATTGATATTGCTGCTTATAATGGTGGCTATTATAAATCAGGCGAAGAACCAATCTAGGAGGTGCTATGAATAAGTTAAACTATGAAGGTATACTTACAATCATTAAATGCCGCAATGGCAAAGAGCTTGAAAGGCATGTGCAAAAGAATACAGTGACAGAAGGCCTTAGGGCCTTCTTGGCTGGTTGTAAAATGAATCCGCCATCTAATTTTACATATCATAATGTTCTTGGAGCAGTCATTACAGTCGGAAAAGGTAGCCAAGCGCCGTCATCATCAGATAAAGGCGTATCAACACCGTGCTCTTTCTCTAGTGCTTCAAACGATCTTGAGATCATACTTGCAAATGGTAATACTGTACTTGGTAATGTTACTCAGGGATCTGGCACACCAGATGCTACCGCTACTGTGTCATACTGCAAAGAGACTAATGTTGAAGTCATTTCGGATACCTCAATACACTATAGGTTTAAGTTTATTGTGCCAGCAATGGCCAGGTTTGTAGATACTGTATCAGAGGTTAGCTTATTTGCAATGTACGGCGACAGAGACTTCTTTAGTGTAGCAAATTTTTATGTGTGCTTGACACATGCGCTGTTGAAGGACGCTGAAGGACAGCCGTACACTTTACAGAAAACGGCACTTGATGAACTTACTATCTACTATGACCTTACAATTTCAAGCCAAAATGCTGGCATTGTGCTTTGTAAGAATGCATTTAGGTACTATGGTGATCGTATCCTTGATGTTAGCGGTGAAACTGTTACTACTTCATTACATGTTATAGGCGCTCACTATCATAATGGAGCAACTTATTTCTGTGTGTCAGAAAAAGACTATAATTTAGACGTTACTGCTTATAATTCAGAAGCTAATACTACTACAGGCTATATAGCTACTATACCAACAGCCAGAGTGCTGCGTGATAGGTATACAAAACGCTATATAATGCGCATGCTATTTGGCCACAATAAGTGCGTAGAGCTGCGCTACCCTAACAATACTTTCGGTACGCCGGAAATAACCGATATACCTGTCGGCATTGGTGATGGCGCTACTGTTGATTTTACTACGCCTATTTCATTCTTTGTGCATAACTCAGATGTTGTGTATAAGAATGGCACTGCATTGACAAGAGGCGTTGATTATACCATAGATAACTTTAATAATGCGGATGAGCTCCCCGAGCTGTACCCATCATCTCATATGCTTATTGTATCACATAATGATGCATCTGGAGGCTTTACGCATCTGTTTACCTTTGATAAAACGCTAAAGAATAAGCGCTTTGATGAAGGTTCAGGTGATAGTGTTGGTTCACTTAGGTGCAAGTACATAGCAAATGGTACAGATACTAATGCATATACGCAGCCAAACATGCATCTTGATGAATGGATCCTTCTGTACATGCCTGTAGATAGCTCAGAATTTAGGTGGGATATAGACACTATATATCTATATCAGCGCTATACTGGTACAACAGTTGATCTTGAGTATTCAGCTGATGGCGTATCATTTACCAATGTTTTGAATGGCGTTGACCCGCATCATTCTGGCGCAACTGATAATGATCCAAGAAATAAGACTAAAGAGGAAGGCTGGACTCAATTTACCATACCAAATACACGAGCTCTTTATTGGCGTATTCGCTTTCATGCTACTGGATCATTTACAAATCCTGGTTTGATAATGTGTCACAGTGCTTCAAAAGTAATTCACTTTAGTACCGCCCCTGAAGCAAATGCTGAATTAACAATGAAGGCAAGAGTTGACCGTCCATACATGGATGGTAACCATGTTCTTGATGCTGGTGTGAGTATACAATTCTAGGAGGTAGCCTATGCAGTTATCGTTTGACATGGCGATAAATTTAACTGAATATGCTAATAATCCGGCTCCAAAGAATGTTGACCAATTGTCAATTGTACATGAAGCTCAAAATGGTGAAATTGTACAGTACTATATAACCAAAGATACTAAGCAGGCGGGTGACAAATCATCTACGGCACTCAGTATGTACCATGAAAAGACGAAAACTGATCCGGCTTACTACACATTTGTTACCTATCCTACACTAGTATGGAAAACACTTAAGGGTTCAAGAATAACAAGGCAAAGAATAACTAGGCTCGGCATTAAGGCATTTCCTAATGTTGGCTCAATAGCTTTTTATAAGCTTGCCTATAGAAATGTATCCAAGGTTATGGCACCAGTCAATTATTCTAATGCCAAATACAAAGCTCCAATACTTGAAGCAGAAGTACTAAGTAGCACTATTCAGTTTACTATTACGCCACCGAGTGTAGATGATAGTGATCCAGCAGATCTTATAGAGTATCAGTGCTACAGAGTTAGCATGCAGTGGGGTCCATTCACTCTTGAGTATGTTAGTTATGAAGAAGTGTTCAGGGTACCAAAGCCAGACACAACAGGTACATACTCATGCTACTGCGTTGGATATGTTAATGAGGGCGAAGTAACAAGCCGTGAAAGTAATGTTGTAGATATATATGTCGAAGGTACGCGTCCTGATTGGCCAGATGTTACACCTGGAAGTGAAGATATTTATATCAATAAGCTGCAGTTTGACTCTGATGGTTACTTAGTTGGTACGCTAACAAATGGCGCAACTGTTAAGTCTGACAATCCCTATGATAAAGTATCAGTAAGGCAAATACAGCAAAGTGGAAAGCCACTGGCAGACATTTTAATTGCTGGGCAGAGCACACGAATATTTGCGCCTGACACTGGAGGCACAGCGGCCCAGACGTCATATGATAATTCAGCGTCTGGCTTGGCTGCAGAAAATGTACAGACTGCAATTGACGAGATAGCGCGGGATTTTCAGGATGGCTGTGATGTTATTGTGGCCGCCGTCACAGCCAAAGGTCAGGTGCCAGCAAGCAATAGCCCCAGAGACATCGCTGAAGCTATTAGCAAAATTTCTTCTGGTGATGTACGCCTTGGCGAAAAAGTTATTGCAGCAAATGGTGACTACTTCGCTTATGAAGACGGCTTAGATGGCTACTCAAAGGTATCTGTAAATGTACCTACTGGAGGCGGACAAGTGAAGCCCAGCCTATTAGTTTATGCGAAGGATGGAGCAATCCACATTGGTGTTGAGTCTAAGAAGGCTAGAAAGACTCTTGTAATTTATAGAGCTAATAATGAACTACACATTGGTGGCTCAATATAGGGAGGGACACATGGAACTTAATTTAATGAGTACAGACCTTATATATCCAAATATAAATGTTGTCTTCGATGACTCCATTTATGACGTTGATGAGGATCCAATTTTTACATTATACGTAAATGAGGCATATAATGCGCAAATTACTTTTCCTAGCTATGCTAACCGTGTAGGTGTTGCTGGTAGGCCGTACAATTTCAATCAGCCATTAAACATTCCTGCTCATGTGCATAATGCATACCACTTACTAGTTGATTGCTACAATTACAATGTACCAATTAGTCTACCAAGTAATGTTAAGACTTGTACAGAGATGCTTCGCGACTGTAGAAATTTTAACGCGCCAGTTACTTTTCCTGAAGGTGTTGCTAACTTTAATCAGACGTTTTATAACTGTAATAGCTACAATCAGCCTACGCATCTACCCAGCAGTGCTAGAGACTGCTATTATACTTTTTGTCGCTGTCCTCAGTATAACCAGCCTACAATTATACCAAATGGTGTCACTAATTGTGAGGGTATGTTTTTTGCATGTTGGAATTTTAATCAGCCAGTAAATATTCCGGCATCAGTTAACCGCGTTTATAGAATGTTTAGAGATTCTAGCAACTTTAACAGTGCTATAACCTTTGCTGATGGTTGTACTAATGCATCTCAGCTGTTAGAAACAGGTCCTGGAATATTCAATGCACCTGTAATATTTGCTAATAGTGTGCAGGTATTAGAGTATACTTTTACTGAAAGGCGTTATTTTAATCAGCCAGTTACGCTTCCTACAAATGGTAAGCGTTACGTCGGCACTTTCAACTCTTGTTCATTATTTAGTCAGCCATTGATTATTCCTAATGGCGCACAAAACTGTGAGTATATGCTATGCAACTGTGTAAACTTTAACTCAGTTGTCATGATACCACCTACCGTATTAAATACGTATGCTATGTTTGTTAGAGTAAACTCACAGCCATATAACATTTATAATTACGGCTACGGCCCTTCTACAAATACAGCGTTAAAGCAGCCAGTATACTTCTTTGCTAATAATGCTATGAATACGCAGTATATGTTTGAGAATTGTAATACAATGTCAGACGTATACGTACTTGGCATACATAATAACGATCAGATGTATAGATTTATTCGTAATAATGGTGGTGTACGCTGCAATATTTATACTGATGACTTAGGCCAGAATTACCTACGTAATACTTCTATTTTGCAAAATGGTGGAAAGCCTACCTGGTCAAATGATCTTACAAATGGTTGCATATACAACATACCTTGCAACCTGTATATATACAACAGTTGGGACGGGCACATACCTGATTATTGTAGATTGCTTTATATTGATACAGTTTGTGATAGGATACTATATCAGGAATACTTAGTTGCTGGATCAAATGGTACATTTGAGTATGGCTCAAATGAATGGTCAGATGTGCCAAATGGCGCACCTGTAACTGGCATACTAAACAATATAACTGTTGACACTAATGTTTACTATGTAGGCTCTGAGACAGACTATTGGGTACGCCAGAAAACTGGCATATCTGCGTATAATTGGAGCTTCTGTAATAGCTCTTATACAGCAGCAGGCTCAGGCTCAGATCCGGCAGGCGTCGTTATCGATTGTAATGACATAGCATGTATTTCCTGGAAAGCTACATTGCTACCTAATGGCTATATACAGTTTGGTAAGCTTAGAAAAATGGGCTCATTGCCTACGGTCATTACATCTGGTACTGAAAGAATTGCCTATACTTCAAATCTTACCGGTTACTACTTTGCAGAGCTTACCGAGGATATATACCTTGGCGGTCACGACTATGATGTTCAATATGCGATAACATTTAGAAGCGGCACTGTACCAAATAATGGCGTTAGGTTCATAACAAAGTCAACCGGTGGCTCAGATGCTACTATGTCTGTAACAGTTGCAAATAATGCTACGGAAGACTTAATATATACCGCGGCAAATAATGGAGGACACGGTGTAGATTATGGCGATCTTGTTACACTGAAATATCCATACAGTGGCTCTTCTTGGGGCGCTATAGCACTTGCTAATGTAACTGATGGTCTTAACAACTACAATAGTGGTGAGTTAATAAAATCTTGGTCTTACTCAACAAAGCTTGCTTTTACAGTTTGGCCACGAGAATAAAGTATAAACGGAGGTTACTAGTATGTTAACATTTAATGAACTTGGAGCTCTTGTAATTGCTGCAATAGGTTTAATTTTAACCTTGCTAAACATCTTTGATAAGATTGCAACAATTAAACAACGAGTCAGAGAGCCGCAGGAAGACTTAAACGCTAGGCTGGAAGTAATAGAGCAATGGCAGAGAACAGTTGAAGGCCGCCTTACGCTTGGCAATGACCACTTCGCTTACATTGATGAAGGAAATTATGCTACAAATAAAGCGCTGCTTGCTCTAATGGATCATGCATTAAATGGTAACAACCTAACAGAACTTACTGCCGCGCGCAATGCCCTAGATGACTACTTAGCGCGTGGCAAGGGTAGATATAAACATGACGCTGGTTGACCATTACGAAAGGAGGTACCATTATGGGAGAAGTTCTTGGTATTGATGTTAGCCATTATCAGGGTGACATTGATTGGAACTTTGTGAGAGGATGCGGTAAAAAATTTGCAATAATGAAGTGTCAATATGAAAGAGCTGGACATCCTATTGATGAATACTTTGAAGCTAACTACAAGGGCTGCGGCGATAACGGCATTGCAAGAGGCGTGTACGTTTACATTGCAAGGGCGTCTATGGCGGACCCTGTAGGTGACGCAAAAGCGTTACTCGCAAAGCTCAATGGTAGGAAGCTTGAATATGGCATTTGGCTTGATCTTGAAGATAAGTCACTCGGCGCTATGGGTGATCATTACATTCAGGATTTGGTATACAGGTACACCAGAATCTTTCAAAGGGCTGGCTACTATGTTGGCTTATACTGCAATAGGTCATGGTACCTCAATCTTATAAGTCAACCGCTTAAGGAAGATTTTGATTTCTGGATTGCCAGGTATCCAAAGAATGATACCGGCGTCTACTCATCAAATTCAGCATTAAAGCCGACATCGTATGGTGTTGCATGGCAATATTCATCAAAGGGTCATGTGCCTGGTATAAAAGGTGTTGTAGATCTTGATGTAGACTTTGATGGCATTATAAATCTTTAATAACCAAGGAGGTATAAGATGAGAAGAGGAACAACAGCAACCCACACGATTACTACAGGCGTCGACTTGACACAGGCTAGGGTATTTGTAACCTACATGCAGGGCGCAAATATAGTGCTTGAGCGTACAAGTGACGACGATACTGTAACTGTAACAAGCGAGGCAATTACAATTGCTCTTTCGCAGGAAGATACACTTAACTTTGCCGCCGGAGCACCCGTGCAGTTGCAGGTTAGATACATCTTCGAAAATGGCGTTGCAGGTGCAAGTGACTACATGACATTCACTGTAAGTGATGTGCTTAAGAAGGGCCAGATAGCATTCACTGATCCGACTATTTCAATCAGTGGCGATAGCACGGTCTCAGTTGGCTCAAACGTTGCGTTAACCGCAACTACGGACCCTAGCGGGCTCAGCGTCACTTGGGAGTCTAGTGATGAGTCAGTTGCAACAGTTGATGCTGGACTTGTGACTGGAGTTGCCACTGGAACAGCTATCATAACAGGTACAATTACAGCGTACCCTGGAATTTCTGCAACAAAGACAATCACCGTAACTGAATAGGAGGTGACATATGGAATTCTCAGAGACTACAAATGAGGTAACTATGACGTTCAGTGAAACAGAAGATACTGCAATGCAGCTTATGGAGGAATGATGATTACAGATTACAATGTCACAATATGTGGCCACGGTTCTGGGACGCCCCGCTTAGCAAATCTTGCTCAGTATTCAACAAATAGATACAAGCAGCTTGCACCAAATGGGGTACATAAGGGCATTGTAGCAGTGCGTAGGCTAAAAGAGCTTTCTGACGGCGGTAGAGCACGTTACCAAATAGCCTACAAAGCAATCATAGGCCGTAATACATATAGCCAAATGCTTAGGCAGTATGCGTTTAGGTCATGTGATGGTCGCTATTATTCAGATTGTAGCTCTTCACAGATGGCGGCGCTGCAGCAAGCCGGCTATAATGTCCCGCTTTTAAACACGGCAGGTATATACGCAAGTGGTCTATTTGAAACAGTGCCAGTTAAAATAAAGAATGGGCACATAACAAATCCTGATATATTAAAGGTTGGTGATCAGATCCTATTTGCTGGATCTGATCCTAGTAGGCCAAAGCAGATCGGTCATGTTGAAGGCGTATATGCAATATCAAAGAATGAAAAGGAAACTCATAAACCAGAAGTTCAACCAGCAAACTATAAAGCGTCAGAATTGGCCGGAACGTATGTAGTTGATACTGCAGGCCTTAATCTTCGGTATGGCGCTGGTACACAGTATGACGTCATAACTGTGCTGCAGCGTGCCGACGTTGTTACTTGCTATGGTTACTACAACTTAAGCGATGGAACAAAGTGGCTGTATGTAGTTACTGTCGATGGTACCGTAGGATATGCTTCAGCTGGTAAAAACTTCAAATACTTAAGGAGGAAAACGTAATATGATGACAGTTACAGTTTTTGCAATGTTATTCGCAATCGGCTCTGCCGTTGCTAGTCTTATAACTGAGGCAATAAAGAAGTGGTGCAGCAATGCTGGTAGAGAGTGCTCGCCTAACTTCGTCGCCTTGGTAGTCTCAGTAGCAGTTGGTGGCCTTGGTATGATCGCCGCCTATGTGCTGCTAGAGATTCATTTCGATGCCAAATCTATTATCTGTATCTTTTTAATGATGGTAGCCATGTGGTTAGGCGCCATGCTTGGATATGATAAGGTTCGGCAGTTACTTGAACAAATCAGTCCACAATGACATACTGCCAAGTGTCATTCGTGATGGCTTGATTTGGGTGTTTCTCCTTCATTATTAGGGGTGCATGCTAGTACGAGTATATCTCTACTGGCATGCACCAATTTTAACTCTATTCAAACGGATCCTTACTTCGTCACCGTATATAATCTAGAATTTGTAGTTAATATCGCCCGATCTTATCCTATGGGAAGGGAGCAGTTGCAGCATCGCGGTGTAGCCGTGGCGCTGCATTATTTCTTGCTAGATCAGTATAAAAATCTCAAAAACTTATATATTATAATAATGTATTATAAAGAGCAGGCCTAGAACCAGCTTTCACGAATGGTATTCCCTTTTTCCCTGTTGTATGGTATAATTATTTCAATAGAGAAAGGAGCTTCATTATGAACAGATTACAACGCAACATCCTAAATGACCTGAACAAAAATATTGCTGCATCGCAGCGCCACATCCGCAAAACCTTTGACAGGCACTATCTTGGAATTGTAGTTGCTACGCTGTCACTTGGAATTGTAGTTTCAGCTGTTGGGCTAGTTTACGAAGCCACGCAGTACGATGACGTATTAGAAGCCTATGACGATCTACTAGCTATGTCTGATGATAAGGACAAGCAGATCGCAATGCTTGAGCGCCGCGTCGATGCTAAGCAGAATGAAATTGACGAACTAACATCCAAGCTTTCATATTATGAGCACATACTTGAAGACAAGCCAAATTACTTTATGCCTGACGAGTATTATGTAGGTGCCTCCGCGGCGCCGCAAATTTATGAGTCTATACCGTTGTCAGAAGAGTTACAGCAGTATACCTACACAATGTGCTGCTACTTCGACATTCCTGAAATGTACGATGAGATGCTAACGATAATGTGGCAAGAGTCAGAATTTACAACTGACAAGACGCATGAGAATGAAAACGGATCAGTAGATTATGGATTGATGCAGATTAACAGCTGTAACTTACAAAGCCTTGAGGATAACTTGAATATAACGGATATTATGGATCCTCAACAAAATATATGCAGTGGTTGTTATCTGCTGAGATCTCTATTAAACTACTACCATGGCAACACCGGCAAAGCTATTATGGCTTACAACATGGGAGCAGGTAACGCGGATGCACTTATTGCCAAAGGCATATCTACATCTCAGTACACTGACGAAGTGTCATATAAGCTAATAAAACTACAAGCTGATCAGTACGAATAATCTTTAAGAAAATAAGTATATATATTTATATATTTATATCTTGTAAAATGAGCCAATTTCAAATAGTATTTATGTGCAGTACAGCCAAACTGTTATACGCAGACCTGCGGATCAAGTTTTTTATTTTTTCCAACTTTTTAACTTCTCAACTTTTTAGCACTAACTGCTACCTTCAGAGATAACTCACAAAATAAAATTTTTAAAACCCATACACAAAGTTACGTGGTGGCCAAAAAGTTGAAATGTTAGAAAGTTGGAAAAAAGTTAAATCAGGCTGAATTGTAGATCATTAGCCAATAATTGCCTGTAACATCTACAGTACCATAAGAGGTATAAATCCGAGCTCATCCTGTAGTTATCCGTGAAGAAGGGGTATTTACTTTTGGTGAGTTTTGGTTTATAATAATATTATCTTAAGTGCTAGACTACTAGCATAAATCAAAAATTTTAAGGAGGAACACACAATGGCAGCACAGAAAAAGTTAAGAGTAACCGTTACAGTACCTGAGGGATTCGCACCTGGCGATCAGTTCATGATTGAGGTTGACGTACCCCAGGGACAGGGCAGAGTTCGCAACACCAAGGCGATTGAGGACATGACAAAGGAAGAGCTCAAGCGTGAGATCATCAACGCTAACAGCGTTCTTTACAAGGCTCAGAAGCGCGGCGCTGATCAGGAGATCATCGATAAGAACCAGCAGAGACTTGACGCAGCAAAGGCTCTCATGGCTGAGAAGTTCCCTGCAGAGGTTAAGGAGAGAAAGGCCGCTGACGGAAGCACCGTTAAGATCATCGAGGCAACTGCAAGAGTACTCACACAGGATGAGATCGACAATCCTGAGGTTTATGCAGGCGACACAAACGAGGAAGTAGCAGCTGAGCTGTAATTTATCTTCCATAGCTTAGCGTTGTGCTTCTTCATCCACGACCGACGAATACGAATAGTATTGGATTCAGCAATAGCTGCCACAACGCTATGACCTCATAGCATGCCGGCTACATGCATAGTGTAGCCGGCTTTATTACGACCGCATATTTAAAACAGGGGGTAAGTTTTTAAGAATGCAGAACAAGCTTAGATTCAGCGAATTATATATTGAGGTATTGTGTGATCGCTTGGATATTGATACGCAACAGAAAGTAGCAAAATTTTATCCAGTGACGAATAATCGCACGAACACCTCATTCCACTTATCGCCTCGCTTTATACCAGAAGTACTAAAAGAGTTTAGAGGCATTGATGATACTAATATTGCCTCAGCACCGCCACAGATCAAAGCTTTATATGAAGCTGAAATTGCCGGCAGAGAAAATGTAAAAAGACTGCTAAGTGATGGGCCAAGTGAGAGTCCTGTAGTTAATGAGTATTTAACGCTTGATGCACACCAGCAGCTTGGCAGAGAGATAGCAAAGTACAGAAGTCGTTTTGCGTTTTTCTACGATACAAGAACAGGAAAGACGCCAATGAGCTTAACGATTATTCATGATGATTTGAAGGTTAACCCAGATCATAAGTGGCTAATTGTTTGCCCGCTAATTCTGATAGACAACGCTTGGATAGAAGATGCAAGACGATTTTTCCCTGATATGCAAATTGTCAGTGTACATGCTGCAACCAGGAAGGAGCGGCTGCGGCGCTTATATGAGGATGCCTCAGTTTATGTAACAAATACAGAGTCATTTCACACTTATGCGCCAGAATTTGAAAAGCGCAACTTTTATGGCTGCTTTGTAGATGAGTCATCAAGCATGAAGAGCGCAAAGACAAAGACTAGCAAACGACTTGTTGAATATGCGCAGGAAGTTAAACAGTTTTATTTGCTATCTGGCACACCAGCGCCTAACGGCGAATGGGAATACTACATGCAACTTAAGGCAATCGATCTATATGGTGTACAGCAAAGCTACTCAAGATTTAAGGATCGCTACTTCGTAAACGTATCTTACAATCCTCAGTACGAAAAGCTTACAATACGGCCTGACCGTGAAGATGAGCTTAAAGCACTGATCAAGAATTATGCTATATACGTTGATAAAGAAGACGTCCTTGATACGCCAGGCAGAACATTTCATGAGCTTGAGATTGAGATGCCTGATGAGCTCAAGAAACACTACAGGAAGATGAAGAACGATCTGTATATTGAGCTTGTAGATAGCGGCGCCGATATTACAGCACCTTCAACGGCTGCAAAGCTTAATAAGTTAAATCAGATTTCATCTGGCTTTATAATTGACACAAAGGCTAAGAAAGATAATGAGCTGTTTGGTGAAGAAAAGCCAACATGGTATTTGCTTGATAACTACAGGTTTGACTATCTTGATAAATTATTAGAGTCACTTGGTGATGAGCAGGTACTTATATGGTGCAACTACCATATTGAATTTGATGAGATAAAGAAGCGACTTGGCGATAAGTGCCGTTGTGTTTATGGACAAACGTCTATAAATGAAAAGAATGAAGCCATACGTTTGTTTAAGGACGGGTCAATTCAGTATCTAATTGCAAACCCACAGTCAGCAGACAAAGGCTTAACACTTACAAATACGCATATAGCAATTTACTTCAGCTTAAATTGGAGCTATGAATACTACAAGCAAAGTACAGAAAGAATATATGGTAGTAAGCGTAGCCAAAGTAAACACTGTGATTACTATATATTGATAGCAAAGGGATCAATAGATAGAATACTGTATAGTGAAGTATTGCAGGGTAAGCAGAATGCAAGCTACCATATCTTAAATCATTTGAAAGGAGGCCAAGATGCTACTTAAGACTATAAGTGTAACTAATCCAAAGAATGTGCTCGTGCAGATACCTGGGTGCATTTCATCTATTTGGGGTCTTACAGCAGCAAGTACATTGGAAATGCACTATGATGAAGCGTCCAGAACAGTCACCATCAAGCCATACATTCAAAGAGGAGGGGGCTCTGCTGAGCGAGTGTCTGAAGTGGTTAGCCCCACAAGAGCGTAATGGTGTTAAAGTACTACGGATCTGTGATAGGTATCAGAAGGGCTATTCAGACTTGTTTATATGTGTCCACGGTACATTTGTTGTTGCAGAACTTAAGGATGATGAAGGTCAGCCAACACCACATCAATTGCAATTTATACAGGAAATGATGCGGTGCGGCGCCATAGGCGGCGTATGCAGGACGGTTGAAGACGTTGCAAGATTAGTCGACCTTGCCAAAAGGCACTGTGTACGTCATAAGTACAGTGACGATGAAAAGCGAGTATACCTGTGCGATCCAGAAAAGAATACAACATGTAAGCGCCGCGGTGACACAACGTGGTGCGGTAGAAGTTGCTTTTATACGCTGTATAGAAGCTATGCAAAAGAATAGGAGGAGACATGTCAAAGAAACACGACAACCAAATTGATATAATCGTGCCTGCATACAAAGCACATGGCACAATTGTTCGTACGCTGAGCTCAATTGTTGAGCAGACAATTGTTGACGATCTGCACGTTGTGATCGTAAATGATTGCTGCCCAGAAGGGAACTACAAGCAGTTTGTAGATATGTTCAGCAAGTTTATTGACATTAAAGAAGTTAAGCTTGATGTCAATGGTGGACCAGGAGTTGCAAGGCAGAAGGGTATAGATGAAAGCTCACATGAATTTTTCACATGTATTGATGCAGACGATACCTTCGCTTCTGCAATTGCATTAGAGTCACTAAGAACAGCCATTTCAGAGCCAATAAACCTCGGTAATGGGCAGCAGGTTAAAAATGGCTTTAAATGTGCCAGTTCAACATTTTTACAGCTTGGCGAGGATCTTAAGCATATACTGCCACATCAGAATGATATGGTTTGGATGTTTGGTAAATTGTATAGACGGGAATTCATTGATCATTACAAAATTAGGTTTAACAATACACGAGCCAATGAAGACACCGGCTTTAATACGATCGTTAAGCTGCTGTGCGATAACCCAAATGAACAGGTCCGCTTTATGCCTGAAGCTACTTATATGTGGCACAATAAAGAGGACAGCATAACACGTGTTAATGACGGACAATATGGGTTTGATCAATGCATGTGCGGCTGGACAGATAATATGATTTATGCCATACAGCATGTTCAGAATGAGAGGCCATTTAGTGGCGCCGTAATGCAGTGGGCAGTAAATGTAATGTTTGAGCTCTATTACTATTATGTAGAGTGTTATGCTAAGAAGCCCGTATTTGCTGAGCAGCAGTGGCAGTACGTGAAGAAATACTATAACACAATATATAAGAAGTATGAGTCCATGATAAACGAGAAGGCATTTGGCGAAATGTTTTCAATGGTCTCCACTGCAAGATGGGGCCGCGGCAACCTTGTAGGTGTCCTTCCTCACATAGGTATTAAGGAATTCATTGACAAGCTACACAGTGAAGAATACAACGAGGATGATCTGTATGACATCTGGAGTCGTATTCCTGAGGATCTGAGAAATAACAATGTCAAGTGTGGCGTATGTAAGAGCAACTATTGGGAGAGACCAGAAGAGGAACAGATAGAATAGTCGGGGGTGCACAGTGGGAGACCGCAATGAAACTATAGAAGCAAACATGGGGTTAGCATATGCACAGCTTATTCGCTTTAACTTAAGAGATGATCCGGATGCAGAAAGTATTGCTCTTGAGGCTCTTGGCAATGCTGTAGACAACTTTGATGAGACCCAGAATTGCAGATTATCTACATTGGCTAGCGTGTATATCTATAATGCACTATGCGGTTACCTCAGATCAGTAAACAAATCAAGTCAGGTAGAGACAATTAGTCTGCATACCCAGGTTGTAGTTAACGGCACAGTCCATGAATTGCATGAGATCATAGATAGTGGCGTATCAGTCGAAGATGACATGGTTATGCAAGAGACAATTAAAATGCTACTGCAATGCTTTGATATAGCTTACAATAAGTTAAAAAGTGAGAAGCAGAAATGCATTATAACTACCTGGCGAGAAAATGACTTTGATGATAGTCATACTAATATAGCCAGTGAGTGTGGTGTATCACAGTCGTATGTTACACAAACACTAGCAATGTTTAAGACAAGCATTAAAAAGCTTATGGAGGCAAAATATGAAAACATCTGAAATAATTTTGAAGCTAGCCAACCTTGGGAGTCGAAATGATAAGGTAGTGGTTTTACAGCAGGCTGCGGGAAATGAAGAGTTCAAAAAGGTAATGCAGTTTATCTACAATCCGTACTGCAAGACTGGCATATCAGAGGCAAAGCTTGATAAAGCTTTATCTATGAGTGTTAATGCAAGGCCGATCAGCTATGCAGAAGCCATAGACTACTTTAAAACTCATCAGACAGGCACCGACGCTGATTTGTACTTTGCTGCGCAGTTCATCAAAAATTTTGATCCTGACACAGCAGATGAATGGGTGGCGCGTGCTATTGTAACGCAGAACCTCAAGATAGGTGTTACGTCAACAACACTCAATGCAGTTTATGGAATGGACTTTATACCTAAGGTTGGCTGTATGCTCGGCACATTATATGGCGATGTAGCCAACAGAGTAACTTGGCCATGTATCGTTACAGAGAAGTTAGACGGTATTCGCCGCGTTGCCATTAAAGAAAATGGCAAGGTAAGGCTGTTCAGTAGGTCTGGACATGAAGACACAGGAGCAGTTGAGATCATACATGAAATAGAAACATTCTTACCTGATAACTTTGTGTATGATGGTGAGCTAATAGCAATGGGCAACTATGCTGATAATATTGCTGTAAGGCAGGCAACAAGTTCAATTGCAAATAGTGGTGGCTTAAAGAGGAACTTAATATTCAATGTATTTGATATGGTGCCATTAGCACAGTTCTATTATGGTGTATCTACCAGTACATCATTAGAACGTAAGCTCCTCCTTGCAGCAACGCTTGATGATCAGAATAGTGTGGCAATGCTTGATCCTGAAAACTGGCAGGCAAGAGTTGTAAGCCAGCGTTGCAGTGAAGATGTTAATATTGACCTGCCACATGTAAAAGCAGTACCAGTACTCGGCTACGTAACAAGATTTGATGAAGTGCAGCCTATAGTTGAAAAGATATGGGCTAGACGCGGTGAAGGCGTTATGCTGAATATAGCATCTGGTAAATATGAGATCAAGAGATCAAAACAGCTTCTTAAAGTTAAGTATGTCGAAGAGAAAACATTGCCGGTTGTTGGCTTTGCAGAAGGTTCAGGAAAGTATGAAGGAATGCTTGGAGCCATCATTGTAGATTATAAAGGATCAAAGGTTGGCGTTGGATCTGGCTTTACAGATGCGCAGCGCTACGACATTTGGGAGAACCAGGAGTACTATAGAGGCAAGTATGCTGAAATTGATACTTTTGGTGAGTCACAGAACCAGGCAGGCTTTATATCATTGAACTGTCCAATATTTAAGAGATTCAAAGGAGAAGCGTGATATGCGAATAGTAACTACAACTACAGAGATCGAATGCTCAGCTGAGGAGCTGAGGCAGAGTAATAGTTTATCAGATGCGTTTTTGCAGGTTATGAGAAAGTGCCTTAACGGTACTGTGCCAGCAACATACGACGAAAGCGAGGATGATGATGAGGATAATTGCGATTGATGGTGCTTGTTATCATAATGGTAAACCAGATAGTTACTGTGTTGGTGCCTGCTTAGTATTCAAAACTGAGCAGGGTATAGAGGGTGCTGATCTACTTCACATAACAGATGCAGAGGAAGGTGGCACAAATCAACGCGGTGAGCTGCTTGGCTTATTTTCAGCATTAAGCTACATAGCTCTTGACGATAAAGAGGACTGGATGATATTGACTGACTCAGAATACATCCTAAATGCAATGCGCAATGACTGGACAAGCAACTGGGTTAGTAACAACTGGACAACAGCAAATGATACGCCAGTAAAGAACCGCGACTTATGGGAGCACATACATG